>MDTB01082307.1_pt1 | contig 21093 bp, 19 predicted proteins | sample 811161 | NCBI WGS metagenome assembly MDTB01 (sample SAMN05326650, study PRJNA326480) | marine metagenome | isolation source: seawater | place: Mediterranean Sea | collected 2009
AACCACCTCGACCTGGATATGCGTGATGCCTTGGCCTTAGCTTTACAAGCCTATAGCGGCGCCGTCATCGTGGTTGCCCACGACCGCAGCCTGCTGGAAAAAATCGTCGATGAGCTTTGGTTAGTCGAAGCGGGTGGTCTTTGCCTTTACTCAGGTGACCTCGAAGACTACACCGCCGCGAAGAAGGGCAGCCCGGACGGCACTAACGCTTCCGGCTCCGTGGCAAAGAAAAAAAATCAGCGCCAGGAACGCGCAGCGGCCAGAGCCTCAGTTGCTAATCTACGGTCCGAAGTAAAACATCTAGATAAAAAAATGGCTGCCGCTGCAGATGAGCTGCTTGCTGTCGAAACGGTTCTTGCCGACAAAAACACTTACGATACTCTTCCTGCAGATGAACTAAAGACGCTAATGAGTAAGGCTCACAAGCTCCGGCGGCAATTAGAAGAGACCGAAGAGCGATGGCTGCTCGCTAGCGAGCAACTAGAAAACTCCGTTTGATCGACCCCATTGTCTGTATGAACCACAATGCATTAATGCAGGTATTACCTCGGTTATACTGCTTTGGCTCGAACAAACTGGGCCTAACTTAAATAGCAATGAGAGCTAATATGCGCCGCTTTCCAACCACTCGATTACGCCGCAATCGAGAGCAAAATTTTGTCCGTCGTCTAGTCAGGGAAAACTCAATTACCGCCGATGACCTGATCTACCCGATGTTTATCATTGACGGAGATAATGTCTCCACCGATGTGGAATCTATGCCCGGAATCGCACGAATGAGCATCGACCTTGCTGTGCAGGAGGCATTGATGCTCTTCGATCTTGGCCTGCCCGCCATCGCGTTATTCCCCAATGTGGACAGCCGCTTGCGATCCCTCGACGGTGCCGAAGCTTACAACCCTGACGGACTCGTCCCCAACGCAGTACGCGCAATCAAAGCCGCAGTGCCAGACCTTGGAATTATCACGGACGCCGCGCTTGATCCTTATACCACTCACGGACAGGACGGCATTCTCGATGCCACCGGGTATGTCAGCAACGACATCACCGTCACCGCCTTGTGCCAGCAGGCGGCTATTTGCGCAGAGGCGGGTGCAGATGTTATTGCGCCTTCCGACATGATGGACGGAAGAGTCGGAGCTATACGTAGTCGGCTGGATGAAGAGACTCGCACCAACACTCGAATCATGGCTTATTCAGCGAAATACGCTTCTTCTTACTATGGCCCTTTTCGTGACGCGGTAGGGTCAAACGCCAACTTGGGTGGCGGTAACAAACACACCTATCAGATGGATCCAGCCAATTCCGACGAAGCTTTGGCCGAGGTCGCGCTGGATATCGAAGAGGGTGCAGACATGGTCATGGTAAAGCCTGGAATGCCGTACTTAGATGTTGTGCGCAGAGTAAAAGATAGGTTTCAAGTGCCCACCTTTGCCTATCAGGTCAGCGGCGAGTACTCGATGCACGCCGGCGCAATTGAGCGGGGGTGGTTAAACGAAAGTGTCATCGACGAGTCTTTGCTTTGTTTTAAAAGAGCCGGTGCTGATGGGATTTTGACTTACTTCGCCAAGCGATGGTTGCTAAACCACTCCGCCTAGAACCGCCGGTCTCGCAAGGTCAAACAAATAGGATCTGTTCTGCGATGCGTGACCACTGGCTTCTCAGTGGGTTACTATGACTGCCGAATTAATTTAGGAGATCATCAATGGGCGACAATCTGCTTCACACCAGCGACGACCAGTTTGAGGAGCATGTACTCAAATCTGAAAAACCAGTGCTGGTTGACTACTGGGCTGAATGGTGCGGACCTTGCAAAATGATCGCTCCAATCCTGCAGGATATTGCCGAAGAGTACTCTGGCAGGCTTGTGGTCGCCAAGCTCGACATTGACGCAAATCAAACCACGCCACCCCTCTACGGTATTCGTGGCATTCCTACGTTGATGCTTTTTAAAGAAGGCGTAGAAGTGGCTACCAAAGTAGGGGCATTGAGCAAATCCCAGCTGCAGGCGTTCCTTGACAGCAATATTTAGCGGCTATCATTAGGGGAGCTGCACTCTTTGTGGAGCTGAGGCCGCTAGAGCAGAACAGCCGTTTTGCATCGTAGCGGTCTTGGTCAAGCAGATGTTTAGCTTTACTCTGTGTCCAGCCCTAGTTCTTCACCACCGTTCTCTTGCTGCGCCTTCCTTGTTTTTGATCTTGACCCCAACGGTCAAACCACTACACTAGCCTTTGAGACATTCGTGGTCTGAGGGAAAAGGCCTGCCAAGGCCGACCACTGCTCTCACCGATACTTCCTTTTATTACCAATCCCACTCCATGTGCCCGCCTGCACGGGGCGCTGCACAACCACCATACAAAAACACGGTTTTAATACGACAATGGCAATGCACCTTTCAGACCTAAAACGCCAGCCAGTGGCAGAGCTCATCGACACCGCACGAGAGATGGGTTTAGAAAACGTGGGGCGATCTCGCAAACAAGAGGTGATCGCGGCGATCGTGCGCAAGCAATCGAAGAACGGTGAGGACATCTACGGTGAAGGTACGTTAGAAATTCTGCAGGATGGCTTTGGCTTCTTGCGATCACCTGACAGTTCTTACTTAGCTGGCCCAGACGATATCTATGTGTCACCGAGCCAGGTGAGGCGTTTCAATCTGCGTACAGGCGATAGCATCGCTGGCAAAATCCGCCCGCCGAAAGACGGCGAAAGATACTTTGCATTGCTTAAAGTTGACGAGATCAACTTCAGCGAAACCAACAGCAAAACTCATAAAGTTCTGTTTGAAAATCTAACACCTCTTTTCCCCGATGAGCGCCTCAAGTTAGAACGCGGAAACGGCAGTACTGAAGACCTAACAGCACGCATCGTCGACCTTGTAGCGCCCATCGGGAAAGGGCAGCGGGCGCTCGTAGTTTCTCCACCAAAGGCAGGAAAAACCTTAGTCCTACAAAATATTGCTCAGTCAATAACGGCAAACAATCCTGAGACTGTGCTAATCGTCCTGTTAATCGACGAGCGGCCGGAAGAGGTGACAGAAATGCAGCGCTCAGTAAGGGGAGAAGTGGTTGCTTCGACCTTTGATGATCCTCCATCGCGACACGTCCAAGTGGCTGAAATGGTCATCGAAAAAGCCAAGCGTCTGGTCGAGCACAAAAAGGACGTGGTGATCTTGCTAGATTCCATCACTCGTCTTGCGCGCGCCTACAACACCATCGTGCCTTCATCGGGCAAGGTTCTAACTGGCGGTGTCGACGCCCATGCACTAGAACGACCCAAGCGCTTCTTTGGCGCCGCGCGAAATATTGAAGAAGGCGGCAGCCTAACTATTGTCGCCACAGCTTTGATCGACACCGGTTCAAAGATGGACGAGGTGATCTACGAAGAATTTAAGGGCACTGGTAATCAGGAGCTCCACCTTGAGCGTAAAATCGCTGAGAAGCGGGTTTACCCAGCGATCAACATACGGCGTTCGGCCACCCGCCGTGAAGAGCTGCTTATGAGCGAGGAAGAGCTTCAGCGAGTATGGATTCTTCGCAAGCTTCTTCACGATATGGACGATGTCGCGGCTATTGAGTTTATTCTCGACAAACTCAAAGATACTAAGACCAATGATGAGTTTTTCAGTTCGATGCGTCGATAGCCCCAGCCTGGCGTATCTCGCGAGATACGCTGCGCAGCAAATGTTGCGCCCCTGTTTGTGCATCTCCCAAAGCGACGCAGACTCGTCCTAACTCTTGATACAGCTCTCTAGTATTCGCGCTCGTCGAATCACAAAGGCTGAGTCCTCTCTGCAAATACTCCTTTGCCACAGGCACCTGACCATTTGCGAATGCAAGTTTGGCGCTGGCCAGCAATAACAGAACATCATTTGGCCGCTGCTTGAGCCACTTGGTTGCTCGCTCGCTTTGCATCGATATCAAATCAACCCCACCCGGCTCGAGGAAGGCTGCGGCCAGATCACTGTCCCAGGCTTTGCCAAGACCAAATTCCGCAACCTGCAATGCCTCTCGAGGTTTTCCCAATTCGCGCAACCCACCTACCAGATCTTTAAGCAAAGCAGCATCAGTATGCAACGCTTTGGCAGCCCGACTAACTGCTTGCACAGGGTCCGACGCACGCGCAAACCAGGCACACCTTAGAGAACTGGCATGCGCAGTTAGCTGCGGTAAGTCAAAGCCATGGCTTTTTTCCACCTGGGGCCATAAAGACATAAACTCCTGCCATCGCTTGAGCTGAAAGCAACAGTAGGCTTGCAGCGCAACGCCATGTGCTGATTTGTTTAGCCCATGGTGCTGCAAAATCGTTAAGGCCTCTTGATACTCCCCAGACTCGACCTGCCAAGTTGCTAAGGTCAACTGCGCCAGGTCTTTTCCTGCTTCCTCATCTGCGGGGTTTTGCATGGCGCAATGGCTTTGGGCCAACGCCCGATCTCGACCAACAGCGTCTCCTTGTTGATGACACGTCCATGCAGCAAGCAGCGCAACCGAGGGCAACTCGGTCTGTTCAGCAGATACTTTTGCGATCAGGTTGTTGGCTTCGCGCCAGCGCCCCTGAGCTATAGCACTAACAGCGCCCTGATAGTTACTTATCTGAGTTCTTTGCTTCGACGTCATGCGCCAACCTAGAAACTTGCGAATGCCGTGCAAAGAGCTTTTGGCTAAGCTTCGTGAAAAGTAGACCAAGATCATCACCAGCAAAGTAAGGCTTATCGCAAATGCTACACTGGTTTCTACAAAGGCTGCGCCAGCCCTGATCAGCACATAGCCAGGATCTTTGACTAATAGGGTTCCCGCGACAGCGCCCACAACGACAACAATTAGTACCGCCAGCCTTTTCATTTATCGCCCTCGTCGCTTTCAATAAGCGCGGACAGTTGACTTAGAGATGAGGAGAGGTCAGGCATCTGCGGGGCAATTATTTGCTCTTGCAGAGTTGCTAACTCCTCTAGCAACGTGGCCACATTTGCATCTTGAATGACTAGATTTTGCTCGATTATCGCGGCCATGCTGTCGAGTGAGGCGTGAAAAATCGCCTCCTGACCTTGCAGCAAAGCTAATTGTGCTTGGGCTGCTGTGGCTTGCAGCTGTTTTAATATGACAGCCTGCGGCCCCGCGAGTAAATCGCTAATAGGTATCTCAGGTTTTTCCTGCTGAACAATATCGCTAATCCGCACAAAGCTCTGAAGCTCTGTAATTAGGCGCGAAAAAAATGGCGTCTCACTGGTGAAACTCGGTGGCTCGGGTTGATCTAGCCTTACAGTCTCGACCAGATTTTGCTGGTACATCGCGATCTCGGGTAGCTGCCTTTTAACAGCTTCAAGCCGCATGAAGAGATCTTCAGTGTCAGCAAGGGGCACCGTTTCTAGAGCAGAGATTTCGCTCAGGATTTGGGTACGAATCCGCTCCAAACCAAGGTCTGAGTTCTCCTGTAAAGTCACCAGCATCTGCTCAGCGGAAGCTAAAAGTTTCGCCGCTGCGGCCGCATCCCGTTCATAAATTACTGCTATATTGGCAACACGCAACAGATGCTCAATAGCATAGAGGTGCCATGCCGTGCCATTAGGAACTCGCATTGCCGCATCTGCCGCAGCTGTATCAACACGCAGCTCTATGGAATTCAGAATAGCATTCCACTGTTCTTCAACCGCCTGCTTTGAGCTCGCCTCGAAATCAAGTTGCTGTTCGGCCAATTGTTCTCGCAAATCCTCTAAATCCGCGTACAACCTGCCTTCCAACGTGTTTGATCGCTCCTCCAATTGAGCAATTTTATCGCTTGCAGCCAATCGATAGGTGAGCTCGTAAAACAAGTAGCCGGCCAAACCCAGCGCAGCCAGGGCTAAGCAAAAAGTTAACAATAACGCCGATCGGCTAGCGCCACGCTGCGCTGTACTTTTGGCTGTCGCAGAGGCTGCTCTGTTGCTTTTCGCGCGCTCGTTCGCATCTGCTGTAGCAGGCTTAGAGGCGTTTTGTGCAGCACCAGACACTGGTTGTTCAGACATGGTTAATCCCTGTTTGGCCGATGCAGCAGCGCATAAGCGCGTAACATCGACGGCCCCTCAGAAGCAGTTGCCACCTCAATACGCAAAAAGCCCATCTGTTGAGCAATATCAGCAATGCGCTGTGACGGAACGATCAGCCCTAAGTCGTCACAACCTGCCATCCTACGCGCCGCTAGCTGCAATCCATGCTCAGAACCGACCGCGGCAACCGTAACCTTATTCAGGTCTAGCGCATCAACGTTACGCTCACGGCGCTTGTACAAATCTTGCCGCACGAGCCTACAGCGATGCTGAAGTTGCGTGAAAACTGTATCACGACCACCCTGCCCGGTAAGCAGCCAAACCATATCCGAAGGATCTAATTCGGCAGCTGCTAACCATGCTAGCAAGCCTTCTGAGGACGTTTCCTCAGGTCGTATAGCTGCCACGCCTGCAGTTCGCAGAACCTGAGCAGTAGCGGGGCCGATAGCCAGCACCTGAGTGGTATTTGCGCCACGGAGCCAAACCAGCGCCTCGTCACTCGCATCTGCTAAAAATGCCGACGCAGCATGCTGGGACAGAAAGATCATAAACCTAGGTAAGTCGCCATGCTGCTGCAAAAGGCTTCCATCGACTGCCAATCGTTGGATTTCAGTAACCGGTTCGCAGACTGTAACAATGTTGGCGGCGCTAAAAACCTCGGCGATACGGTTAGCGCTTGGCTGACTGTAGGTTATCCAGCAAGACATAGAATCGGCCCATGACAATTGTTAGTTGTGCGTCCTATTTTGCCCTTTTGCCAGTCAAGGCGTCTAAAATTCGCGCTGCGCCCTGATCGTACAGCAGACTGATTACCTCAGCGGCAACGGCGGTTGAACTGGCGTTAATAGCCTCACCACGCAGCACCGTGGCACCATCGTCATCGGCAACCAACGCTTTCAAATGGACATCACCTTGAGCGGTTATTTCAGCATTGGCAGCAATAGGGAGTGAGCAATCTGCTCCTAAGCCCGCACTTACCGCTCGCTCGGCCAGCACACAGCGCATGGTGTCAGGCTCGAGCAGAGGAGCAAGCAAATCAGAAATAGTGCTGCCTGTTAACGTTTCTATACCCAAAGCACCCTGACCGGGCGCGGGCAAACACAATTCAGTGGCAATCGGGTAAGTATCTGTTCGATCGACTTCAAGGCGCGACAATCCAGCTTGAGCTAAAACTATAGCGTGATACTTCCCCTCATCCAGCAAACCAAGACGAGTGCCCACGTTGCCGCGAATCGACACGATGTCCAAGTCTGGGCGCGAAGCGAGAAGTTGGGCTTTGCGCCGCGGGCTGGACGAGCCCACTCGCGCGCCCTCTGGTAGCGACATAAGGTCGCCATACGGGCTGACCACAGCATCGCGAACGTCATCACGAAACCCAAACAGCGGAAGCTCAAATCCATCGGGAACGTAGGCCGGCAAATCCTTGACGCTATGCACGGCAAGGTCTGCTTTGCCTTGAAGCATCGCCACTTCTAGTTCTTTAATAAACAGGCCCTTACCGCCAATTTCGCTAAGGGGGGTCTGTAGCCACTGATCACCCTTTGTGGTCATCCCCACTAAGGCTACCGACAAGTCGGGATGGGCGGCTTGCAGTTGGTCCTTGACGAAATTGGCCTGCCAAAGCGCCAAGGCGCTTTCTCGCGTGGCAATCCGTATATGCGTTGTCGCCAAATCAAAGCCTCTTGATTATCTTTCGAACTCCCGGCAGGTGCCTGCGGCTGATAAATACTGTGTCATGAATGTTCGCCAGACGCACGCCAATTTGTCCTGCGACACTCTTTTCAAGACCAAGAATATGCTCTTTGGACACCAAGGCGTTGCGGTGCACCCGCAAAAATACGTCTTCAAACTCTTGCTCGAGTTCACGTAATGTTTCGTCAATAATCATCTCACCATCCAAGTGCCTAACCGTTACGTATTTTTGGTCGGCACGCAGATAGCGGATGTCACTGATATTAACTAACTCAACCCCTTTGTAGGTTCGTGCGCAGAGATGGGTGCGCCGTGAAGTGTCGATCCCATGCAAAGCTGCCATCTGTGAGCGATTCAAGCGGGTCGTCTTATTAATTGCTGCAAACAAGTTTTCTCGGCGAATCGGTTTGAGTAGATACCCAACAGCTTGCAACTCAAAAGCTCGTATCGCGTGCTCTTCATAGGCAGTACAAAAAATTATCGCTGGCGGTTCTTTTTGGGACAAAAAATGTTCTGCAGTTTCGATGCCGTCCATGCCTGGCATACGAATATCTAGAAGTGCCAGATCCGGTCGCAGTTTCTCGCTCACTACTACCGCGTCACGACCCGTAGCTACATCTGCTACTACTTCATGCTTTTCATCGTCTGCAAGCATTCGACGCAGTCGGTCTCTCGCAAGGGTTTCATCGTCTACTATCAATATTCTCATCAATCCAATTCACCCGACCATAGGTCTTGGTGCCAAATATCTAATGTGTGGTGGGTTGCGGGGGAAACTGCATAAAGACCTCAAAAGTCCTGCCTGAAAGTGCTGATTTAAAATAGGCTTTCGACCCATAAATAACCCCCAGCCGGTCTCGAATGTTTTTAATCGCTATTTGATTACCCGGAAAGCGAGGTTCTCCGGCGCTACGTTTTTTCTTGTCTGCGGATTCGGGTTGATCGGTTCTTGGAACGGGATTACTTAGGCGAACGCCCACATCGCCATTGATGGACTGCACTGGAATTTCTAGCCGCCCACCCTCCGGAATCATTTGCATACCGTGATACACCGCATTTTCAACCAACGGTTGAATCAGCAACAGTGGCACAGGTACCGACAGCAACTTTTCGTCAATGGACCATTCGACTTGAAGGCGATCGCCCAAGCGCAGGCTTTCGATGTTTAGATAGCGACGACACAGGTCTATTTCTTGCTGAATGGTTACGAAAGAACTCGTTTCCTGCAAGCTCGCGCGAAAGAGTTCAGCAAGGTCCTCTACCACCGTTTCAGCCTTTTCCGGTTCAGTGGGTATCAGGCTGGCAATTATGTTCATTCCGTTAAAAAGGAAATGGGGCCTGATTCTAGATTGCAGGGATTGAATTTTTGCTTCGAGCTCAACCTCTGATCGATTAAGCAACTGTTCGTAGAGTACTGATGCTCGCAAGTAGATCGCGACAAATATGAGAGTTTCGGCAATGCGCGCTGGTACCATAGAAAAACGGTCCACGTAAAAGTCAGCAAACAAAAAATGCCGCAGATACGTATGCAGCACAAAAAACGCTCCTATCAATGTGCAGGATACGATCCCTGGCAATCGAGCGAGTAGCGGCGAGCAAAGCTCAACAACCGCAAATCCAATTATGAGGGTCCAGGATCCCAAGACCATGCCCTCAAGAAACGGCAGCCAGCCTTCGCCGTACCGACTAGACCAGTTGGAGATGGCCATCAAAACAGCTACACCGATGTAGAGGTACAGACGGTTTGCGGTGAGAAGCGGGGGCAAAACTAAGCGGGATGTTACTATTTGCATAATCGCGTTGAGCATCAACTCGTCAGCCAACTGCAATGAACTTTGCCTGAGGGATTTCCTCGCGGCGCTCAAAAGGGCCTGATATATTCCAATTCTTATTGTTTTAGTTACGAGCTCTATACTCCTCCCCATTGATTCTCTGGCGCGAAATGAAGAAAACCACCGATCGTACTGCAAAATCAACCGTTCAGGGCCTCTTAAGGGGTCGTTTTTCTGAAGCAACCGACAAATTCGTTGAGATTTTTACGGCTTCCATCACATTCGACAAGAGACTCTACGCTCAGGACATTGCTGGCTCACAGGCTCATGCACGTATGCTGCATCGAATCAGCGTTCTAACTGCAGAGGAGGTGGCGTCGATAATCGCTGCTTTGGAAGAGATTAAGGACGAAATTGAATGCGGTGATTTCCAGTGGAGCATTGAGCTTGAAGATGTACACATGAACATCGAGCACCGCCTGATTGAGTTGATTGGCGACACTGGAAAAAAATTACATACGGGGCGATCAAGAAACGACCAAGTGGCCACCGACATTAGACTGTTTCTGCGCGATAGCATCGATTACATCGTCACCTTACAGTCTTCGTTGCTTACTGCTGTCGCTGACCTTGCTGAGCAGCATACTACCACCATCATGCCTGGCTTCACTCACTTGCAGGCTGCTCAACCCGTTACTTTTGGGCACCACCTTATGGCCTGGTTTGAGATGCTAGCGCGCGATCGCGACCGCGTCCTCGACTGCCGCAAGCGCGTTAACCAACTGCCTCTGGGCGCAGCAGCCCTAGCGGGTTCGCCTTACTGCCCAGATCAGGAATTTGTCGCGAGTGAGCTGGGCTTCGATGGTATTTGCGCCAATTCTTTAGATGCGGTCAGCGATCGAGATTTCGCCATCGAGTTTTGCGCCGCTGCCGCTTTGTCTTTGACACATATGTCGCGCTGGTGTGAAGAGATGGTTCTGTGGTCTAGCCAGCAGTTCAACTTTATCGAACTCCCAGACCGCTTCTGCACCGGCTCGAGCATCATGCCGCAAAAGAAAAACCCGGACGTTCCCGAGCTGATTCGCGGCAAGACGGGGCGCGTCAATGGCAGCCTGTTTGCACTTTTAACGTTGATGAAGAGCCAGCCCCTGGCCTACAACAAGGACAATCAAGAAGACAAAGAGCCGCTGTTCGATACAGTCGATACTCTTACTGACTGTCTTACTGCCCTCGTCGGCATGATTCCAAACATCCAAGCTAAACCGGAAGCCATGCTTCTCGCCGCCGAATCTGGCTTCACTACCGCCACTGATTTAGCCGACTATTTAGTGCGTAAAAGCGTCCCATTTCGCGACGCCCATGAAATGGTCGGCGCTGCGGTGCAATTGGCAGCAGAACAAAACAAGCGGTTAGATGAACTGACCCTTGACGAGCTTAACGGCGAGCACAACCAGATCATTTCTGAGGACGTTTACGAGACATTGACTTTAGCTGGTTCGGTAAACAGTCGAAACCACGCCGGAGGCACCGCGCCAAGTCAGGTGCGTGCGGCTATCGCGGCGGGACGGGCACGAATCTAGCCAAAGGCTGACTAAGCTGTCCACCGACCCAACCATTACTTTGAGAAAATCCTTTGATCCAGTGGACGATAATTTTAGCAGTCTCGTTTTTGGCCACTACTTGCGGCCAGCCGGGACCACTCCAGCTGCCTGCAGAAAGGACAGCGCAAAGCCTTAACATTCAAGCAGGTGTTTATGAAGCCAGGCTTTACGCTGTTAACATTACGGCTTTGCTAACCCACAACCGGCTAAGTTAATGAACGAATCACTAAAGGCGGTGCTTGATGATTCCAACGCCTGTTATGACGGCGACAGCTTGACCATCGAGGAAGTTGCAGTTCGCGACATTGCCGAGCGTGTTGGCACGCCAGCCTACATCTATTCCCAAGCGGTATTTAGCCGCCAATACCTACGCCTGACCCAAGCCATGGAGGGTTTAAACTACGGCATTCACTTCGCAGTTAAAGCCAACTCTAATCTGGCAGTGCTAAAGCATTTCGCCCAACTGGGCTCTGGCTTTGACATTGTTTCTGCCGGGGAGCTTAGCCGAGTAATCGCCGCAGGCGGAGAGGCTAGCAAAGTAATTTTCTCAGGAGTTGGCAAATCTTCAGAAGAAATAGATTTCGCGCTCAAGAACGGCGTTGGCTGCTTCAATATTGAGAGCACCAGTGAGCTAGAACGAGTCGCCGAGCGTGCTCGCATGAGCGGAGCCGTCGCCGCCGTGGCGGTGCGCATCAACCCTGACGTTGATCCAAATACCCACCCCTATATCTCTACTGGGCTTAAGGAAAACAAGTTTGGTGTTCTCCAGCAAGATGCGATTGCTCTCTATCGTAAGGCTGCAACCAATGAGAATTTATGTGTCAAAGGCATCGCCTGTCATATTGGCTCGCAGATCAACGATCTCGGCCCCCTGCTCGAAGCACTAGGCCATGTTCTCGATCTCGTAGATAAGCTTGCCAACGAAGGCATTTCGATCACCCATATCGACCTCGGCGGCGGCTTTGGCGTTCGTTATCAGAACGAATCGCCGCTGGACATACAGGCTTGGGGCGCTGGGATTAAATCTATGCTGGCGGGGCGTGACCTGCATGTATCCATTGAGCCAGGGCGTTTTTTGACCGCCAATGCTGGCACCTTGGTAACGCGCGTCGAATACTTAAAACATGCCTCGAAGACCGACCAAGGCAGCAACAAGAACTTTGCCGTTGTCGACGCAGCAATGAATGATCTGTTGCGTCCTTCGCTTTATCAAGCGTGGCACGGGATTGCACCGGCGAAGCTCGATTCTTCAGCGTCGACACTAACCTGGGACATTGTGGGACCGATCTGTGAGTCTGGAGATTTTCTCGCCAAAGAACGTGACCTTGCTTTGACCGAAGGCGACATTCTGGCTGTGCTTTCGGCCGGAGCCTATGGCTCGGTATTAGCGTCAAATTACAATACGCGAGGTAGAGCGCCGGAGATTCTCATTGACGGCTCGAGCTTTAAAATTATCCGCCGCCGCGAGACCATTAACGATCTGCTGAGAACGGAAATCCTTTGAGCAATCCCAAGCAAATGCGTCGCACAGATCACTCCACGACCGGTGAGCACGAGCATACAACGGCGCAAGTAAAGTTCTTCAAGATGCATAGTCTGGGCAATGATTTTTTGGTGTTAGACAGGGTGAGCCAATGCGTCCAACTCGAACCCGAAATGATCAAACGTCTGGCTGATCGAAAGTTTGGCGTGGGCTTTGATCAATTGTTGGCCATCGCCCCGCCTAGCGATCCAGCATGTGACTTCGATTATGAGATCTTCAATGCCGATGGCTACACAGCAGAGCAATGTGGGAACGGCTCCCGGTGTGTCGCCCGTCTCGCCAAATCATTGGGTCTAAGCAATCAAATGCATCTGCGCTGGTCATCCGCAGGCGGCATCATCCATACTTTTTTGCGTAGTTTCGCCGACATCGAAACTTGGATGCCTAAGCCGAATTTTAGTCACCAAAGCATTCCGTTTATTTCACCATCGCAAAGCTTGGCGGTTGCTGCTGAACTATCGCCAGAGCCTATAGCGATAAATCCAGTCTCTATGGGTAACCCCCATGGTGTTATCTTTGTCGACGATGTTTCATCGATTGATGTCAAAGCGCTGGGGATGGCGCTTAGCCATCACGAGGCCTTTCCAAAGCAGGCGAATATAGGCTTCTGTCAGGTGCTAAATAAAAATTCTCTAAAACTTCGCGTGTTTGAACGCGGCGCGGGAGAAACCCTGGCCTGCGGCACTGGCGCATGCGCGGCCGTTGCAGTGTGTGTATCGCAAGGCCTCGTTGAAGGGCGAATCAAGGTCTCACTTCCCGGCGGCGAACTGTATATTGAGTGGCCAGATCCCGAGGGCCCAATGAAGATGATTGGGGACGCACAAATGGTGTATGAAGGAACCATTACTTTAGGACAGTAGACGACTATGCAGTTGTATGAAGACAAGCCAAAAGCAGAAGAAAGCGATCAGTCTGTCTTGGATTATTTGCGCGCTCATCCAGACTTCTTCGTTCGCCACCCGGCAGCCCTATCCGAATTGACGTTGCCGCATGAGTCTGGGACCGCGGTGTCTCTGATCGAACGGCAAATAGACATCTTGAGAGATCGCAACGTTGCTATGCGCAAGCGCATGAACGAATTGCTGCAAGCAGCGCGCAGCAACGATGAGATTTTTGCAAAAACTCGCTCATTAAACCTTGCCTTGCTAGAGGTTAGGTCTTGGCATGAACTTAACGAGGTCCTCGCGACCCACGTTCTCGTTGATTTTGAGGCTGACTTTGTTTGTGCCCACATGGTCGATGCCAATCTCGCGCTTGCTCTGGACCATATTCAGCACCACCTTAGGTCCATGCCTTTTCAGCATTTACAAAGTGGCTCTCGGGCCGTTTGTGTTGCGCTACGAAAAGAGGAGTTACTGCCCATGTTTCCCATGTCCGAACATGAGGATGCCGGCAGCGCAGTGATCCTTGATCTGGCACTAACAACTGGCCACGGTGCACTCTGTATTGGCAGCCGCAATCCAAGCCGCTTTGCGCAAAACATGGATACGTTATTCGTCACCTACATTGCTGATATCTTGGCTAAGGTTATGAATAGGTTGAACGGATAGTGGTTGCTAACCAACCGGCGTTAGATCAGTTTCTCAGGCATCTGCGCAGCGTCAGACGGCTGTCGGAGCACACATTAGACGCCTACACTCGAGACCTTAGGCGCTTTTGTCAATTCCGAGACGCGCCGATTCAGACCACCACACCTCAGCACATTGCAAAATATTCGGCGTTTTTGCGCTCGCAAGGTTTGGGCAGCAAAAGTATCCAACGCAATTTGTCTGCGGTGCGCAGCTTTTTCGACTATCTAAACGATCAAGGCGATCTGAGCTCGAATCCAGCCAAGGCTATATCAGGGCCAAAAGGCGCTCGGAATTTGCCTCGAGTGTTGGATACCGATCAAGCTTCCCTGCTGTTGGATTTTCAACCCAAAACAGATATCGAACATCGCGATAAGGCTATTTTGGAGCTGCTGTACGGTAGTGGCCTGCGCCTTGCCGAAGTCGTCGGGCTTACCGTAGGCAGTATTGATCGAGCATCGGGGCTCGCTCGAGTCGAAGGCAAAGGCGCAAAAATTCGTATCGTGCCAGTGGGGCGGTTGAGTTTGACCGCCGTGGCAAATTGGCTCGCCATCCACCCTTCCTCCGAACAAGCTAATGCTTGGCTGTTTCCAGGGCGCACCGGTGGGCATCTCAGCGAGCGCGCTGTGCAAACCAGGGTGAAAGCCGTGGCCCTGCGTCAGCTTGGAGATGCCAGCTTGCACCCACATATGCTCAGGCACAGCTTTGCCACCCACGTTCTGGAGTCGTCAGGGGATTTGCGCGGCGTTCAAGAATTGTTGGGACATAACGACATCTCTACAACGCAAATTTATACACATCTAGACTTCCAGCATCTGGCAAAAGTCTACGATGCGGCTCATCCCAGGGCAAAAAAATCGCCACAGCAAAAAAATAAAAAAAATAAGGACTTGGGTTAGCGTGACAAATACTCAATTGATTAAGGTCATATCGCTGGATCTGGACAACACACTGTGGGACGTAGAGGCGACCATAATCACCGCCGAACGCCAGTTGCGTTATTGGATGAGCGAACGCACACCGGCAGCTCACGAGATCTATGTTGGCTCAGAGCTAGGGGTTCTCAGGGCAGAGGTTATCGAAGCCTTCCCAAATATGCGGCACGACCTATCGTTTATGCGGACGCAGATGCTGACATCTGTAATGCGTCGCTCCGGAATGAGCGAAAGCGTTTCAGCAACGATGGCAGCTGAAGCCTTTGAAGTGTTCTTTGGCTATCGAAATCAGGTGGTGTTTTATCCAGAAACCCACGATTTATTGGCGCAGCTAGCCTCTGGCTATAAACTCTATGCGTTAACCAACGGCAACGCAGATATCTACAGAGCGGGTATCGGTCACTTCTTTCAGGGCGCTATAAACAGTGCTGGGGTGGGCGCGAGCAAACCAGATGAGCAGATGTTCCACGCGGTTACCGAGGCAGCAGGTGTATCTGCCGAGGAAGTGGTGCATATAGGCGACAACCTAATCGACGATGTGTCAGGCGCATTGAACGCTGGTATGCACGCCATCTGGTTCAACCAGACGGGTGCTGTAAACCAGCATGAACACTTAGTGCCTTCCGCAACGGTGGATAATTTGGGCCTTATTCCCGCTGCCATTGAAAGCATCGCCGCTTTGTGAACTAGCCTCTCTAACCTAGCTGCTGGAGCCTAATCGGTCCGACAGGTAAATTGTTGTGGCAAGCTAGGTTTTGTTCGCTTACCGCACCTATTCAAACAGACTCCACTCGTTGCGCCAGATAGGCTTTGATGGCCTCGATATCTGCCGGCAAATGGTCCTTGCGCTCAGGCATGCCGGGCAAAGCTGTCAAAGTATCGTGGGTTGGTGTCTGCCCGACAGCCTGGGCTACTGCATCAGGGAATTTCGCTGGGTGTGCGGTAGCAACGCAGACTCTAGGCCAGACTGAGCCACCCTGATATTTCTTCACCGCAGCGAAGCCCACAGCGGTATGAGGATCTAAGGTGTAGCCGTAATCCGTATGCACCTCAGCCATGGCATCTAACGTCTCCTGACGGTTCACAGCTATCGCTGAAAACATGGACGCTTCTGGGTGTTCGCCAATTGAAGCTCGGCCGGTTTCACCGAATTCCTGCATGAATTGGCGCAGTCGATCACTGTCCTCATCAAAGTAATAAAAGAGAAAACGCTCAAAGTTGCTAGCGACCTGGATATCCATAGCTGGTGATAGCGTTTGATGAACGTCGCCCCGTGCATATTCACCATCGGCAAAGAATCGCGCCAAGATGTCATTATCGTTCGTCGCTACTAGCAAATGGGCTATTGGAAATCCCATATTTTTCGCCAAGTAGGCAGCAAATACGTTGCCAAAATTTCCCGTGGGCACAGCGAAGAGAGCAGGCGTTTCGGTTCTTAAGCTGGCGTAACAATAGTAGACGATCTGAGCCAACACTCGCGCCCAGTTCACTGAGTTAACAGCGCCGAGGCTGTATTTAGCCTTGTAGTGAGCGTCCGCAAACACCGTCTTCATTATATTCTGACAATCGTCAAAGCTGCCTTGCACCGAGATACAGTGGACATTGTCATCCGCTACGGTAGTCATCTGTAACTCTTGCAAAGGCGCAATACGACCTTCGGGATACATAATGAAAATATCGATATTGCGCTGACCGCGAACGCCGGCAATCGCAGCGCTGCCAGTATCGCCACTGGTAGCACCGAGGATGTTCAAGCGCTGGTTACGCTCCCCAAGCACATGTTCGAATAACTTTCCAAGCAGCTGCAACGCGACGTCCTTAAACGCCAATGTCGGCCCATGAAACAGCTCCAATACACCGACTTCACCAAGAGACTGCCACCCCACCACATCATCGTGATCAAAACCTGCATAAGATTCGGCGATCAAATTAGCCAGGGTATCTGGGTCAATATCATCAATGAAAAGAGGAATAATTTGCTGCGCTAGCGCTACGTAACTTAAGTCACGCCATTGCTCTAGCTGCCCCTGACTGACAGTAGGAACGGCTTCAGGCACCAATAGTCCGTTATCCGATGCCAGCCCCATGAGCAGCGCGTCGCAGAAGCTTAGCCCGCTCACCTGCCCTCTAGTGCTTTTGTACTTCATGCGCTCTTGTAACCCAGTATTTTTGCGTAGTTTAAACACTACCCAGATGCAATAAACCTAATTTCATCGGCAAACTAAGCATTCCAAAAAGGGCATTTGTAAAAACATCGGCCCGGAAGGTTACTGACAACGAAAAAAGCCGCCCAGAGGGCGGCTTTCTATCGGATCGGAAGCTAGAGCTTCTTACTTAGAGAACTCTGGGTAAGCAGCGATTCCAATTTCGTCTTGGTCTGCGCCAAGCTCTTCAGCCTCTTCTGAGATTCTGATTCCGAAGACCATCTTGATGATGAACCATGCAATCAGTGAAGCAACAAAGGTGAAGCCAAAGATCGCGCCCAAGCCCGTCAGCTGACCTTGCAAGGTTGCATCGCCAGAGGTCAGCAATACCGCCATCAGACCCCAGATGCCGCAGGTTCCGTGCACTGAGATAGCGCCCACAGGGTCGTCAATCTTCAGCTTGTCGAGGGTGACAATTGAAAGCACAACCAACACACCGCCAACCGCACCGATGCACATAGACATCAGGTTAGTACCAGACAATGGTTCTGCCGTAATCGATACCAGACCTGCCAACGCGCCGTTTAATGCCATTGTTAGATCCGCTTTACCGAACATGAGTCGAGCCACAATCAGTGCCGCAACTAAACCACCAGCTGCCGCCATATTCGTGTTAACGAATACTTGGGCCACAGCGTTGGCTTCATCAATGTTCGAGAGCTTTAGCTCTGAGCCACCGTTGAACCCGAACCATCCGAACCAAAGGATGAACATACCCAATGTCGCGAGAGGCATATTCGAGCCTGGAATCGGCGTCATTTCGCCATTCGGGCCATACTTGCCAGCGCGAGGCCCTAGCAAGATAACGCCTGCAAGCGCTGCTGCTGCCCCACACATATGCACAATACCTGAGCCTGCGAAGTCAACGAATCCTGCGTCAGACAAGAAACCGCCACCCCAGCTCCAGCTGCCTTGAGTCGGGTAGATGAAGCCAGTCATAATTACTGCGAAAAGCAGGAACGACCACAACTTCATCCGTTCGGCCACGGCACCAGAGATGATAGACATCGCTGTAGCGACGAACACCACTTGGAAGAAGAAGTCCGACCGCGCCGAGTAGTAGACGTCGCCTTCAGAGGCCAAGACCTCATCAACCGTGTTTTCGGCACCAAGGAACAAACCTTCGCCGCCGTACATGATGTTGTATCCGATGATCAGATACATGATGCAAGCGATGGAAAATAGCGCCACGTTTTTCGTCAGAATCTCTGACGTATTTTTAGCGCGAACCATGCCTGCTTCAAGCATTGCAAATCCAGGTGCCATGAACATGACCATTGCACCCATTACCAAAAAGTAGAACGTATCTACTGCATAACTAAGTTGAACCAGATCTTCCACAATCTATTCTCCGTTTTCTACCCGAGGCTAAACCGCCTCTGGACCAGTTTCTCCAGTGCGGATTCGCACAGCTTCTTCTAAGGCAGTGACAAAAATTTTGCCGTCGCCCACTTTTCCTGTATTGGCTGACTTTCCAATCGCCTCGATGACCTGGTCCATCAGACCATCGTCAACTGCCACTTCAACTTTCACCTTCGGCAGGAAATCCACGACATATTCCGCACCTCGGTAGAGTTCGGTATGGCCTTTCTGACGACCAAATCCCTTCACTTCCGTTACGGTCATGCCTTGGACACCTACCTCTGAAAGCGCCTCGCGCACATCGTCCAACTTGAACGGTTTAATGATCGCTGTGATTAGCTTCATATTTTTCTCCTAGCTTCTAAATCATGCTCAATAGCTCGCCGGCTGATTAAGCACGTGTTCTGATGTGGAAGATCAGTTACGTAAACGTACCGGATTCTCCACGAAACTGTTCACCTTTAACACCCGCTCGATTAGAGCGCCGTGCATAGCCATTAGTGACACCTGCTTTAAGAGCCATGCGGTGAGTAGAGCAAGATCTGTGCCGTTACTGAGGAATATTCGCTTTTCAAGGGAATAAATCGGTTTGGAAGCGCGTCTTAGATGCTCAAAGGGTCAAAATCGCGCATTTGTATCGGAGCGGTGCAAAAAATGGACACTATTTGGGCGCCACAAGGACAAAAACAGGGCACGTAGGCGGCAAATTCCAAAGAATGTACAAGCTTTTAGCCACAACGAGGCAGGACATACCTATAGGCGAAAGAAGACCTGCCTTTTATGCACTTAATTGGTGCGTATAGACGGCTAATCGCATCATGGCAGTGCGCGGCGATGGCTATAGCGCGTCATTAAACCGGTTAAAGATTGTCCGTTGTCTGCAGAACACTTTTTTCGCCATGGTAACTATTAAGAAAGGTAACTATTAAGAACGGTGACCATTAAAATGGGCGAACACGCACTGCTTCTATGGCATGAGACGCTAGCAAACAAGGAGCACCGAAGCCTAATATCCGCATACGCGATGACGAACCTTCCACCAACGCCAAATTGAGGACGTTTATGCAATCTCCCGACACTCTTGCTGCGTTGATTAGTTTGCTCAAGGATCTATTACCGGGTGACGCTGGGGCCGAAGTCGAGTCGAAGGTAAGAGAGCTTTTCGCCAATTTAGCTCTCGTGCCCAAGCACGAATTTGAGGCTCAATGCGACGTAATTGCAGTGCTCGAAAACCAAGTTCTTGACTTAGAGAAAAGACTCAAAGCCCTCGAGAGCTCCCGCTCTTAACCTATCGTTACGGTCCAGCTAGGTGCCTCTGTGTCTCAACAACCCCGCTCATCCAGCGCTCTCGTCTTCAGTCGGGCCAGCATCGGCTTAGAAACCCATCTAGTATCGGTTGAGTGCCAGATCGCCTCTGGCCTTCCAGGAACTACCATTGTGGGCATGGCTGAGGGCGCGGTAAAAGAGTCTCGCGATCGGGTCAAAAGCGCCATCCGACATAGCGGCTTCAAATATCCTACCAGCCATATTGTGATTAACTTGGCCCCTAGCCACCTTGGCAAGCAGGGATCGGGTTTTGATCTGCCTATCGCTATTTCTATCTTGGCTGCCAGCGGACAGATACCGGCCAATGCCCTTGAGCAGACAGAGTTCATCGGTGAACTGGGCTTGTTTGGCGAAATTCGCAAAGCTCAGGGCGCCCTGAACATCGCTTTGGCCTGTAAAGCATCCAATCATCGGCTATTTATACCCTGGCGGAACGCCGATGATGTGACCTTGGTAAGCGATGCCGACATCTGGACCGCCACTACGCTCATTGACTTGGCTGCTTTTCTTTGCGGTAACGGCGCCAACAATGTTCTCAAGTCCACAGTGAGTTGTAACGAAACTATGGCGAGGCACTCCTCAATACCATCGAGCAACTACGCCCATATAGTCGGACAGGAGGAGGCGAAGCGCGGTTTGCTGCTTGCCGCCAGCGGTGGCCACCATATGTTGATGATCGGTCCACCCGGCGCTGGCAAGACGCTGCTCGCGCGCAGCCTCGCGGAAATCTTACCCAACCTCAGTCAAGAACAAATGTTGGAAGTGGCCGCCATATACGGCGCTGGTGCCATCACCAGGAAAAATCTTTTCTCCCCACCATTTCGCGATCCTCATCATTCGGCATCTGCCATAGCTATAATCGGTGGCGGCCGCACACCGATTCCAGGCGAGCTCACTCTGGCTCACCATGGCGTACTATTTCTCGACGAATTACCCCATTTCAAGCCAAGCACCCTGGACTTGTTGCGCGAGCCTATTGAAACCGGGCAAGCGGTGATCGCTCGCACAGGGTATCGGGTTCGATTTCCATGCAAGTTCCAACTCGTGGCAGCCATGAATCCTTGTCCA
>MDTB01055821.1_pt1 | contig 21092 bp, 16 predicted proteins | sample 811161 | NCBI WGS metagenome assembly MDTB01 (sample SAMN05326650, study PRJNA326480) | marine metagenome | isolation source: seawater | place: Mediterranean Sea | collected 2009
GTAAGGGCCCTGAGCATGGATGCGGTGCAAAAGGCTAAAAGTGGTCATCCCGGTGCGCCAATGGGGATGGCAGATATAGCTGAAGTGTTATGGAACGATTACCTAAAGCATAATCCCAGTGACCCCAATTGGTTTGACAGGGATCGTTTTGTCTTATCGAATGGGCATGGCTCGATGCTACTTTATGCTTTGTTACATTTGAGCGGATACGATTTGTCTTTAGATGACCTAAAAGGTTTCCGTCAACTAAAGTCCAAAACCCCGGGGCATCCGGAATTTGGTTATGCCCCGGGTGTTGAGACCACAACCGGCCCACTAGGTCAGGGCATAGCCAATGCCATTGGCATGGCTTTGGCCGAAAAAGTTCTAGCAGCACAATTCAATCGGCCAGATTTCATAATTGTGGATCATCATACATACGCGTTTTTGGGAGACGGTTGTTTGATGGAAGGCATTTCTCACGAGGTGTGCTCTCTCGCAGGCACCCTGCAGTTGGGCAAACTGATTGTTTTTTACGATGACAATGGGATATCGATTGATGGTGAGGTGGAGGGTTGGTTTACTGATGACACACCAGGCAGATTTGAGTCATACGGGTGGCAGGTAATATCTCAAGTGGACGGACATGACAGCGGTGAAATTAGCACTGCCATCGAAAAAGCGCGACAAGAGATTGATCGACCATCACTCATTTGCTGCAAAACCATTATTGGATTTGGATCTCCTAATAAGCAAGGAAAAGAGGATTGTCATGGAGCGCCCTTAGGAGATGACGAAATAGTCCTGGCCAGGGAGCAATTGAACTGGACTCACGCACCATTTCACGTGCCAGAATCAATCTACGAAAAGTGGGATGCAAAAAGTCTCGGCAGAGCTAGACAGAAAGACTGGGCTGCCAGTTTCACAAGATACCGGGAAGCATACCCTAAATTAGCTGAGGAATTCGAACGTAGGGAAGCGGGAGAACTTCCCGCCGATTTTATTGAAACTGCAAACGCGTTCATACTCGAGTGTCAGCAGTCCAATCAAAAGATGGCCTCTCGCAAGGCATCTCAAAATTGCCTCAATGCGTTTGGCCCAATTTTACCAGAACTTTTGGGTGGGTCGGCTGATCTGGCCGGATCAAATTTAACGATATGGTCGGGATCAAAACCAATTCGTGCTGCAGACAGTGATGGTAACTACATATTCTATGGCGTCCGTGAATTTGGTATGAGCGCGATTATGAATGGGATCGCGCTTCATGGTGGCTTTATAAATTATGGAGCTACGTTTTTGACGTTCTTGGATTATGGGCGCAATGCCGTTCGTATGGCTGCACTTATGGGGGTGCAAAGTATATTTGTTTATACCCATGATTCAATTGGTTTAGGAGAAGATGGTCCCACACATCAGCCAATAGAGCAGTTGATGACCTTGCGAGCCACCCCTAACCTTGACACATGGCGGCCTTGTGACACGGTTGAATCTGCTGTTTGCTGGAAGAGCGCCATTGAGAGGAAGAATGGCCCTAGTGCATTGGTTTTTAGTCGACAAGCGTTGGCACCAATTGCACGAACGAAGGAGCAAGTAATGGATATTGAGCGCGGGGGTTATATTTTGCGCGATTGCAATGAGCCTAAAGCAATTATTATTGCTACTGGTTCAGAAGTCGATTTGGCCATCAAGGCAGCAAGCGCCGTCAGTGAAAAAGGAATTCCAGTAAGAGTTGTCTCTATGCCTTGCGCAGAAATATTTGATGCGCAAGACGAAACATATCGTGAACATGTTTTGCCTTCCGCTCTGCGAGCTAGAGTCGCGGTTGAGGCATTGCATGCGGATTACTGGCGGAAGTATGTCGGACTTGACGGTCGAGTGGTGGGAATGCACAGCTTCGGAGAGTCCGCGCCGGGAGATGATCTTATGCAGACCTTTGGATTTACAGTAGATAATGTCGTTCAGACACTACTTGAGGTGACCGATTAGTGTTGCGCGTTGCAATTAATGGTTATGGTCGAATTGGACGCTCGGTGTTAAGAGCGGTTTATGAATCGGGCGCGCGTGAATCACTTGAAATTGTGGCAATCAACGAACCTGCAGACGCCAAAACTATAGCGTATCTGACCCGATATGATTCAACTCATGGTCGGTTCCCCGGCACGATATCGCTAGAACATCAGTGTCTCCGGATTAATGGGGATTCGATAGCTCTTCTGGAGGGAAAAGACCTAGCTGACTTACCTTGGAAAGATCTGGGGGTTGATGTGGTTCTCGAATGCAGCGGTACATTTAGCGATAAACATTCAGCCGAGCGACACATTAAAAGTGGCGCTAAGCGAGTTCTCTTTTCTCAACCCGCGCAAGCTGATGTCGATCAGACCGTCGTTTTTGGGATAAATGAAAGCGCATTGAACGGTTCTGAGAGGATTATTTCCGCTGCCTCTTGCACTACCAATGCAGTTGTTCCAGTGATACACGTCCTTGATCAAACATTTGGTGTTGGTGGTGGGGTCATTACCACAATTCACTCTGCGATGAATGACCAGCCCGTTATCGATGCCTTTCATCACAATGATTTGAGGAAAACTCGCGCAGCAATGCAGTCCATCATTCCAGTGGAAACTGGTTTGGCGCTGGGTATTGATCGCCTGATGCCCCATCTAGAGGGATATTTTGAAGCTCAAGCGATGCGGGTGCCGACAATCAACGTGTCTTGCATTGATTTGTCGGTGATACTTAACACTGATATTGATTCAGAGGAGATCAATGATTGCCTGGCAAAAGCTGCTGACGGCGCCCTAAGGGGCATATTGGGTTACTCGGAAGAGCCTCTAGCTTCCTGTGATTTTAATCATGATTCGAGAAGCGGAATTGTAGATGCGAGTCAAACCAGAGTTTCCAAGAAAACGCTCGCTAAGGTGTTAATTTGGTTCGACAATGAGTGGGGATATGCCAACCGCATGTTAGATACGCTCTTGCATTGGTGTAATATTCCAAAAGGCGCTATGCGCCATGGGGACGCAGGCTGATGGCTCTTTTGAAAATGAGCAGTTTGAACTTGGCTGGAAAGCGTCTCTTGATTCGCGTAGATGTCAATGTGCCAATTGTAGGTGGCCAAATAATGAGTGATGCTCGTATCATAGCTATCGTACCCACGGTACTTTTTGCGCTTTCGAGGGGCGCTTCTGTTATCTTAATGTCACATTTAGGCCGCCCAACCGAAGGACAATTCGACCGCGATTTTTCTCTCCAACCAGTTGCAAAAAAGTTGGAAGCGAAGCTTGGAAGGCATGTCGGCCTTATAACAAATTGGAAGGACTGTGTTAAAGACGATCTCGGAGAGATATCGCTACTCGAAAATGTGCGTTTCAATGTTGGAGAACAAGCTAATGACGAATTGTTGGCACGAGCTTATGCGAATCTATGCGAGATTTTTGTCATGGATGCTTTTGGTACTGCTCATCGAGCGCACGCCTCTACTCATGGAGTTGCAAAATACGCTAAAATAGCTTGCGCTGGACCATTGTTGTTAAATGAGCTACAGGCTTTAGCTACGGCATTGCAGACACCAACCAGACCAATAATGGCAATCGTCGGAGGTTCAAAAGTTTCTGGCAAACTATTATTGCTGGAGCGTTTATCGTCACAAGTCGATCAATTAGTCGTCGGGGGCGGGATTCTTAACACGTTTTTGGTAGCTGCTGGGGTGTCGGTTGGTAAGTCGCTTTATGAAGAGCAACTCATTCCTGCAGCCCGTGACCTAATGGCTAAAGTTGATATACCGTTGCCAGTCGATTTGGTTGTGGGTAAGGCACTATCGGAATCTAGTGAGGCAACCGTCAGACGAGTCGACGAGATAAATTCGGATGAAATGATTCTCGATGTCGGTCCAGATTCAGCGAGAGAACTGGCCTATTTAATTGGCGAGATGGGCACTATTATTTGGAACGGACCCCTCGGGGTATTTGAATATGATCAATTTGGGAGGGCAACTCAGACCGTAGCTCTGGCAATAGCAAAAAATAGCGGGTTTTCCATCGCTGGGGGGGGGGACACAGTTGCTGCGGTGGAAAAATATGGAGTAGGTGCCCAGATATCATACATATCGACAGGCGGGGGAGCCTTTCTAGAGTCTGTGCAGGGTAAGGAACTGCCGGGTGTCGACATACTAAAACGTCGAGCTGCTGGCGGTTGAGTTAAGAAAGACAAATATTAATTGGAGAGATTTATGGCGCTTATTTCACTGAGACAGCTTCTGGATCACGCGGCGGAAAATAATTACGGTGTGCCGGCCTTTAACGTTAATAATCTAGAGCAAATCCGAGCAATAATGACTGCGGCAGAGCTTACTTCAAGCCCCGTTATTTTGCAAGCTTCTGCAGGGGCAAGAAAGTATGCAGGGGCACCGTTTTTAAAACAATTGATAGCAGCAGCCATAGAAGAATGGCCTCAAATACCTATCTGCATGCATCAGGACCATGGGACAAGTGTTGCGGTTTGTCAGCGGTCTATCCAGCTGGGATTCTCCTCTGTCATGATGGATGGTTCTTTAGAGGAAGATGGTAAAACACCGGCAGATTATGCCTACAATGTTAACGTGACCCGTGCCGCTGTAGATACTGCTCATGCCTGCGGTGTTTCGGTTGAAGGGGAGCTGGGGTGTCTAGGGTCCTTGGAAACTGGTCAGGCAGGAGAGGAGGATGGCGTTGGTGCCGAGGGCGAACTTACAATGGATCAAATGCTAACCGATCCAGAGGAAGCGGCAGATTTTGTTGCTCAGACCGATGTGGATGCGTTAGCAATTGCATGTGGCACATCCCACGGGGCCTACAAATTTAGCCGACCACCAACGGACGATATTCTCGCCATAGATCGTATCAAGGCAATTCATGAGCGTATTCCTGGCACACATTTAGTAATGCATGGTTCGTCGTCTGTGCCTCAAGATTGGCTCGCAACGATAAATAAATATGGGGGTAACATTGCCGAAACATATGGCGTTCCGTTAGAGCAAATATGTGAGGGAATAAAACATGGGGTAAGAAAAATAAATATTGATACCGATCTGCGTCTTGCTTCAACAGGCGCTATTAGACGGTTCTTATCCGAAAACCCAGCTGAGTTTGATCCTCGGGCTTATTTAAAGCAATCAATTTCAGCTATGCATGATATCTGCGCTGAGCGTTATGAGGCGTTTGGTTGTGCCGGACATGCCGCTCATATCAAACCTTTGTCTATGGATTCTATGACAAAGAGGTATCAAAGTGGTGAGCTAGCCGCAACGATTAATTAAGCGTGAACCATTCGCGTAGTGTGATAAACAAACTCATATAAGTAATGTAGCAGTAATTTTAACTATCAAGATTTATTGCTGCGTCGAGAGGTCAGCCCAAATAATGATGTATACCTTCAGTAAATAATCGCTTGAGCTTCAGGAGAAACTGGAGGCCTTCATGGATGAAAATATTTATCCAAATGAAGAGTTTTATGCCCAACAAATTGAGATGGCTGAAGATCGTTTCGCTCCTGTCCCTCTGATGGACGAGCTTAAAGAAAAGGCCTTTGATGCAGGGCTGTGGAACCTCTTTGTCCCAGAAGATCATAATCAATACTGTGATCATGGGGGTTTGTCATATTTCGATTATGCACCTCTTGCTGAAATCATGGGGCGTGTTCTGTGGTCTGCAGAGGTTTTTAATTGTAATGCGCCAGATACAGGAAATATGGAAGTTTTGATGAATTATGGGACCGAGGATCAGCGAGAAGAGTGGCTAACTCCTTTGCTGCAAGGAAAAATTCGTTCGTCTTACGCGATGACTGAGCCGCAAGTGGCTTCAAGCGACGCTACTAATATTGAGCTGGCGATCATGCACGAGGGAGATGAATGGGTTTTAAATGGCAATAAATGGTTTATCACAGGGGCTATGAATCATCGGACGAAAATTTTTATTGTCATGGGCAAATCTGATCCCCAAAATCCTGATAGACATTTGCAACAAACACAAGTTCTGGTCCCTAAAAATACTCCGGGTGTGACCATCAAACGTCCTCTATCTACTTTGGGATATGATGATGCTCCGATAGGGCATGCGGAGATGTCTTTTACAAATGTACGTGTGCCTTTGCGGAACGTGCTTCTTGGTTCGGGGAGAGGTTTTGAAATAGCTCAGGGACGCTTGGGTCCGGGACGAATGCATCACTGCATGCGACTCATCGGTTCGGCTCAAAGAGCGTTGGAGCTTGCCTGCAAACGGACCGAGTCTAGACGAACTTTTGGTAGACCTCTGAGCAAACACCAATCAATTAGAGAAGAAATATCGAGAAGCTTTTGCGAGATCGAAATGGCTAGGTTATTAGTGCTCAAGACAAGTTCTCAGATTGACAGTGCTGGAGTTCGCTCCTCGATCGATATGATTGCAGCCACAAAAACCAGCATTCCGCTGATGGTGCAGAAAATAATTGACAGATGCATGCAGATGCATGGGGCGGGGGGGCTATCTCAGGACTATTTTATGGCAGAGGCATTCAACTACGCTAGGTGGTGTCGTCAGGCCGACGGACCCGATCAAGTCCATCAAATGGCTTTGGGAAAAACAATAATAAATCGCTATGCGAATAATTTCGGGTAGCTGATTGCGGATTTTCTTGCTGCATGCTTACGAAAAGCTATTGGATTTTCAATTTTTGCACCTCGTTATAAAGGAATTGTGTTAATGTTTTGCGATCCTGAATAGCTTCAAGTTCTGCCCAGAAAAGGGGCTCCCCAATTGTAGTATGCACGGGCCCGTCAAACCGCTTTTTTACCTCGTTCAAAAGGGCCAAAGAGCGCAGTGCTTCCGAAAGGTGCGAGGCGACATGAAAAATCCGACTGTTCTGACCATGAAAATAAACCGGTACTACCGTCGCCTTGGCATCTCTAATCATTTTCGCGGCAAAGGTTGTCCATGGAGCCTCCCTGACTTGTCCGAGGCCGAACTTATCCGCTGTAGAGACAAATCCAGAAGGAAAAACTAAGAGTGGAATACCCTCTACGAGCGCTTTTTTTGCAATTCTTTTTGATCTGATATTGTTTCGGGTTGCTTCTTTGGTGTTGCTAAAATCTACAGGCAGAAAATAACGCGCGAGGTCTTCGTCTTGGCACATTACTGCATGAATTAAAATCCGAAAATCCCCTCGCGTGCGAACTGCCAAATCGCAAAGGGCTATGCCATCTATTACCCCAAAAGGATGATTTGCTATGAAAACAAGGGGTCCAGAATTAGGGATTTTGTTTAGCTGTTCTTTGTCGAATTTATGATCGATTTTGGCGACTTGGAAGGCATTTGTAACGAATTCTCCAATTGAGAACGGATGTGGCTTCACTTGATTATAAATTGATTCGACTTTTCTCCATCCAAAAAAATATTCAAAACTCTTTACGAGGCATCGGAGATAGAAAGGTTGCTCAGAAGAAGCGAAGGAGATGAGCGGTCGATCTTTTACATAATCGGTAACAATCTCACTGGTGTCACCATTTTCCATAAGTTAGTGCTCAGATGAAGTTTGCTTTTTATAATGCGTTTGAGTTTACCACTTCCCGGGCAAGAAGGAAGATCACAATTTTACAAGAAGAAACCAAAATTGTGGTTTCGAAATGTTTTGGATTAAGCATTTTTCATTGATGGGACTTCACACCTTGCTGGCACAATTTCGATCTTATGCGTTTGCTAACTGATCATTGCCACTCAACCAGCGATCGATGATTTGTTGCGCGGCGTCGGGGTCATTCTTCAGAATTGATTGTGCCACATCCTTAACGTGGGGAATTAAATTAGCGTCCCTCTTAAGATCTGCAATTCTGAATTGGACATCTCCGGTTTGACGAGCGCCCAAGACCTCTCCGGGCCCGCGAAGCTCAAGATCTTTCTCTGCAATTTCAAAACCATCTGATGTCTCTCTCATGATCTTAAGGCGCTCTTTACTGTTTTGTGACAAGTTTGAGTTATACAAGAGCACGCAATGACTCTGATCAGATCCTCGACCAACCCGTCCCCGAAGTTGATGCAATTGCGAAAGTCCCAAACGTTCCGCATTTTCAATTATCATGAGACTCGCGTTCGTAACATCAACACCTACCTCAATTACGGTGGTCGCTACCAAAAGATTTATTTTCTTTGATTTGAATTCTTCCATAATAGAGATTTTCTCGCGAGGTTTTAAGCGACCGTGTATTAGACCGACGGACAGTTTTGGGAGAAGCAATCTAAGTTCTTTGGCTATTCCCTCCGCAGCTTCAGCCTCAAACATGTTTGATTCCTCAATCAAAGTACACACCCAATAAGCCTGACGACCTTCTTGACATGCCTTTTTTACTCGTTGGATAACATCATGTCGTCGCAAGTTGGAAATCACGCTAGTCTCCACAAGTTTGCGACCGCTTGGCAGTTCATCTATTACCGAACAGTCCAGATCAGCGTAGGCGGTCATAGCCAGCGTTCGAGGTATTGGTGTCGCGGTCATTATCAGTTGATGCGGCATAATGGCATCTGTGCCAGTTGAGTGATTTCCAATCCCTCCTTTTTTTCTCAAAGCAAGCCGCTGATGGACACCAAATCTGTGCTGCTCATCCACAATAGTTAGCCCAAGTTTCTGAAATATTACACCCTCTTGAAAAAGAGCATGTGTGCCGATCACCATCTGGGACTCGCCATTAGCTATGGATTCCAGAACTTTCTTTCGAGCTTTGCCTTTAATGTTTCCGGTCAATAGAGCAACATGAATCTCTAATGGAGACATCCAATTTTCAAAGTTTAGACGATGTTGTTCGGAAAGGATCTCTGTCGGGGCCATCAGTGCCACCTGATGACCGTTTGCGATTGCTTGCACTGCAGCCAGGGCCGCAACCACGGTCTTTCCCGATCCCACATCGCCTTGGATTAGTCTGAGCATTGGTGTTGTACTATTTAGATTTGCACATATGGCTTGGCTTACCCTAACTTGTGCCTCTGTCAGCGAAAAAATTAGATGACTCGAAAACTGGAGATGGGCATTTTTATTAAAAGGTAGTTTTGGCGCTGGCCGAAGTTGGGCCTGTTGACGAAGCTTTCTTAGACTTAAATGGTGGGCAATAAGTTCTTCGAAGGCCAGGCGTTGCTGCGCAGGATGCGTACCTTTTCCCAATAAATCCAGTGAAGCGCCAACAGGTGGGCTATGGACGAAAATTAGTGCGTCAAAAAGCGAGAACTCTGAACTAATATTATCCTTGATCAATTCAGAAATGCCAGTGGGGCAGAGATGTTCTAGAGCCTGCGTACAAAGATTTCTAATACGGTTCTGAGTTAGCCCCTCAGTCGAAGGATAAATTGGCGTGAGTCTCTGTTCTAATTTGGCCTCAGTGAGGTTATCAACTATTTGGTATTCGGGGTGATATAACTCTAGCCCTGTCGAGCCGGCACGAACCTCGCCAAAACAACGGAGTCTGACTCCAGACCGAAGACGTTCTCTTTGGGTTTGGTTGAAGTGAAAGAAACGCAATGTGGTTGTGCCAGTTTGGTCCTGAATTCGGCAAATAAGGCTGCGTCTCCTGCCAAATAACACATCACATCCTCTTATGTCGCCTTCTATTTGTGCATGAGTTCGCGGCTGAAGGGCACCAATTGGCGTGATCTTTGTTTTGTCTAGATATCTGATTGGCAGATGAAATATTAGATCTAGAACCTCTCTGATTCCAAGTTTAAAAAGTTTTTTTTCGAGTTTGGGACCGACTCCACGTAGATCGGCTATTTGAGTTTGGCGGCCTGGTTTTTGGAGCATTATGCTATACAATCATCGAGGTTGACTTTGCTCAGACTCTACCACAGCATTAAGCCATATGTCCCAAAATTCAAAATTTGTAGAATCTCCGCTTCGAAACCAGTCTTCGTTGGTTAAGGTTTGCGGAATGGGGAGATAGGCTAATGTTCAATTAATCTTAGACTCCTAAAGGACGACCGCCCTGTTCAGTCAACACATTCCATTAAACTTATTAAAGAGTCTTCTTACATTTATATCATGAATAGCCTCGATAACTTACAAATCGATCAAAGCCAATTTGACTTGAGTGACAAACTCCCGGCAAAGATATTGCTTGCTGGATGTGGAGATCTTGGGATTCGCACCGCTGCCCGGCTAGATACTGGCTATTTTTGCTACGGTCTTAGACGGGAATCTGCGAGACTGCCAAATTATATACGACCCTTGAAGGCTGATCTTACGAATTTTGATCAAATGAAAGATGTGATGGAAATAGGTTTTCAAATCATTATCGTGACCATTACTCCTGATGCTTATAACGAATGTGCTTATCGGTCTGCTTATCTAGCCTCTGCGGAGACCTTGGTAAGGGTTATTAATGAGTCCAGAAAACCACCGAGCCTGGTAGTTTGGACGTCAAGTACAAGCGTTTACGGGCAGAAATCTGGTGAGTGGGTAGATGAGTTATCGCCCGTTAGCCCACAAAATTATAATGGGCAAATCTTGCTGGAAGCGGAAAACATGATTAAAAAGCTGCCATGCAGTAAGGTTGTCTTAAGATTTTCTGGCATTTATGGTCCGGGTCGGCACAACTTGCTGGATCAAGTTCTTGCCGGAGAGGAAAGCAGAAGGAGTCTCAGCCAATGGACCAATCGGATTCATAGTGATGACTGTGCAGGAATTTTTTGCCATTTAATGGATTTGCATCTCCGGGGACAGACTCTCCATGAGTTATACCTCGCCACTGATTGTGAGCCAGTAAAACAATACGCACTCAGGCAATGGTTGTCGTCAAACCTAAATGTGAAACTGAACGAGGCCGCGACCTCAACTGAGTCTGGACGTCGCTACAGAAATGAATGGCTTTTGGGTAGTGAATTCAAATTTTTGTTTCCCTCATATAAACAGGGTTATTGCGAAATAATACGCAACTTCAAACAACCATAATACCGTCCATTTCCACGATGGCTCCGCGAGGCAGTGCGCTGACTTCAACCGCGGCGCGAGCTGGATATGGCGGGTCAAAGTATTCCTCCATGATTCTGTTAACCATCTCAAAGTGATTTAGATCGCATAAAAAAACATTTAACTTCACAAGATTATTTAGGCCTCCCCCGGAAGCTTCACATACAGCCCTGACGTTGAGAAACACTTGATGAACATGCTTATCGACCGGCCCGTTGACCAGCTGCATACTTTTAGGGTCCAACGGAATTTGACCTGAAAGATAGATAGTATCAAAAGCCTTAATTGCTTGAGAGTAAGTACCAATGGCTTTAGGGGCTAATTCAGTTCTGATAACCTCTTTTTTTTTTTGCATCATACGCAATTCCTCTTTCTTAGTTATTGTTAATTCTTCACGCGATAAAGTCGTCGCACTGGGGTCAGACTTCGGACTCGCCGCAAAGTCTCAGCCAAATGGATTCGATCTCGCACTGTGAGAACCATGTCGACTATACTGGTGAACGCGTCTTTGTCAGCAGTCGTAATTTTTTCTATAGTTGCCTCTTGCTCGGTAATACGAGACGCCAATGCGGCTATAAATCCTCGTTCGGGAGTTATTTCCACTTTCAGGGCGACCGGAAATTGACCACTTACATTTTCCGACCACATCATAGAGGTGCATAATTCAGGGTTTGATCTAATCTCACTAAGATTGCGGCAAGATTCAAGATGCACGACTAGCCCTTTCCCAGGGCTTAAATGTCCAAGTATAGGATCGCCAGGAATCGGGTGACAACAACGAGCATACTGAAGCAGTAAACCTTTCTGAGAACCCACTTCCAGTGGAAGAGCAGGGGATCTATTCATCGATTCAGAGTGTTTTTGGTCTATTGGCACAATCAGATTTGCAACGGCTAATGGAACGCGGTTACCAAGGCCTATTTGCTTGAGGATATACTCAAAAGTTGAGGCGCCAGAGCTTTTTAAAATCCGTTTTATTTCGGATTTTTTTAGTTTTTTGTAACTGGTTCCGAATTTACTTAGTGCCTGATCTAGAAGGCTCTTTCCAAGGTCTACTGACTCATGATGTTTTTGTTGCTTAAGAAAATGACGTATAGCGCTGCGAGCTTTTGCTGTCGCGACAAAGCTCAACCAATTAGGATTTGGTTGAGCACCCTCTGCTGAGATGATTTCAATTTTTTGGCCACTTTGCAGCATTTCTGAAAGGGGAATGAGTTGTCCGTCAACGCGACAAGCGATGCAGCTATTCCCGAGCTCAGTGTGCACAGAGTAGGCAAAATCAATAGGTGTGGCGCCAGAGGGGAGCTCAATTATCTCCCCTCTTGGTGTGAATACATAAACTTCATCAGGAAATAGATCAGCCTTCACATTTTCCAAGAATTCAAGAGAGTTTCCTGCCTGTTTTTGCATAGCTAGAAGACCTTGAATCCAGCGAGATGCCCTCCGCTGATTTCCTTCCAAGCTAAATTGACCTTTTTTATAATCGCCATGGGCCGCTATTCCATAGTTCGCCATCATTTCCATCTCTGCGGTTCGAATTTGTACTTCAATAAGCACGCCATGCATCCCCACGAGCACTGTATGTAAAGATTGATAGCCGTTAGCTTTGGGAATTGCTATATAATCTTTGAACTCTCCCGGTACTGGTTTGAAAATGCTATGCATTAGCCCAAGAGTGCGGTAGCAATCATCAACCGAGTTCACAACGAGACGGAATGCAAACACATCCATTAGGTCGCGGAAGGACCTCTTTTTTTCGCGCATTTTGAGGTAAATGCTCCAAAGATGTTTCTCGCGCCCTTTCACCACTGCCTCTACCGATTCTCGGACAAGGCTGTGTTCAATTGCCTGTCGAATTTCCCTTACGAAGGCTTTTCGATTTTGCCTGGCAGCTTCGGTTGCCTCGCGAAGACGACGATGCCTTAAGGGATACATTGCCGCGAAGCTGAGCTCCTCAAACTCCACTCGAATATGCTCCATCCCCAACCTTTGTGCGATGGGCGCATATATTTCAATTGTTTCGCGCGCTATTCGTCGTCTTTTATCGGGAGATAGAGTTCTCAGGGTGCGCATGTTATGCAACCTATCGGCAAGCTTGATCAGGAGTACCCTTATGTCTTGCGACATTGCGAGGGTCATCTTCTGAAAGCTCTCTGCTTGCTGCTCTGCTTTCGATTCAAATTCTATCTCGGTGAGTTTGCTTACCCCGTCGACAAGTTCAGCCACCTTTCGACCAAATCGCCTAGTTATTTGGCGCTTGGTCACACTAGTATCTTCTATGACATCATGCAGAATTGCGGCCATCAGGCCTTCAGAGTCCATTTGCATATCAGCTAAGATATTCGCAACTGCTAGAGGATGAGTGATATAGAGATCGCCAGTCTGTCGAAGTTGCCCAGTATGATGTTTCTCTGCGTATTTATAAGCTCGCTCCACTCTCTGGATGCTAGGTTTTTCTAGATACGATAGCTTTTCTGTAAGGCCCAGAAGTGCCACGTTAGCTGCTCCACGAATAGGCAATAATTATTAAGCAGTTCCCTGCGGAGAGGGGGTTGGTTCATCAGGAAGAGTATCAATTGTTGGTTGGTTTCTTGGATCAGAATCTGCAAAGGATGGCGAATCACGAACTTCACAAGTTTCATCCTGGACTAACTCTTCCCCAGCTTTATCGATAGTAAATTCTTGTTGTACCACAGACAAAATACTGGCATCAACAAGCCCTTCAGCGATTTCCCTGAGTGCCAGGACTGTGGGTTTATCGTTTTCTTCCGGTAGAAGGGCTGAACGACCCTCGACGGCAAGCTGGCGTGCGCGTTTAGAACCAACCATTACAAGCTCGAATCGGTTCTCAACGTTCTCTAAGCAGTCTTCAACTGTGATGCGGGCCATGTATGCTGCCTCCAAAATTTGTAAATTAACGAAAATGACTAACTATGTTAACGAATGTAATTCTCTAGGACAATAAATCTGTCAATAATATATTTAATTTTTGATCTGCAGACTTGGTTGAATTGTCATCGCATTGCTTTTCTAAAATGGCTTTTAATCGACTACAACTTGCTTGGAAATCATCATTAACTATAATAATATTAGCTTCATTGTAGTGGCTCATTTCCTCCTGAGCGGCGGCGACACGTTTTTTAATGGTCTCCTCTTTATCTTGGCCGCGTTTAATAAGCCTTCGTCTCAGTTCGTCTTTTGATGGGGGCAAGATAAAAATGCTGCAACAGTTATCGAAAATTTCTCGGACTTGATTCGCTCCTTGCCAATCTATTTCTAGCACTACGTCGCCACCTTTTAACAGTATTTTTTCTACGCAATCGCGGGATGTACCATAGTAATTGCCATGAACTTGAGCGCTCTCCAAGAACTTTGACTCCTTTTTCATGGACTCAAATTCACATTGAGATATGAAATGATAATTTATTCCATCCGATTCACCGGGGCGAGGCAACCTAGTTGTATGAGAAATTGAAACGCTGACATTATCAAGTCCCTTTAGGGCGCATTTGATGAGACTGGTTTTTCCAGCACCAGACGGCGCAGAGATAATGAAAAGAGTACCTTCAGACATTGAGTAATCCCGTATTCAAAATCGTTTTCGCCTCATTATTTGTATATGTAGCTCGGTCTTACTCGATGTTTTGAATTTGTTCGCGTATTTGCTCAATTAATACTTTCAGCTCAATAGAGGCTTGTGTTGTTATATCAGACAAAGATTTTGAGCCTAGGGTATTTGCTTCTCGGTTAAGTTCTTGCATTAAGAAGTCAAGGCGTCTGCCCATTGGGATATTAGTGGCGAGAACCCGCCTAGTTTCAGTAACGTGAGTTTCGAGTCTATCCAACTCTTCCTCAACATCTGAGCGACTAATGATAAGCACCATTTCTTGCTCAACTCTGCTGTTATCAAGTCCATTCGTATATTCTAAGAGGCGGTCATTCAAGCGCTTACGCTGTCTTGTCATTATCTCGGGAATCGCTTTCCGGACCAAAGCCACTTGACCTGAGATGCCGATAAGCTTTTGGGAAATTAAGTTTGAAAGCTCATCTCCTTCGCGCTGGCGACATGTGACTAGTTTGGTGCAGGTGACCTGAAAAATTTCTTTAATGGACGTCTCTAATGCGGAGTCATTGAATTTCGATTCTTTTATTATTCCCGGCCATCTCATAATCTCAAGTGCAGATATAGGTGCTGGAGCTGTCATCTTTGATGCAAGATTCTCTGCAGTTCGAATATAGTTCTCGGCTAGTTCGACATTTAGTTCGATCGGACAGAAGCGCTCTTTGTATGCTACTTGCAAGGTACAATCCACTTTCCCTCTTGTAAGCTTTTTTCTCAACTCTTCCCGAAGAGCAAATTCCATAACTCTTAACGTCTCGGGCATTCTGAAATTTATCTCCAAGAAGCGATGATTGACTGAGCGAAGCTCGCAGGACACATCCCCCCAATCAAAGTCTTGAGTTGTTCGAGCAAAAGCAGTCATACTTCGTGGCATATCGACCCTCTATAGTCAAATGGAGCGAATTCTGGTAAATGGTTTGATATTGGGTAGCATGTTATAGATATTAACAAATATTTCTCGATAGGGGCGCTACATTCAACGACCACTGGCTATAATGCGAATTTTAAACAAGGAATTTTTATGAAACGTCCAAGTGGGCGATTGCCTAACGAACTGCGGAAAGTAGAGATCACGCGAGAATATAATGCGCATGCTGAAGGGTCAGCGCTTATACAGATTGGTAATACAAAAGTCATTTGCAATGCCACGATTGAATCTGGCGTCCCTAGGTTTTTAAGGGGCCAAGGCCACGGATGGGTTACTGCTGAGTACGGAATGTTGCCGAGATCGACATGGGAAAGAACGAATCGGGAGGCAGTCAGAGGCAAACAGAGCGGAAGAACCCAGGAAATTCAGAGGTTGATAGGAAGATCTTTGCGCGCAGCGATCGATCTTAAACAACTGAGTGAGCATACCATCTATTTAGACTGTGATGTTGTCCAAGCTGATGGAGGAACTCGAACTGCATCAATCACTGGAGCGTTTGTCGCTCTTGTTGATGCTTTGCGCTGGCTTCAAAGAAAAAAAAACATTAAGTGTGATCCGCTTAAAAAAATGGTAGCTGCCGTCTCTGTAGGTATCTTTGAGGATACTGCAGTGTTGGATCTTGATTACGCAGAGGACCGTGATGCTCAGACAGATATGAATGTTGTAATGACGGAGAATTCGGAGTTGATAGAAGTTCAGGGCACAGCTGAGGGTAGCCCTTTTTCAGAGACTCAACTCATACAGATGATTGGATTAGCCAAACAAGGCATCGCAGATTTGATCGAAATCCAGCGCTTTGCTCTTTCTGGATAATATTATTATGAAAGATTATCAAGCAAGTTTTATCCGAGAAGCGATCCGTTGTGAGGCATTGTCGTTTGGTGAATTCACATTGAAGTCAGGGCGAGTCTCACCATACTTTTTTAATGCAGGCAATTTCTGTAACGGTGAAACTATGTCAATAGTAGGCCGATGTTATGCGGAAGCTATAATAGACTCAGGGCTGGATTTCGACATGTTTTTCGGGCCCGCATATAAAGGAATACCCCTTGCTGCGTCTGCAGCAATCGCGTTGAATGATGTCTTTAACACTAAGATACCGTATTGTTTTAATCGTAAAGAAGGCAAATCTCATGGTGAGGGCGGGCTTTTGGCTGGCTCACCACTGAGGGGTAAAGTCCTCATCATTGATGACGTAATGACCGCAGGCACCGCTGCATGTGAGGCAATAGAAATGATTACTCACAAAGCAGGCGCCGAAGTATCGGGAGTAATCATTGGTTTAGACAGGAAGGAAAGCGTGGTAAAGAATACACCTGCTAAAGAGTTTATTGAGCAAGCGTACTGCATACCTGTTTTGAACATAATCGACATTGATGACATCCTAGACTTTATTCGTTCTTCCTCTGACATGACAACTTTTATCAAGCCCATTATGAAGTATCGCAAGACCTTCGGCATTGCAGAAAAAGACCAAGCCGAGGAGTAATTAGGAAATGATAGCCATGAACGACGAGCTTGACTATTTTCTGAATAGACCAACTGCCATCAGTTCCCACTGCTCTTGCCAGTCAGAGCTCGGGAGGCTCTTAAAGTCGCTTCGAACGTACTGATGAATCTTGCCCTCGGCTGTGCAAAGCATGAGGTTTACCGCCGCAGATATGGGTAGCGCCATTACTGTCCCGTTTCTAACTTTACTCTCGCGCAGAACCTGCTTCAATTGTGACTCTAGTCTATCATAGAACTGAGCAACTCTTTGATGGAGCTGCTGTGTTTCTCCAGTTAGAGCATCCCCGTTTAATATACGCGTAATGCCAGGATTTTTTTCAGCGAAAGCCAGCAGCAGTGTTAGTATGCGAAAACATATGTCCTCAGCGCCGGACTCCTCTTGCACAATGCTTGTGATCCGACCAAAAATTGTGTCCTCGATAAAGTCAATAAGACCTTCAAACATGCGAGTTTTGCTAGGGAAATGACGATAAAGTGCTGCCTCAGAAACGCCAAGTTCTGAGGCTAGTGCTGCGGTCGTGATCCGACCTCCTTTGGAAATTTCAAGCATTCGTGCCAACGCTTGGAGAATTTCTTGCGCTCGATATCCTTTCTTCGTGGTCATCGGATAGGATCCGGGGATTTCGAAGTTCGATCGTCAATCAATGTACCTACCCCCTCATCGGTAAAAAGCTCTAAAAGCAGAGCATGATCAACTCTTCCATCTATTATATGGGCACTAGGGACCCCACTTTTGACCGCGTCGAGAGCACAACGTATCTTGGGTAGCATCCCACCATGCACAACTCCCTCATCAATTAGCCCATCTACTCTTTCAGCGCTGAGGCCGGACAGAACTTTTTTATTATGATCCAGCAATCCGGGCACATTAGTCATGAGGATGAGTTTTTCTGCTTTTAGAACACAGGCTATCTTGCCTGCTACTAGATCAGCATTGATGTTATATGATGTTCCGTCCTTTCCAGCCCCGATAGGGGCCACGATCGGAATATAGCCTGCATCAAGAAGCATTCTTATCACTGAAGTATTGATTGCTTCCACTTCCCCGACATGACCTATGTCGACTATCTCAGGAACTGACATGGCAGGTGTTTTTTTTGTAACTATCATTTTTTTTGCACGAATGAGCTGTCCATCTTTTCCTGTGACACCAAATGCGTTGCCGCCCGCTTCCGAAATAATATTTACAATCTGTTTGTTAACAGTGGCACCCAAAACCATTTCCACAACGTCCATTGTCTTTCCATCCGTTACGCGCATGCCATCAACAAAACTGGATTCAATTCCCAATCGATCGAGTAGTTCGCCAATCTGCGGGCCTCCTCCATGAATGATGACTGGCTTGATGCCAACGGCTTGAAGCAAAACAACATCTCGTGCAAAGCTCGCTTGGAGCTCAGCATCAACCATGGCTGCTCCTCCGTATTTAATCACTAAGGTTTTGCCAGCGAAGCTCTGAATATAAGGGAGTGCACTTGAGATAATCTCAGCCGCAAGTTGCGCAGAGTTGAGGTTCTTCTCGTCAGTCATAGATATTCTTCTATGTCAGGGATGAACGCAGATAATTTAAATTTAAAAGTCTGTTTTATGTGACCTAACAAATTATGGTCATCGGCTTCGAAACGAAGTGTGAGGTTTGCAGACGTATTAGAAGCTCGAACCAAACCCCATCCCTGCGGATACTCTACGCGCAACCCATCGAGCCTATTGATTCTTGAACCCTTAAACTCACATTCGTCTGCAATTCGTGCCATAAGAGCAAACTTTTCATCGTCCCTTACTGGAATTAGTATCTCGCCAGTGAATGCTCTGATGTCTAGGGCATCAAGAAGTTGATCAAGGGTTTTGTAGGTTGCGGAAAGGATTTCGAGTAACCTAGCCGCTGCATAGAGTCCGTCATCAAAACATTCTCTCCGATCGTTAAAAAAGATATGCCCACTAAATTCACCACCAAGAGGAGCATTATTTTCTTGCACTGCTTCTCTTACGTGAGCATGCCCTGTTTTACAAAGAATTGGGATTCCCTTGTTCGTTTGAATCACTTTTGCCAAGTGTTGGCTGGACTTCACATCGTATACGATTGGAGCGCCATTAGCATTTTGCAAAACATCCGAGGCGAAGAGCATCATCAACTGGTCTGGCCAACATATGCGGCCCGATTTCGAGATTACCACTAGTCGATCGCCATCTCCATCAAAGGCAAAACCGAGATCCGCATTTTCGCTTGCAACTCTGGCACGAAGGTCCATTAAATTGAATTCATCTGAAGGATTTGGCTCATGGTTGGGAAACGAGCCATCGATGTCGCAATATAAAGGGACTACTTGGCATCCAAGACTCTCAAAGAGCTCTACCGCCACTGGCCCAGAGACGCTATTTGCACCATCAATAACGATTTTGAATTCCCTGACAATGCCTATATCTTCAAAAATTTCCCTCACATATTGAGGTATAACCAGTCTTGAAAAATATTCCCCTTTACCTTCAGTGAAATTATCCAAACTCATAATTGGCTTGAGCAATTGTAAGTTTTCGCCAGACAATACTTGACCTTGGACAATTATTTTAAAACCGTTGAAGTTGCTCGGATTGTGGCTGGCCGTTATCATGACCCCACAGGTGGATTGACCTGAGTAATGGATTGCATAATTGAGAGCGGGGGTGATAATCTCGCCGAGATCGATAACATTGCAACCGGTGGTGATTACACCCTCACGTAATGCAATCGACAAATCTTCAGAGGTAGATCTGCCGTCTCGGCCGAGATAAAGCGCATTATTTCCCCTGCGCAAAACCAGAGATCCAATGGTCTTTCCCAATCTGCTAGCAAATTCTGGCGTTATCTGTTCATTTGCCAAACCTCTGATATCGTAATCGCGAAAAACGATGTCAGGCACAACGAATTTTTTGTCTTCAACCAGACTAGATTCCTCATACTCTCCCTCGGCATAAGATTCGATTTCGCCAAGGAGTGCGATGTCTTTATCGTCTGTAATTAAGAGCTCTAGATCGTCAAGATCTGATATTTCATCAAGGTCTTCGGTGTTGACAACGTTTGTCGATCTTTCGCCATCCACCACCTCTTTGTTTTTTTCGATAAGACTTTCAAATTTTTCCACTGTGTCTTTCTTTGACTCATTCCCAGTTTCATCATCCTGTTTTGCAGGGAGCTGGATTGTTCTTATATCCTTAGATTGGCTGGTAAAGATGTTAATTTCGGAGTCACCTCGATTGACTCGCATGACATGATAGGAGAGCAGCGACAAAAGCCAAAACACAAGAGACGCCAGAGCCGCCAAGCTAAATAAGGTTTCATCAGATTTAAATCGTTCGATTAGTTTAGCTGACGGATCTAGCATTAACTGCCAGTTAGAATCCCGCACGATATATTTTTGAGAGTAGCTTGCATCATCCTCGGAAATAGGATATCCGTCGTCGCCAATCGTAGCTAGCCTGGTGACTGTATTATTTGTCTCGATTTGCTCTAAGTGCAAGGAACCTTGATCTATATTCCCACCGATTAACAGTTGTTTAAACGGGTCTAGGGATTGCCTTAGAAGTGCTAAACCAATTATTTTTTCGTTATGATATAGCGGACTGGTTGAAAAAATTTCCCACTGGTTTTCAGTCTTTATTGCCCGAGTGTAAGGCCGTTTACTCTCAATGCTAACGCGTGCCAGTCTAGTAACAGCCGAACTAAAAGAGTTTTGGTGCCTCACAAGATTCTCATCAACGAAAAAAATGGCGTCAGCCTCCTTCATCAAAGATGTGGCTGAAGTTTCATCATCATCTAAAGCGCTGATATCAAACTCTTTGAGGTGTTCAGACACATTTTGCTGTTCCGCAATGGCCTGCAGTTGATTTATTTGTGATTCAATCCTCTGCGATATTTCCTGACTGACATGGGCTAGATCCTTGCCAAATTCCTGTTGAATAATTTCAGTTCGATTATCAAGGACTATGGCCCCTCGGAGATAAATTAATGCCCAAATCAAAAGTAATCCAGTTGATAATGCTAGAGTTACAATAAATGGATCTGACCTCAGAGATCTCAAATAATGTTTTATTTGCACTGTTTCCTTCCTGTCCTCTAACCGA
>MDTB01006085.1_pt1 | contig 21091 bp, 18 predicted proteins | sample 811161 | NCBI WGS metagenome assembly MDTB01 (sample SAMN05326650, study PRJNA326480) | marine metagenome | isolation source: seawater | place: Mediterranean Sea | collected 2009
TCGATAGTTCCACTATATGATCGATCTATAAAAAATAGCAATATAATGATTCTAGTTAGGGGAAATAAACCAAATAAATTTATTTTAAATGCATCTGGTCCCTGAGAATAAGTGGTTAGTTTTTCTACAATATCAACAAAAGGTATGTAACTGCTAATTAAGCTAATAAAATCTCCGCTATTTATAATAAAGTGAAGTAAATACGACAACGGCAGTAAACTAACAAATAGCATTCTGTTGAATCTTTTTGTCTTTAAAAACCACAATAATAAAAAGATTATCGATGAATAATGAAACAACGCAGCAAGCCCAATTAAGAGTACGAAATTTTTTATAGATCGATCATATAGTGGAACTATCGATAACAAAATAAACGCGGTGGCAACACCGGCTCTTATCTGTATCATTTCGTGAAGAATGAAATAATTACTTATGTAAATCAAAAGAGATAAAAAAAATAAAGGGGTTAATTTTTTTATAGCATATGTTTTGAGCGATACGCCAATAATTGCATAAATAACAAATAGAACAATTGAATTATCGGCCAGAATAATATTCGATAGCTTTGCTAAAAGGACAAAAGAAATTTCAATGAAGTATGACAATTGACCTGCAACTACATTACTATAATACCCTGCATAAGTTGCATAATCTGGAAGTGTGCTTCCACTACGAAATCCGGCAACGCAAACCAGACATATTACTAATATTATATATAAACTATTAGAGCTCTTAGATGACAACCCATTGGATAAGAGTGCTGGCAATGAAGACACTAATAAAGAACATAACACAATATAAATCATATTCGTGCCTTAAAAATGGAGATGAGTGTGTAAAGTCAAATTATTAATTAAGCCAAAAATACGACGCCATTTGCTTTTAAACCCTCTATTTAAACGCTCAACGATATTGTGGTTTCCCTCAAAGATATGTCTTATCATAAATTCTTCTCTCGGCATGGTAAGTACAACTCTAATGGAGATAATTATAATTTTTATAATGGACAACAGGGACATAATAGGTCATCAGCCAGTATTCTGTTCATCAACTACCCTCTCATAAGCATCAATGTAAGAACCAGGGGTATGATTAAGTATGCATCTACTATTATATTTTGAATACTTTTCAATCCTCATGTGACTCTCAAAACATATCGCTTGGGTATAAAGAAAACTGCTAAGGGTATTAAGAGTACTATGCCGCCCAATATCATCAGGGCCGCCATAAAAGTGCGGGAGTCTGACATTGACCTGATTATCGTTAGTCACTTGTAAATGTTTTAGCCAAGATTGTTCAACGCCATACAAATTTACAATGTCATACTTCAAATTTACAGCCAGAAAAATAACAGCATTTATTACCGTTATTGGATTTGGCATCCCAAGATTTAATTTGAATAGTAAATTTTCAATAAATTCTAGACCCTTAATTGGCGTAGAATTAAATGGAATAACAATCAATTTATCATTAGTGAAAGACTTAGTTAATCTTCTATTCTTAAACTTTACCGGAACAAATATAACCATTTCCCAAGTAATCGAATTAAGTTTAGCTATCAGCTCATCAACTCGCGTATTTTTGCTACCTAACAAGTCATCTGTATATAAATCAGGGTCTAACATTACATAAAATTTAGGTTTGACCATGTCAAAATAATTCGTCAAACAGAAATAGTTGACAGCAAATATGTCCTTTCCATACATACTGCTTCGCTTTTGTTCGAAAAGACTAGCTATAGACGGTCCATTTCCCAAAACGACACATTCACTTGATTTTCTATACTTTTTCACACATTTACTCATCTTCTTATTAATAAGGAACGAACTAAACAGAAGTACGATAAATACAGAAACCAAGGTGTTATATAAAAGAGAAGCAAACAAATAAATATCTTTTAGGTAATTTTTTATCATTCTTATAAAACCTCATTAATGGTTTTGAGAAAATGCTTAATTTTAAAAGAATTGGAATCTAAAAGATATTATTCTTCATCTAGGTCTCAGGACAACAAAGGCGACACGGACGAGACCATAGAAAAGAAGTAATCGATTCCTATCTACAGCCCAAATTTCTCACAAATAAATAAATTGGCAGATGTTATCCAAAAATAGGTTAAAACTCCTGATTAATTATTACCCACAAGTAAATCTAATATTTCCAAAGATCGCGGTTTTTATGGTACCTGGATAGAAAAACCAAAAGCCTAGAGAAGCTCATAAAATTATTTGGGCCTATTATTCGTAACATAAGCCTCATCATAAAATACACTAACTTAAACTTGAATTTATGACCAGCAACTGAGCTATAACCTTGGGCGGAATAGATAGTATTAGCCTTCTGAAAAAGGTTATTCCTTTTAGCAAAATCTGCTACGGGGCCAGCGCTATCGAAAGGATTATTATTTTCTGGAAAATTTCCCATAACAGCTGCATAAGCTCTTCTGAGAGAGGGTGATATATATTTACCATCAGACATGTAATCAAAAGAATAATCTACATCATCTACTATATTACTATATCGCTCCAATCTTGAAGAATACATTGAACCCAATTCAGCTATTATTGCGCTTGCATTTGCTCCGATGTGAAAATTTCTCTTTGACAAATTTTTAGGAGCCTTACCGTCAAAAGCACTAAAGTGAAGAAAGAGCATATTATGTTCTTCGTTAACCAAATATTGCTCACCTGTACCAGTTGAAATAGTTCGCTCATCGAGATTCCAAAATGCCACATTTAACCCGGGATCATAAGATACATGAATAAATGGGAAAAATATTGGAGCAATACTAACCCATTTTTGATCAGTGAAGATCCCAAATTGAGGGTCATCAAAAGCGTTTAACAAGCACCTATCTGACCACCAATTTAAGAAATCCTTACTATCTTGAGAAGAGCAGACAGCGAAGAAACCCAAGTTATAGACTCCAAACCTCATTAGTTGTTCATCATCAATTAAACCATTTATTTTTGGTGAACAATAATGTGGCGTAAGTATTACGGGATATTCATTTAATGATTGAAAAATAGAGTCCAAACTATTAAATACCATAACGTCTGGGTCTAAAAATATTACTTTCGAATGCCTCTCAAGAAGATGTAGCGCTAACCAAGGCTTAAATGCTGTCGTTAGTTCTATGACAGTATATTTGAAAGATAAACACTCAAAGTTTGGTAACTTTAAATCTTCTACCCAATGGAGGTTACATAGTTGAGAGTCAAATTCAATGTCTCTTTTTTTATCAAAAACAAAAACTTCCAATTTGCAATTATTATGTTCCAGTAAAGATTCTGCCAAAACCATAATTTTATTCAAATAAGCCACATTACATACTGTAAATATTGCTTCGTCTTTTAAGGCACTCATCATTCAAAAATCCTTCTAAAAAATTAATCCTACTTACCAAATTTTAATCGACCGCCAACATACATTTTAATGGTCTCCGAAATATACATAAGCCCACTCAATCTGAAAATAGATCCCAAAGCAATATACAAAACTCCACCAATAATTAGCTGCGCGATTATAGTCATTAAAATCCCATATTCGAGAGAATTAACCACATGCATGCCCAAAAACATTACAGTGACAATGAGAATATAAGGAAAGAAATCAACCAATTGCTCATAGACGCTATAATTTAGCCATACCCGACTAGGAATGACGGAGATTGCGATAGAACATACGGCTGTAATTATCTGCCCAGCTACTATAGCGACAATTCCAAAGGGCAAGGTGATCGCTAAAAATGCAATACCAATCGCTATTTTTATAGTTTGATATTTTAGAAAGACATCACTTCTGCCAATTGCTGATATCGCTTGAAAGCAAATATTATGCTGATGATGAAGTCCGAACACAATACAGAATAATTGAATATACGGCACGCTTGGCAACCACTTTTCTGTCAATATCAATACAACCAATGGTTCAGCGATTGCCGCCAACAAACCCATTAATGGTAAAATAACAAAGTTGCTGACAGTAATTGACTTCCTCACAATGGACTTTAGCTTAACTTTATCACTTTGATATCGCGAGAAAACCGGAAATACCACTGAGTTAATTGATGCATTTACACTGCTAGCCGCCAAATTTGGTAACTGCCTTCCATTATTATAATAACCCAGCGCCTCGATACTAAAAGACTTCCCGATCAACAAAGGGAATATACTGGTGTTTCCAATCTCTATCAGATTCGCTAACAGAATTTTATAGCTAAACTTCAATAGCTCTTTTAAACGAACTGCTGAGAATGAAACTTTCGGTATCCATTTCATGACAATAAAAAATGCTACCGTACTAAAAAGACCTTGCAATATGCTGTTACAAACAAGCGCGTAAACTCCAAAACCAGATAAAGCCATACCAATACTGATGGTGCCGGAAATTATAACCGAAACCGAACTAACGAAGAAAATTACTCTAAATTTCAACTCCCGAAGAAGAACAGATTTTTGTACGCCATTAATAGCTGCGAGTATGATTGATATAGAATAGAACCTCAAAACATCAACAAGCACCGACTCTTCGTAAAATTTGGCTACGAATGGTGCGGACATATATATGAGAAAATATAAAAAACAGGATACGAAAAAACTAAAGAATAATACTGTTGAATAGTCCGTCTGATTCACATTTTTAGACTGAATTAATGCTGTACCCAGTCCACTATTAACCAGTACGTTGGAGATAGCAATAAAGGAACCTACTAAAGCAACAAGACCAAAGTCGGCAGGCATTAACAACCTTGCAAGAACTAAAAATATTATAGCCTGCGCGCCATATACCAACATCGTCTCTGATGCCTTCCACAACAGTCCAAAAAACGCTTTTTCTTTAATGCCTTGGTGATTCATATATTCTCGATTTTAGTCATATCAAGTTACAAGTCTCTGTACTGAATCTAGATAGCATCTTGGTTTTTACGGGGAAGGAAGTGTTGAAATGAAACTTCAAGCGATGACCGCCGCAAAATATTCTATGTATGAAAACTATCAGATCCTACCCTTTTCGGGATTTAATATTAAAGTCTTTAACCTCATTAACCAAGTGACTTTGAAAAATAATATCGGAAAGCTCATCTTCCCGAGCCTTTTTGGACTTAACACAATCACAAAACTTTTCTATCGAGCGCAAGAATTGATCATCTGCCATTAAATATTCCTTAATAGTCTTACCATTAGAAAAAACAGACACACAAGCCTCGAAGGCATCTGGCGCTGTAAAAATTCTGGAAGCTTCAATAGTTCCCTCACTTCCGCAAATTTCAAGGTCACACCTGTAGTCGTTATCCATACCAAATGAAAGTTGTGCGGTTAATCCAGAAGCGTTTCTCAATACGACATTGCCAAACAAGTCAACTTCACGTTCTTCACTTACTAAAAAAGCGTCTGCCACATATGTCGACTCACCTAGCAAAGAAGAAGCCAGTTTCACTGTATATCCACCACAATCCAGGAGAGCGCCCCCTCCTAAAGAATGGCTATACCTAAAATCATTTTCAGCCCTTTTAGGAAATTCAAAGCTAGCCTTAATCAGCCTTATGAGGCCAATCGCATTTCCATTAAGCAAATCTCGAATTTTATCTATCTGGTTATGATGCATGAAAGTATAATTTTCAAATAATGCCAGGCCATTATCTTTTGCAAGTGAAATCAAACGCTCTGTGTCGTCAAGTCTAGGTGTCAATGGTTTCTCTGAAAGGACATGCTTACCTATCATTAAAGCGTTTTGCGCCCACTGAAAATGCAAGGACGGTGGCAAAGGTATATACACAGCATCTATCATTTCATCATTTAGCATTTCATCATAACCAACGTATGGGCGGCCTCCGGCCACCTTGACGAAGGCCTCGGCGGCACATTTAGTTCGAGAAGCAACTCCTACATATTCGATTTTATTACATCTCTTCAAAGCAGGAACAAATCGCCGTAAAGCAATATCAGAAGTTCCGATAATTCCTAGCCGTATCTTTTTCAAGGTTTTAGTCCTATATGTTTTATCCATTCTGCCGTGTTCAGGATACAATCTCTAAAATCAAACTCCCCTTTATAATCAGTATCGTCGTGAATTGCATTCAGATCTACAAGTGAATAATCGATCATAAATGCATCACGAATTTCACCAAAAGTTAAATGCATCTGAGGGTTAAGGATATCTCGAACTTCATTTAAGATTTCATCAAACCTGCGTAACGTGCGATGGCCTAGATAATAATTTTTCATATTTATACTTTTCCTACCCATATGCATGAGCATGCTGGCAACCTCTTCAACATACACCCAATCATGAAGCGTATCACCTTCAATTAATCTAGGAGCGGTCCCACTCAGCATATTGGAAATAAATGTATTGTGTATCCTATTTGACAAATCACCCGGCCCAAAGCAACTGCCTATAATTGCTGAATTATATTGAATACCGGACTGATTTGAGATTGTTTTACACATTAGTTCACAGGAAAGTTTTGCAATACCATAGATACATGCTTTTCGTGGCTGCACCTTTTCAGCTTCAAGATATTGGATCAATTCCAACTCATTAATGGTACCAGCCATTATATATTTCTTACATTCCAAGATATTTGCTATTGCCAGAGTGTCACAAGTATATTGAATGTTCTTAATCTGCTGAGTGTAGTCGCCTAAAATCACACCGGAAGAACCTTCCCATGCAAGATGATAAAAAACGTCTATTTTTTTAGGAACATAGTTAATCAGTTGCTGCTCATAATCTGAAATGGATGCCTCTATTATCTCGAAATTTGGCTCAGTTAAAAACTCCTCCATTCCGCTTGTATTTCTTACAACTGCGAATACCTGTACGTTATTTTTGATGAGTATTCTACAAAGATGTTTACCAATAAAACCGTTTGCACCTGTTACAATAGCACTTTTCATAATCAAATAAGTCTGTTCATTATACAAAGTTATAGTGGTCTACCTGTCTAATATACAACTGCAATTAAAATTTTATAAACTCTCTTTTATAGAAAAAAATTAGCAAAAAACTTAGAACTAGTGTTAAGAAGATCGCTCCTCAATTGTTGGTATAACACGCTACGTTTTCACTAATAATTGGTTAAATTAAGCAATCACAAAAAGATGTATATCAAAGATACGCTTTATAAATTAAATAAGACTATATAGAAAAGAAAAGAGCTGGGCTAATCGAGATCAAAAATCTAATATTGACAGGAGATTCCTTAATTGGATGTTGAGACAGTTGTTAAACTGAACCAAAATATTAAGTGAATTAAAGTCAACCCAAAAATAGCGCGAAGGAATATCAGGTAAGTCCTTGTAATCCAAAAACATAAGTACATTTCTATTTTGCTCATGGTAAAACCGCCCACCCTCCTCTGAGAATAAGCCAGAAAAATGAATATCTTCTCCATTTTGTAATTTTTTCAAAAATAATTGTTCGACCAATCCAAGATTTTTGGCGTTTGGTCCAATCTGAACACTGGGGCCTATTTCTATCTTATCGAAACAACCGACTTCAGATACTGCTTGCACCAACATGTAAATTTTGTCGTCCTTTATAGTGTAGATCAGGCCAAATACCGATGTTCCAGTTGCCTCGATTAATGGCTGCCGCCAACTATGAACTTCGCGACCATCAATTGAAACATCACAGTAAACAATTTTAAATTTGCCTTCGGGGGATGAATATTCTTTATTATCTACCAAACTCCAATCCTTGAGGGAATAAAGATCGACAGTTGATATGACGCTTCTATCTAGCATTTTGAAATCGTTGATATATTGAAATATCTTATTAATATAGTTACTGTTTACTTTGTTGAATATTGAATTAAAAAACGGTTTGTTATCAAACAAAGATCCCAAATAAGCTAATTCTTCATGAGAATACTCTCTCAATGAAAAAGGAATGCAGGATATTACTGTTCGCGTATCCATGTTTACCAAGTTTTCAACTTTCATGAGAGTTTTGATTTGCTTCAAAGTCATCCACATATGACTCGGTAGAACCTGAATGTCTTCCTCGATTTTTATAATAATATTTCTATTTCGCTTACCTAAAAATCTTGATGAATGTTCAGACTGGATTTGATCAACGATAACTTCATGCCGACTCGCATCGGTAAAATACTCTAGATATGGTGGTTCAGAACCTCCATGTGCCCTCAAAAAATTACTCCTGGTAGCTTGGATAGTTGGTGATATCTGTATCTTGTTAATGTTTCCAGGCTCAATTTTTCCTTGCATCAAAAAGTAAAGAACGCCTTCGATTTTTTTACATATAATTCCCAAAAACCCAATTTCATTTTGTATTATTATAGGCTGCTCTTCACAACCCTCATCACTCTCTTTTTTTAAACCCACAATTTTAAAAAAAGTCCTATCGCTATTAACAATCCCTTGATCGCCTTTATTATAAAACCAGTTGCTATCGTCGGTAAAAGAAATCTTTTCGACCCTTACACTTACGTTTTTATTTTTATACTCAATCCAGTTAAGGATTTTTTCCATGTCGTTTAGCGGGAAATCCGCGCATTTCCAAGACTCTATTATCTCAATGAGCGTCGCGTTATGATCGATCATTATTGTCTACTCGCGTAAGTAACTTAGTTAGTTTAAATAAGTTTTTGTAACACACCCTAGAGATGTTGTACAAAATCATAAAGATAAAAGAGGCAATCGGCAAAAGATATACCATCTCTAGCGCTACACGCTGATGAAGTGCAAACCTCTTATCTTCAAACCGTGACGCTTTCCAGAAGACCGGGATCATTTTTCCCTTTCTCACAAAATCTTTTAGCTTTGAATAATTAAATGTATTAATGTTCCAAAGCATAAACCATATATTGCTCGAACAAACGTAATACATGTACTGAGAACCAATGAGATCTTTTAGTGATTCGTATTCTGGATAAGCTACCAGTTTTCTATAGTACCAATCAGCGGATGTAATCCTATCGTCAAGTTTTTTTAAGGTTAACTTAGCCGTCTGACTGTCTCGGTCTATCGTTCTTAGATAACCTATATGTTTAGTGTGGGAAAAAGAATTAACCTTGGCAAAAAGCGCTAAATTATAAAGTACGTCTTCAAACATGACATCTTCAGGAAAGAAAAGTTTATGCTTCTCTATTAAGGATCTTTTTATTAAAGTTCCGAAGATATAACCATGATTTATAATTAAATCTATTTTATGTTTTAAGGAAAGAGTTTTACGTGTAAGAAAGTCTGGTCTGCGATAGACTTTTGAATTTTTGTCTAAAACATCACATGAAATACAATCGATGGCACCATTTGATGATGAAAGATACAATTCCTCGAGAAGTTCTGGCGTTATTTTATCATCTTGATCAACAAATAATATGTAGTCTCCAGAGGCGCGAAGGATACCAAGATTACGAGCGCCACCCGCTCTTTTGTTGATTTTAGACTCTATTAGATAAATATTATCTTCATTATTTTGTACAATGAATTCATTAACAATGTTTGCGCTATTGTCCATTGAAGCATCATCGACAACAATAGTTTCAAAATCATCAAACGTTGACTCCATTATTGACGACAAGCAATCAATAATATTTCTACCTGAATTATAGACAGGAATGATGATGCTAATTTTCATAGAAAGGCCCAGAATAACTTAATTTCAATTTTGTACTTAGCAATACGATATTTGGTTTACATTGACTAAAGTTTTTAAGCCTTTGATCACAAAATAAATGATCGACCGAAAGACCTTATAATAGAAGAACTGAATCATAATAATTTAGCGTGAAAATTGCGCAAGTGTACTTGCACATTATTTCTCACTTTTTTTAAAACCTCTTTTTTGACGAACTTATATTTATTCTATCTCCATAACTACAACACAGTTTCTTGAAGAGACTTTTTTTGATTATTTAATTGAAATAACGGCAAGGCATATACGAAACAACTGTTTCTATAGACTATATTCATTGCTTATTAAAGATTATTTTTGGGTTGAAAACATAAATCAGCAATGAAAGGTTTTGCAGTAATGATCATTGATAGTACAAAACCATTATCATGCATCGCATTGACAAATTCATGAAGCTTGTAAACTCCTTCGAAAGATTCGTGATTATGACGAACTTCTGCAAGAACAAACTCTGTAGACTTCAGAGTTTCAGTTGCGCCAAGGATCACATTAAGCTCATATCCTTCCGTATCAATTTTAATACCAATTTTACCTAAATTTTCTTCAGAACTAGTAACCGAGTCTAATGTTTTTATTTTGATTTTACGTTTATCTAGAGGTTCGCCTTCATAATTAATGGCTGCAACCTGCAGAATAGAAGATCGTCCTATCTCTTTTTCGACATTAATAATTAATTCATCTGACTCTTTCCCAACAGCGCATTTGTGGAACAAAACATCACGTGATCCCAAATTTTTATCAATATAGCTTTGAGTTTCGTCCAATGGATCAATTAAAAGTAATCTAGCGGAACTAAAACGCTCATGTAAATCAGGTGTCCCCATAGGACCGACACCTATATCAATCAATGTATCTATGTCTGGCAATTTACTCAATTGATTCCAATCTATATACATTCCTGTTTCATCTCTAAAATATTTTGTCATTTTTTTAGCTCCCAATAATTATGTGTTTAGTACTTGCTTTTATTAAGTATCAATTCACTCAAAACTCTTATTTATAAAAGAAGTTTGAGTTCGGCAACTGCCTGAGCAACACCAAAGTCCGAGGGCCTACCAGATTTTACATCTTCAATGAATTTAGAAAGCATTTCTAAAAACATATCATTTCTTTCGAACCCTAAATTATCAAATGTTTCAATCGTTCCATCCAAAGCCAAAAAAATAAGCTTGTTCTGATGGCAATCCCACTCAAATCGACCAAGATTAGTTACAATTTTTAATTTATGTACCCTGGGCTTTTGAATAAAATCGACATGTACGTGGCCACTCACACCACTTTCAAATTCAATTAAGATATCGGCTGTATCATCCACGTCTATGTTTAAACTTTTAGAAGCATGCTTTTGAACCAATGTTTTATTTATATCGCCAAATAGAAAATTCAGATAATTTAACGGGTGGATTTGGGTTAGAAAAACCCCACCGCCCAAATCTACATTTGCTGCGTAAGATTTTCTATAATCCTCCCATGGGTGCCAATCCGGCAAATACTCTGACCACTCCGCAGACGCATATATCGCATCTCCATATCTATCGGTTGCTCTAAGTAATTTTTTAATTAGCTTAATATGCGGATGATATCTAAATTGATATGTTACTAGTGTTATAAGTTTTTTACTTGCAACTATTGACTCTAATTCGTCTACACCGTCTAAATCGCATGCTAACGGTTTTTCAATAAATAGATGGCATCCATTTTGGGCCGCTGCGATAGCTGTCTGTATATGCAAGGACGTTGGGTTAGATATGACGCATATATCTGGCTTTTGAGCTAAGGCTTCATCAATATTATAGAACATAGGAAACTTCGAAAATTCTTCTAGAGAGGGCAAAACACTTTTTCCAGTTCTCAATAAGATTATATCTGAATATCCTAATTCGATAATGTTTCTAATGTGCCTCGAGCCAATAGAGCCTAGACCACATATTAAAAATTTCAAGAGTTAAGTTCCTCTAAAGCTTTTGAAAAATCTTCCCACTGATCGACGTCGATCATTTCATGATGACCAATCTCTAATGGATAAACATTACTCCCAGATATTGAGCCTTGTAAAATAGTTTCCCTCGCCACGACCTCTATATCGCCAGTCTGAAAATAGACTAAAGGAAGCTCTTGTCTAGGCAGGTTATATGGCTCTTTTATACTATCAACAAAACCTGACATTGCTCCATCAAAATTGACCGTCCACGTTCTAAATGGATGCTCTTTGACTTTCGCAACACTTCTTACAGAGCTTGCCTCAGGATGTTCTATGAAAACTTGGATCGCTCTTTCAATAAGGCCTTTAGGTCTCACAGGTGAGGTAGGCCTAAGGAGAACGTATAAGTCATAAACTTCGCCCAAATCTTCGAAAAAATTAAGCGCATGACGCATGAATTCATAATCTTTACTTTCGTCGGTAGCGAACTCACGCGGTCGAACAAAAGGTACCTGGGCACCAAAACTTTTTGCTATAGCCGCTATTTCACTTGAATCAGTTGATACAATAGTTTTCGCAATATAACTCGAGGATAATGAGTACTCAATTGAATAAGCTACTAATGGCTTTTCACCTAACGGTTGTATGTTTTTATTAGGTATCGACTTACTCCCCCCTCTCGCAGGAATTATAGTAATAACTTTCATTAAATAGAAACTCGTTTTATATGGACAGCAATCTTATTAATAGGATAGGTTATATTTTTTTAAATAAATCTACTTTTCAAAATCAAAATAACTGGAGAGAAAGCGAATATTTTCGTTGTCTGATTCGGTCAATTCCTTTTTTAAAGAACCGAACCCATCGGCAACGCCAAAAATCTGAGTCGGAGATCTAACGCTATCAACTATGATCGCTCCTGATTGACCAAAAAAACCACCACTGACTAAAACTCGTCCGGACACGGTCCTTTCACCATAATTGTTTTCGAGCGCATCATTTAAGCTCAACGTCTCAGTCACAAACGTTTCTAGAGAGCTAGTCACATCGGTCCTGCATATTTCCAATCCAGACTCCTTGACAAATGAAATTGCCGACTCAGTGAGATTATTTTTACCTAAATCCATAATTAGGCAAGATTTCTTTACGCTACTTATAATTTCTGAAGAAATTATCGGTACCCCGTTGGTTGCCCCAACCAATACGTCTGACATAAAGGCTGTCGGTAAAATTTCTCTATGACAAGTGATAGAAGCGATCGTTCCGACAGGCTTAATTAAATTGAGGGCCTGGGTAATAAGATGAGTTTTAAAATAATCTCTACTATAGACATGTACATCCGCTCCGCACTCCACTAATTTAAGGGCTAGTTTTGATCCTATATTTCCAACTCCCAGAATACTAATTTTTTTTCCGGTAAAAGATTTTAATTTTTGGCTAAGAAACATCCACGCAGCATTAACGCTTAAATCATTTGGTTTGTATTCGAAGACCTTAGCAGCTTTGAAATTTGCAAAGCATATCTTTGAAAAATTACCAGTCTCAAAATTTCCGATTGTGCTAACACTGGATGAATTTTGACAAATATCCGCGCTTTGGAGGAGAGGTACCTTTTTCTCTGCATCCACAAGGACCATATCAACCAAGCTGTCAATTGAAGATATCAATTCAAGGAGAAGGGTCTGATTAAAAATAACACAGCCCATAACACAAAAATCATCGTACTCACGTAACGGGGTCATATAGGGATCTGACTCCTGTTTTCCAGTAGACGCTACTGTAAACACAATCAGTTTTTCAGCTGATCTTGCCTTCTTAATATTGTCTAAGGCAAGTTGAATAATATCCATCGCCATTCTATTTTTCCTCCATCTTGTCGCAGCTAATCGTAAAATTCAACCATACTAGGCATCGGCTAATTTGCCTAAAACACTCCAAGTAATTGGCATGTTAGCTGCGATATCACAATTAACAATCTGACCTATCACAATGTCTTCATACTTAGCATAAATACCATATGCTGGCGCTGTATAGATAATATCATCCATCGTAATTATTGAGCCTTTTTTAATTGCATGCTTGGTATACATTGTTTTTCTAAATCGTATTATGGAACTAACTTCATTTGCAGATGGCTGCTTAATGCCATCACCCAAAGCCCTCTCAACAATCCTGATACTCTTCTTCATTTGAGTAAACTCCTCAGGCAATAACGATAAAATATGATCAGGGCCTTCCATTTCTTTGTCTGCAGTGAAGTGTTTTTCGACGATATTTGCCCCTCTGCCAACCGCAGCTATACTTACCATATCCCCAATAACATGATCGGATATTCCTACAGGTAAATTGTTAAATGCCATCCTCATTGTATCTATAGCTTTAATATTCATACTCTCAGGAGGGCACGGATACGACGATGTGCATTGCATCAAAATTACATTATGGTTACCACACTTTGCTACTTCCATAAGAGCATCTTGAACCTCGGAAAGGTACGCCATTCCTGTTGATATGATCATGGGCTTATTCGTTGATGCCACTCTTCTAATAAGAGGTAAATTAACCAGATCAAAAGACGCTATTTTGTAACAATCAACTCCTAGCTCCTCTAACTCATCAGCGCTCTCTAAATCAAACGGTGCTGAAAAAATAATCGTTCTATTCTTTGCATATTCAAAAAGCTCTTTAGTTTGAGACTTGCTCAGTTCACTTTTTTTGAGCATTTCGTAATCTGTTTCTTCAGTTCCTAGTACTTTTTCCGCATAGCGGGAAGTTTTTCCGTGTTTAGCAACTCGGTATTTACTTTTATAGGACTGTAACTTGACCGCATCAGCGCCAGATGAAATAGCGGCATCTATAAGCTCTTTGGCCAACTTGATATTGCCATTATGATTAAGACCGATTTCAGCAATCAAGAAAGTAGGATGACCCCCGCCGATACTTTTATTTTTAATGTTCACAACCTTGTTGAATTCAAGTCGCGGAATCGTCTTATCAATTCTATTTTCCTTAAATGTTTTGTCAGTAATCACTTGCGCAAGATCTATGGCTTTACTAAATAGTATTTGCAAATCAGCATATATAAATTCGGCAAGACTACCGAGCGTGTATAGGTTTCTTATTTTATCGTACTTTTCTCGGGTTTGATTTAGCGCTGACTGGTATCCTTTAAAATACATAGGGTAGACCTCGGGCAGTTTTATAAGCTTATGATCTCCAATCTGGTTTAAAGAGCAGAGACCTAGACTTGAAAATTGAGCCTTTACCGCACTGACCAGATCACTTTCTGGCATAACATCATATTCATCATTAGGTGAATATGTTATTTCACAACACATGATTGTGGAATCTAATGACGGATTTTTAATAAATGAGTTTTGATCTGATACTCGATTAAAATAGATTTCTTTGTCATCAACATAAATAAAATCAACATCCTTTGGCAGGACATTTGCAGTGCTCAACTCCAGCATTACCAAAATCACGCCTCGATATTTTAACTGCGTTTCAATACCTATAAGACCCGAGAAAGTAGTGCATGACGTAGTGTTGATTACTAGATCCACTGGCCTTATGTTAATTTCACGCTTATCAGTGGCTATACAAGTTATAGTATTTCTATCATCCTGCTCTATTTTCTCAATTGTTTCAGCCAAATTAATAACTCCAGCAAGTGAAATTATTTTTTCCTCAAGGCTTTTAACAATTGTACCGCTACCTTCGTTACCGACAGCACTCCACTGCCCCTGATAGAATGCCCTTCGCTCTTCAGTAATCTGCACTCTCTTTGGAGCCCAATTTGCATCTAACTCTTTGGTGGACATGCCCCAGAGTTTTTCTGGATATTGGGTAAAGAAAAGCTCTTGTAGCGTCTCTCCGGCAAGCGCCCTTGTATATTCATAATAGTTATTTGCCCGAGATAACGCATCTGGATCAGTATTAGCCAAATCAGAATTGATTTTCTCTCGCATATCGTCTGGCAGACTATTTATAAATTCTCTAGAAATCGGATAATCATAAAATTTATTGTTTTTTAAGTTCTTGGCCCAATGGTCTCTCTCATGAAACAAACCCTCGAATTCAGTTAACCAGTAATCTTGAATATCTTTGTCAGGAGTATGGTAAATATGAGGACCCATATCGATCGGCTGCCCTTTCCATTTCATTGTCTTAGCTAAACCACCTAAGCTAGTATCCTTTTCAATGATTTCGACCTTTTGACCACGCTTGAGAAGTTCATACGCTATGGCCAAACCTGTAACACCACCACCAAGAATATATATAGTTCTTACCACGCCAAGAATCCTCCATCAATTGCTATATTTTGGCCATTGATATAGTCTGCTTTTTCAGAACACAAAAAATTCAAAGCATGCATTATATCTTGAGGCGCTCCCATTTTTTGTGCCGGAGTTTTATATTCATAATTTGAAACGAAATCTTCAGACTGGCCATTATATATCCCCCCCGGCGAAATACAGTTTGTCTGAATGTTGTATTTACCAAAATGAGCTGCCATGTATTTGGTAAGCTGAATTACGCCTGCCTTGGTAATGGAATAAACTTCCGAGTTATTCCTTCCACTGTCCCCGTAAATTCTTTCATCACTACTCTTAACACCATAAATTGAGCCTAAATTAACTACTTTTCCGAACTTTTGCTTTTTCATTATTTTCACGGCGCCTTGCGCCATCAAAAATGTTCCTAAAAGATTGACATCTGTGACCATTCTAAACTCATCTGCGGTTCTTTCTTCAAACGGTGTAAAAACGCCTATACCTGCATTGTTAACAAGAAGATCTAAGCTTGATATGGTTAAATAAAAATCTTCCACTTTTTTTTCATCTGCGATGTCTAATTGAACAGGCTCCACAAATTCTTCAGCCTTGATATCCCCTATTTCTTTATCAACTGCATAAACAAAATAATTGAGATTTCGTAAAACTTCAAGGAAGTTAGACCCTAGATTTCCATTGGCACCGGTCAAGATGGCTATCTTCATATTACTTTTTATTTTCCAATTTACAAAACTTAAAAATTATTTCACTTCTTACTAAAAGCGAACACAACAAGATACAACTTTAATTAAAATATTTATCACTATGAGCTAAAAACCATTTATAGGTCTTATTTAGCCCAACCTCCAAACTTGTTTTAGCTTTCCAGCCTAGCCTCTCTATTCGCGACACATCCATTAGTTTGCGTTCCGTACCATCAGGTTTAGTCAAATCAAAGACTACCTCTCCTTTATAGGCGACTACTTTTGCCACGGTTTCAGCTAATTGACGGATAGAACAATCAATCCCTGAGCCAACGTTAATATGAGACAGCATAGCTTGAGTTTCTTGCTGATAAGTATCGGGATCCAAATTCATAACAAAAATTGATGCTTCGGCCATGTCATCAACATATAAAAATTCACGCATGGCTTTTCCAGATCCCCATGCAGTTACTCTTGGCTCTCTATTTAACCTAGCTTGATGAAAGCGTCTTATTAATGCGGGAATCACGTGGGAATTTTCAAGGTTAAAATTATCATTTTCACCATACAGATTTGTAGGCATAACACTTCGGTAGTCTCGGCCATACTGACGACTATAGCTTTCGCAAAGTTTAATACCAGCAATTTTAGCTATCGCGTAAGGCTCATTAGTAGCCTCCAAGATGCCGGTTAATAAATCTTCTTCTTTCAAAGGCTGTTTTGCAAATTTAGGATAAATGCATGACGAGCCTAAAAATAATAGCTTATCCACATTATTGTTATGGGCAGCATGAATAATATTCGCCTCTATCATCAAGTTTTGGTAAATAAACTCCGCTGGATATTTGTTGTTAGCATGAATGCCACCTACTTTGGCGGCAGCCAAATACACCTGATCAATTTTTTTATTAGCAAAAAACTCAGTTACAGCTAATTGATTAGTTAGATCCAGTTCATTTCTGGTGGCTGTAATAATGCTGCAGGTTCTATCATGCGCCAACCGATTTAGTATGGCCGAGCCAACCATGCCGTTGTGACCCGCAATAAAAATTCTTTGTTTCTTCATTAAATTGATATTTCTTTTTAAGTTTTATAGTGGGGGCCGCTTAAAACTGCGATGTAACATTAAAATCTCTGGATTAACTTATGCATTTTGGTGGATTTTCCAACCATTACTCTTACTAACCTTAATCTTCCACTGAAGCAGGAATATCAAGCCCATGCTGCTTAAATAAAACATTACGTTTAGCTATCTTTAGATCTTCTGCCATCATTTCTGCACACATTTCTTGGACAGTAATTTCAGGTGTCCATCCTAATATTTTTCTCGCCTTAGTTGGATCGCCGAGTAAAGTTTCAACTTCTGTTGGGCGGAAATAGCGTTGATCAATCTGTAAAATCACATCACCAGTTTTAATTGCAGGTGTTTTATCACTTTCAACTGAATCAACAATGCCTTTCTCATTAACTCCTTCACCTTCAAAACGCAGTGTTATACCAAGTTCTTTGGCTGACAATTCAACAAATTGGCGTACCGAATATTGGATACCTGTTGAGATTACAAAATCTTCTGGCTCATCTTGCTGTAACATCATCCACTGCATTCGCACGTAATCTTTAGCATGCCCCCAATCACGAAGCGCATCCATATTACCCATAAATAAGCATGAATCGAGCCCTTGGGCTATGTTAGCCAAACCCCGCGTAATCTTACGTGTGACGAAGGTTTCACCTCGACGAGGTGATTCATGATTAAATAATATGCCATTACATGCATACATACCGTAAGCTTCGCGGTAATTTACTGTTATCCAATAGGCATACATCTTTGCAACAGCATATGGTGAGCGTGGATAAAATGGGGTGCTTTCTGTTTGTGGTGTTTCTTGTGCCAAGCCATATAATTCCGAAGTAGAGGCTTGATAAAATCGGGTTTTCTTTTCTAACCCCAATAGTCTGATCGCTTCAAGCAAACGAAGTGTCCCTATTGCATCCACATCAGCAGTGTAATCAGGTGATTCAAATGAAACGGCAACGTGCGATTGCGCACCGAGGTTATATACCTCATCAGGTTGCACCTGTTTCAATACTCGCGTTAAGTTTAATGAATCTGTCAAGTCGCCATAGTGGAGTATGAACTTAGCATTATCAATTTGTGGGTCTTGATAAATATGATCCACTCGCTGAGTATTTAGTGAAGAAGCACGGCGTTTTATTCCATGAACCACGTAACCTTTAGCTAAAAGGAATTCAGCTAAATAAGACCCATCTTGACCAGTTATACCCGTTATTAATGCAACTTTATCTTTACTCATATGTAAATAAAATCCTATTTTTTTTATAACTTACGATTGCATTCTACTGTCTCTACTCAGAGCTAACGACGCACCGATACAGAGTGGACTTTTACTATAAGACACTTCATATTAAAAATTGGAATCTCCCCATCCAGCAAAAAATTATACCTTGCATACTTTATTACCTTAAATTTAATTTAAAATTCACGTATCAGCGGCCAAAAAAATTACCATTTAACGAACAACCGTAGTTACCTTAATGATAAAACCAATCCATATATACTAGCCTATCCTATTCCTCATTCATTAAGTGTTCAATATTAGCTTTTATCAAATCTTAGTTACTTATTTTTTTAAAGCATTTTTCTCTTTTGAAAAATAATGTCTAACTAAAACAATAATCATGCCTATGAAGGCGCCAGATATGAAAGACAAAATAACGATTAGAAGCCTATTTGGCTCTGACTTTTTTTCCATCACTGATGGAGGATAGACATATTCAAAAACATAATCTTTATTCGCTTCAATTAAAGTTAATTTTTGGATTTCTTTTTCCAAAAGTGAAGACGTCACTTGCCTGATTTCTAACAAACTTGTGTTTGCAATTTGTTTATTTAGATAAATAACGGCCTTTTCTGAGCTTTCTTTATCTTTTTGCCTATAAAAAGAATTGACCTCTTCAACAATTATCTCAACCCATTGTTTCGAAATTAGAGGAGATTGGTGTTTTATTGACAAGGTAATATATCCCGTTCTGGTATCTTCTGTAATATTTAAGTGATTGCCTTCAAATGCCTCAAAACTTTCTTGAGCACTTGGTATCAATTTTTGTGGGTAAGAAAAGTCTCTAACCCAAGTATTAGAATTCTTTTGAAAAATACTATCATCATAAATTATCATTTTTTTCCTATCATCCCAAGATTCAACAGCCATGAGGTCTGGAAGAAAGATCTTTGGCATTAAATATTTTTCAAAAAAGTTTAGAGAACTCATTAACTCGATTGCTTTTTTATGGTTGGAGGTATTTTCCACAGATGGCAAATTTATTCCAGCCAATCCTGCTAATCCACTGTACTGACTTAAAGCTCCCCCAATCAAAGATGAAGACTCTTCTACAGGCGCTAACAAAGCCTTAGATTGATATATATTAGACAAGAAAAGACTATATATAATTCCAATAATTACTAGGGAAGCTGTCACACAAGTAATAATCCACTTACCTTGAACTAAAACAAAAAATAGTTCGCGAAGATCTATTTCATCATTAAATTCGTTTGTATGTAAATTACCATCTGTTTCTTGCATAAAATTATTCACCTAAGTATTCCTTGAGTTTATCGTATTCTTCTAATTTTATTTCAATATATTTTTTTGTTACATTTATTTTTTGCTGAATACCTTCAGGAGTTAAAATGTATGCATAATATATTTTTTTATTAGATTTTTTAAAATTTTTCATCTTAATAAAGCCAATATCAATTAAACCTTTTAAGCAATAATTTACCTTACCTATGCTAGATCCTATTTCCTTGGATAGTTGTCTTTGAGTTAAGTATGGATTCTTTTCAAGGATATGCATTAATTTTAGTGATTCTTCTGAAATAGACTTATTTGAGTTCATGAATATGATTTTGAAATAGGTTAAAAATTTTATTTAGCTAGAATTGCTACCGCACGGTATATATTTCTAAAATAAAAATCTAACACCGTTCAACTTTTGAACTATACCAGTTAAAATCTTAAATCTAAATGCTAAATATTTTATTTAAAATCTTAAATCCTTTTTCAAAATACTTACTTTTCTCAAAGAGCCGAGCATAGTTAATAGAACTTCGATTCTCTCTTTTGAAGGAAGAGAGCAAATTTTTACCAAAGTTCCTTTGAAAGGGCCATCTGCAACGAGGGCTTCTTGGCCAATATTAATTTTTGGTATTATAGGCTTCGAATTTGATAATTTTTCGATAGATTTAATAATTTTAATTTCATTATCAGTCAAGCGTGGAGTAATCTTTCCAAATTTTACGACCCTTTTAATTCCCTTTGTATATTTTATTAATGAGTAGTCCTCAAGTCCAGTATTTATAAAAATATAGCCAGGAAAAAGCACTTCCTCCTTAAGATTTGATTCTGACTTTTTAATCTTTATTTTTGGTAAGTAATAATCAAAGTTTTGATTTGAAAGATTGCTTTCTGCTCTTTTGATCTCGTTGATTTTGTATGTTGCCACCA
>MDTB01088146.1_pt1 | contig 21086 bp, 20 predicted proteins | sample 811161 | NCBI WGS metagenome assembly MDTB01 (sample SAMN05326650, study PRJNA326480) | marine metagenome | isolation source: seawater | place: Mediterranean Sea | collected 2009
CTTCCATATCTTAAGACAAAGTACCATCGGCGCTGAAGGACTTAACTTCCGAGTTCGGAATGGGATCGGGTGTGGCCCCTTCGCAATAATTACCAGGCGCAATCTTATATTATTTTTAAAAAGTTATGTAAACAGTTGAAAAGTAGCTAATTTAAAGGTTTATGGTGGGCGTGATAAGAATTGAACTTATGACCTCTACGATGTCAACGTAGCGTTCTACCACTGAACTACACGCCCTAAATCTTTGTTGCCAGTAAATCTTTTTTTAATTTATCCAAATCTCTCTTGGTATCTACACATTGCCAAAAACCACTGTGTTTAAATGCACAAAGTTGTTTTTTTTTACAAGCCCTTTCCATTGGTTCTTTCTCTAGAAAAGTACTATCCTTTTCAATCAAATTCAAAAATTTAGGCTCAATTACAAAGAAACCACCGTTAATCCAACCTTCATCGAGTTTTGATTTTTCTTTAAAATAAGTAACGATATCCCCCTTCATTTTGATGGCTCCAAATCTTGCTGGTGGTCTTACTGCGGTCATAGTAAACAATTTTTTTTTCTTCTTGTGGAATTTAACTAGATTTTTTATATTCACATTAGAAACTCCATCACCATAAGTCATTAAAAAAGTTTCACCAGAAATTAATTTTTTTAATCTCTTTAGCCTACCGCCAGTCATTGTATTTAAACCGGTATCAATTAGATTGATATTCCATCCAAAAGTATTGTTTTTAAAATAATCTTTTACTATTTTTCCTTTGTAGCCTAGAGCAACAATAAATTCTTTAAATCCATACTTGGCATAATTTTTCATGACATAAAATATCAATGGTTTTCCTCTAATTTGAACCATAGGCTTTGGTATTGACTTAGTGTATTCAGATAATCTAGTGCCAAAACCTCCGGCTAAAATTACAACTTTCATAATCTTTCCTTTAAAAGTTTTTCGTAATAACATATTTGTTCATATGAATATTCTCTTATCTTTTTAGGGTTCGTATAATACTTCTTGTACCATTTAGTTGATATTTCTATTGTTTCATTGAAATTTAAAATACTTTTCCATTTTAATTTTATTCTAGCCTTTGAACAATTTAATTTTAATAAATTGGACTCATGCTGTTTAGTATTAATTTTTTTTATATGCCATGAAACATTTTTCCAGTGTTCCCTCATCTTTTTTACAAGTTTTAAAACATTATACGTTTTATTATTTGCTGGCCCAAAATTAAAAACTTCACCATGTAAATTAGAGTTATTTCTTAGCTTTGCAGCAAATAATAGATATCCCCCTAAAGCTTCAAATACATGTTGCCAAGGTCTTGTAGAACGAGGGTTTCTTATAATAACTTTCTTTTTTTTTGACCAAGATTTCACACAATCAGGAACTAATCTGTCCGGAGACCAATCTCCACCTCCAATTACATTTCCCGCTCTTGCTACGCCAATTGAAACTTTGTTTTTTTTATTATTAAAATAAGAATTTATATATGATTGAATAATTAATTCTGCTCCTGCTTTAGAAGCGCTGTATGGATCATGACCACCAAGAATATCATTTTCCTTATAACCTCTTTTAATTTCCATATTTTTATAACTTTTATCACTAGTTATTAGTATAACAATGCATTTTTTTTTTTTTCACAAACCTAAGCGACTCAAGAATATTTAATGTGCCAATAGAATTAGTTGTAATTGTCTCAATAGGATTATTATAGGATTTCTTCACTAGTGATTGTGCTGCTAGATGAAATACAAAATCAGGATTAAGCGTTTTAAATAACTTGCTAACTTTTTTTAAATTTCTAATATCTAATTTTTTGTGTAAAATTTGCTTCTTTAATCCAAGAGCCTCAAAATTTGATGGTTTAGTTATATAGTCTGATGAAACACCAACTACTTTTGCTCCTAATTTTTTTAACCAGAATGTAAGCCATGATCCTTTAAAACCTGTGTGTCCGGTTACTATGATAGTTTTGTTTTTAAATGTTTTTTTCAAATTTTTCATTTTATTTTTTTCTTATAATGATTAATTGTATATTTTAAACCTCTTAACAATCCAATTTTTGGCTTCCAACCAACAAGTTTATAAACTTTCTTAATATCAGGATACGAAATCAAAGATTCATCTTTTCTAATAGGAATTTTGCCTTTATCTAATTCACCAGAATTTATAATTTTTTTAATATTTTGTATAACGTTAATAACTTTAATTGGTCGCCCGAAACCTAGGTTAATTATTTGTTTTTTAACTTTTTTGGATTTTAAAAGTAACATTATTCCTCTGATTACATCATCAATGTATAGAAAATCTCTTAATTGAGTGCCAGCGGAACAAGGAAATTTTTGATTTAGTAAACAAGATTTAATAACAAAAGGTATCAATCTATCAAATTTTTGGTGAGGACCATAAACCTGATATAACCTTATAATTATAAAATTAAATTTAAATTTTTTTTGGTTATTCAATAAAAATTTGGTTGATAAAAACTTTGCCTTTGAATAATTAGATTTTAATTTTTTCTGGTTAATATTCATACTTTCATTATGGGGGGGCTTATTTTGCTCATATTCAAGGCTGCTTCCTATTTGCAAAAACTTTTCTATATTTAAATTTTTAACGACATCTAATATATTCTTTAAACCTACAAAATGTGTAAAATATGTTTTTTTGCGACTTGAATGATCAATATTTCCTCCTAGATTAATTATGTAGTCATAATTTGATTTAATTTTTTTCTTTAGATCTTTAATTTTTGAAATGTCTGCAAGAATATATTTTACCTTTTTAATTTTTATATTTGGCTTTTTTCTGGAGAGTACTGTTACTTGCCATTTTTTTTTTAAACAATGCAAAGATAAATTAGTTCCTATAAAACCTGTTCCGCCAATTATCAGAATTTTTTTTTTCATATCACCTATTAAAGAAAGAATTGATACTTTTTGGTTTTTTACTTAAATTTAATAAACTTCCTTTTTTTTTAAGTTTGTAAGAAAAAATATTATTACTTATTCTTTTGGAATGAATACTTTTCCAAATTTTGTCAGAGTACAAATCAAACAAAGGATCTTCGGTAACTTGTATAATAGAATAACCTCTTTCTAAAGCTTCAACAATTGCTCCAGTTGAACCTATAAAAATTGAAAGATTCTCATTATTAAATTTTTTTTTAGTATTCAAACTTTTAATACTTTTAATCTCTTTTATTAATTGAATATTTACCTTAGTTGTGTTGGCAGCAGGGTGATTTTTTATTTTAAAACTCTTTATGTCTATTGATAATTTATCTCTTAATAATTTAAGTGATGTTGAAATATTTTCAGGTGATTTAACAAATATCGGTAAAAATATTATATTTGAAAAAATTTTTTTTTTAGTGTAAATCGATTTGAAGGCATAAAAATAGTTTCATTTTTCTTCCAGCCTAAAGTTCTAAAATAGTCTATTTGATCTTTTCCATTAACGATTATCTTAGATGGAGAGTATTTTTTCTTTACATAATTAGATGGGAACGGAACGGGAGGGGCGTGTATGTAGCCTGTCAGTTTTATCTTTTTTTTATAAGTTCTTAAATATTTTATTAAGTAGTTTTGGAATGGCTGTCCCTCATAAGGGATTAAAACATTTTTCAAGTCTAATCTAATATTTTTTTTAAAAACGTTTATAAGCGTTTCTGCTAAATAACGATGTTTACTTATCATAAAATTAAAATAAGTAATATCTTTGAAGAAATATTTAAAATTATTTTTTAAAACTTCGATAATTTTAAAAAGTGAAATTTTTTTTTTTATATCTGTTTGAAATAAAAATATATTCTTATCAATTTTATTAGGAAGAACTTGATCCATAAAAATTACAAACCATAGTGTATTTTTTGTATCTCTTGAGTTAACATTAAAATATCTATCATGAAAAGATCCATTTTTTTTAAAATTATTTTTAAAAGCCCAGGTAATAATTATTTTTTGGTAAATAAATTTTTTATCAAAGATTAATTTATATTTAGTTAAATAGCTGATGGATAATAAGTTTTTTATTACGATATATAATCTTTGAAAAATAGACACTTTTTTAGAAGCTAAGAAATTTGAATATATAAAACCAAATGTTTCGCCAGTTCTAGTTATATAAATTGGCGAATCGAATGTGTCTTTAAATTTTATTTTTTTAAAATATGTATGAGTTTTTTTAATTTTTTCTAATACTCTGAACTGCTTTAACTTTAAATTGTCTAAGTTATTCTCATCATTCATAATTTAATAATTATTTTTTTCTTGGAGATAAATATTTTTCAACTTCAATTAAATTTTTAGGAATATCTACAGAAATTGAGCGCGAGACTTTTATAAGTTTTATTTTTGTACCTAGATCTATAAATCTTAACAATTCTATATCCTCTATACGTTCTAAGTTTGATTTTTTGTGTTTAGAAAATTTTTGTAGTTGTTTTTTAGAAAATGCGTAGATACATACTTGTTTTTTAAAATTATTGTGATTTGATTTTTTTTTTCCAGGAATAACAGATCGTGAAAAATATATTAAGTCACCGTTCTGGGCAGTAACTGCTTTAATAATATTTTTATCCTTTATTTTGGAATAATCTGTTTCATCGGCATAACCGCAAATAACGTGATTAAAATATTTTTTTTTTGCTTTGATGATTTTTTTAATATCATTGGGTTGGATTAGAGGCTCATCACCCTGAACATTAATAAAAAATTTTGACTTCATTTTTCTAGCAGCAAATGCAATTCTATCTGTTCCTGTCTTAATGTTTTTAGGGCTCATAATTGAATTAAAGTTATTTTCACTTGCTTTTTTTTGAATTTTTTTACTATCAGTAACTATAAATATTTTACTTTTTTTAACTGCTTTTGCGCATTGTTCTGCTACTCTTATTATCATCTCTTTTCCATGAATTTTCTTGAGTGGCTTACCTTTAAATCTCGATGAATTGAAACGCGCTGGTATTAAAATTGAAAAATTCATTTATAGATAACTCTTATTAATAATATTTTAATTTTTAATATAATTCGATTTAGTTAAAAAACTTAGCTTATTTTTAATTTTTTTATCCAAATTCTTAAAAAAAATGAAAGAATCGTCCTTTTCGGGATCATTATTTTTGTAACCATCAAAACCGGCTAAAAAGATTTTACTAACATTTCCTGAAAGACATACAGAAATCGAATATACTATTGCTAATGGTAAGTTAAATTGACAATAATTTTCTTTTATCAAAAGTTTTTTATTAGGTGAAATTTTAAAACCATAATCAAAGATTGTTTTATTATTTGCAAATAATAATTTTCTTAAATTCCTGTCCATCATTGAAAAAGGAGTTATTAAATTTGTTTTTATGTCTTTGTAAAAAAAACTATCAGAAATAATTCTATTTGGGTGGCAAACTACTCTAAAATTAATTTCATTCTCTGGTATATGTTTATTTGTATTCAAGGCCATTACAATTAAATTATTTTTTTTGATAAATTTCGTAATCTCTGATTTTCTTTTTTTAACAGAAGCTCCTGAACCTAAAATTAAGACTTTTTTGTCTTTTAAAAAATATTTAGGACTCCACTTACCTGATGGTGACAGATTATAGCTATTTTTTTCAGTAATAATTTTTAAAGGATTAAATTTTCTCGTATCTTGTTTTTGAAGATTTTGTAAAATTACTTTATAATCCTTTGTTGAATATCTTTTGTCTGAAAGCATTTTTTGTACATAGGTAGGATGAATTTTGTGGTTTGCGGCAAATTTATAGAAATTATTTGTTCCCCATTGATATTTTTTCTTTAATTTATAAAAATCTTTTTTAATAAAATTCAATATTAATTTGTTGGAAGATTTTACTTTGACTATTTTTTTAAAAAATTCCTCAGTTAAAGTATTACCAGGACCTCTACCCATTCCCATAATTGTGCAATCTACCCATTTACATCCATTTTTAGTAGCAATTTGACTATTTTTAAAAGCTAATTTAAGGTTATTGTGTGCATGAATTCCTAGTTCCTTAGTTGAATATTTTTTAAATTTCAGAAAAATTTTTTTTGTTTGTTTAGGTAGTAGTGAACCCAAACTATCCGCCAAATAAAGGGCTTTAATCTTTGTTTTGTTTAAAACTTTACAAATATTCTGAATTTTTTTTAATTCTAACTCTGAAATTTGCATGATATTAACAAAAACAGTTAATCCTTTTTTTTCAAACCATTTAAAAACATCCTTTAATTCAAAAACTTCATCTATATGGCAAGCAAACCGAATAAATTTAATTTTTTTCAAATAATTATTAGGAAAAAATTTTTTACAAATTTTAATATTATTTTCTGGCGAAGAAATGAATTCTGAAGCATTAACCATTACACCAATATTAATTTTTTTTGGTACTTTTAACAGGTTTAGGGTTTTAAGGTCAGAATGGGCAAATATACCTTTTGAGGAGTTTTTTTTTAATGTTCTAAAACCTATTTCTACAAATTTAATATTAATTTTGTTCATTAATATTAAATATTTTTTTGCTAATCTTAAATCAAATTGCCAATTATTGTAGTAACCACCGTCTCTTAAAGTACAATCAATAATATTTATTTTATTCAGCATAATTTAATTATTTGTTTCTTTGTATTCTTTAAAAAATTTAAATAAAATTCTATTTATTGCTTTTAATTCTGAATCATAAGTCAATCCACCTACATGAGGAGATACGGAGACGTTGTTATTGTTTTTTGAAAATTGAATAACTTTACTTTTATTTTTTAATATATCTTCTTCATTTCTTACAACATCAGTATAGTAAGATCTTACTTTTCTTTTTTTTATATTTTGTAATAAAACATTCTCATCTATTAATTCTCCTCTTGAAATATTAACAATTTTAATACCTTTTTTTAAATAATGAATAGTTTTAGTGTTTAATATTGATCGTGTTTTTTCATTTAGTTTTGCAGAAATAATTAAAAAGTCTAAGTTTTTTAAAAATGATTGTAAATTATTTATTTTTTTAAAATTTTTATTTATGCAACTTACGAACGGATCATAGTAATGTATCTTTCCTCCTAGATTATGTAAAACTTTTGAAACATTTTTTCCTATTCGACCGAATCCTAAAAAACCAAATTTTAGATTATTTATTTCTCTGCTTCTTAACTCTTTTTCAAAATTTCGCCAATTGCCTGATTTAACTACTTCTAGTGAAGCCTTATAGTTTCTCAAAGAAGCTAAAACTAGCAATAAACAAAATTCAGATGAGGCTTTAATGGTTTTAGTGTCTTTAATGCTGTTCAGACTTATCACTTTAATTTTTTTATCTGCTAAATATTTTAAATCTAAGTGGGTCAATCCAGTAGATGAGGAAATTAAGTATTTTAAATTTTGAAATTGATTTAAAACTTTACTGTTCAGTTTTTTTAATCCAGCTGTAGGCGTTAGAATTGCCGATACTTTACTTTTAATATTTGAGTTTATAAATTTATAATTATCAATTTCACAATGTATCTCGTTAATATTTTTTAGATATAATTCTTTTTTACTTAAATCAAACATGTAATAAGGATAACTATTGAGAAAATATTTAAATCTATTTTTTTTAACAATTATTTTTGGTTTAGTGTTAAATTCTTCATCTAAAATTGTAGCTGGAAAATTATTACACAATCCTTTCTCAATTAATTTTTCACAAGTATAAAAATCAGTCACTTCATCTATGTTTATAGATTGGAGTTCGTTCATTATATAGGGTTTAATTTTTTTGCCCCATCTAGTAACTTTGTTTACGATAGAATCTCTTTTCATAGAATAAATTGCACCATTTCTTATAAAACATTTTGGAAAATCTTGTCTTCTAGAAATTTCATTTTCTGGATTTTTTAAATCATAATGTTCTACTAGACCTTTTTTGTTTATTCTTTTCATTCTTAATGGATGCTTATCAAATACTCTTGCAAAACTAATCACGGAGTCATATTTATTTGTAAATAATAAATTTAGAGCTTTATCTATATCTTTTCCTGTTCTTAGTGGAGCAACAGCAGGAATTTCTATAACATACTCGAATTTGGTGTTGTAAATTTGTTCAGCTTTTAAAACAGCATCTCTTAATGCGTCTTTAGATGGGACCTTATCTTTGGCTAAAACTTTGCTTCTTAAAAAAGGTGTTTCGGCTCCATAATTTTTTGCAATTTTGGCTATTTTTTTACTATCAGTAGAGACAATTAGTTTAGAGATATTTTTTGAATTTAGACCAGCATAAATAGAATAGCTAATTAAAGGATGTCCGCCAAGTTTTTTTATATTTTTTTCTTTAATTCCTTTAGATCCAGATCTTGCTAGGATTACACCTAAAACCTTTTTTTTATTATGTTTTATTTTCACCATTATTAAATTTTTGTTTTATAATAATTTATATTTTTAGAAATATTTTGCGCTAGATCCCAGTGTAAAGATGAATTCAATTCAAAAGCTGATAAATTATCTAAGATTTCATGTCCTATTTTTGCTGATTTACTACTACTTATTTTATTTCCTAGGTTTTTATAAATAACAAAATTTCCAGCTTCTGAATATACTTCATCTTGTTCTAGCCTAAGCAAAAATTTTGATTTTCTGTCTAAATTATAAAAACTACTATCTATATTTCTTAATGCTTTTAACGATTTTCCATTGTGTTTAAAAAGATACTTATTAATTTTGTTTACTCCAAAAATTATTTCAAGATTATGTATTTGCATAGAGTTAATAGAATTATCAAAATGTCTTGGATCCATAAATGGACAATTAATTTTAGACACAAGAATAAAAGATGGGTTAATTTTTTTCTTTTTTTTATAAAAACTTATAGCTTGATTGATTGACTGATCAATCATTATATTTGATGTTGCTAAAGCACTTGATCTTTTAAGCGGTATCAATCTATTATTTTTTATTTTTTTAACATAATTAAGTACTTTGTTATCTGGGCTAGAAATAATGATGTGACTTATTATTTTTGATTTTAATAAATTATCAATGGTCCAATCAATTAATTTTTTTTTACCAAGAGTAATAAACTCAGGGGAATTTGAGTCATATTGGCTTCCTCTAATTGGAATGAACCCAATTACAATTGGTTTTTTTTTTTTAGTATTATTTTTAAAAAATATTTTTGAACGATTTTTTAAAATTTTTTCTTGATTTTTAGTTAAACTAACAGAATGTTTTCTATAATAAAATAGTGGTAAATTAATATTATGAATTTTATACTTTTTTTGAAACCTCAACCATATGTCAACACCATCTTGGCAATTAAATTTTTCATCATAACCTCCATTTAATTTTAAAGTAGATACTTTAAACATCGTACATGCACCATGTGCAGGTTGATCAAATAATTTTACAGACTTAAAATCATGTCTTTTTATATGAGATAAAATTTTTCCACTATGATCAACTTCATAAAAATCAGGAAATACAAATTCTGCTTTTTTATTTTTTTCCAAATAGTTATACATAATTTCTATTGCATTGGGATGAAGCCAGTCGTCAGCATCTAATCTAAGTATATATTTTCCTTTTGCAGCGTACAAAGCTCTATTACAAGATTTTATTAATCCAAGATTTTTTTGAAATATAGCTGTAACTAGAGGTGATTTTTTGGCAAAATTATTGATTATCGATTTAGAGTTATCTTTTGAACCATCATCAATAATTAAAATCTCAAAATCTCGAAAACTTTGGTTGAGACAACTATTTACTGATTTATGTAAATATTTACCATAGTTGTGGTTAGTTATATATATAGTTACTTTTGTTTTCATTTTAAATTTTCTGTAATTCTAATTTCTTGATTTTTAATTTCAAAAACTCTGTCGCAATAACTTAAAGGTTTGTTGCTGTGTGAAATAATAATTATAGTTATACTATCACTCAATTTTTTTAATATTTTTAAAACCTTTTCTTCTGTTTTCAAGTCCAAAGCATTAGTAGATTCATCCATTATTAAAACTTCGGGTGTGTGATAAAGTGCGCGAGCTAAACCAAGTCTTTGTCGCTGACCTTGGGATAATCTAGACCCACCCTCTCCAATTTTTGTATCAAATCCATCGGGTAATTCATTAATTAACTTAATGATTTCTGCCTTATTACAACAATCCTCTAATTTCTTTAAATCAATTTTAGATTTTTCCTCAAAACAAATATTCATATAAATTGTATCATCTAATAAAAAAATTTCTTGTGGGACATAGCTAATATTTTTTTGCCAAGATTTTGGAAAATTATGAATATTAATTTTTTCTACAAAAATATTACCTTTGCTTGGTTTTTTAAATCCTGAGATAACATCTATCAAAGTGCTTTTACCGATTCCACTTTCACCTTTAATTCCAATGATTTCATTTTTATTTATTTTAAGATTTACATTTTTAAATAAAGTCCTATCAGTCTCTTTTATAGAGTATGAAACATCTTTTAATTCTATCGTTTCAAATTTTATTGATAGATCATCCTTGTCATTATTTTTATTATTTTTAAAATCTTTTATTGTTATCAATTCTTTAGTAATTAATTCAATAGATGGTTTTGAAATTTTTAATGATTGATAGCTATTATAAAGTTTTAAAAATGAAGGCATAACTCGAACAGCAGATATTACGAGCAAACTTAATAAGGCTAGAGTATTTTGAGTTTCATTTCCACTATAAAGAAAAATTACAATAGCCAAGAAAAGAGCCAATATAATTGCTACTTCTAAAATAATTTTGGGGATCCTTACAAGTGCCTGCAAAAGTCTAGAAATGTTAAATAATTTAAAAGTATTTTTTGTAAAATCTTCTAAATATTTTTTTTCAGTATTATATATTTTCATTTCACGGATACCATTTATACCATTTTGAATTCTATTAATTAAATGTTGATCTCCTTCTTGTCTTTCTTTTGAAAGTCTAGTTAATATTTTTTTTGTAAATAAATGATAAAGAATCATAGTGCCGAATATTGACAAGGACAATATTGCAAAAATTTTAGGGTAATAAAAAATTATTAAAAAACAAATTGCTGATGTAAATATCGCTTCAGTAACAAGAGATATAAAGTTTAAAACTCCATGAAATATATAAGAGCATTCCTTATAAACGAGATTTATTTTATAACTTGATGCTGTTAGTGAATGATAATCTAAACTTTCGTTTAAAAATTTTTTAAAAAGTTCTTTTCTAAAAAAATATTCAATGTTCCATGATATTCTACTTTCTAAGAAAACCACATAAACTAAAATCAAATTTTTTATTATAAATGATGCAAAAATAAAAATAAAAATATACTTAATTATCTCATCCTCAGAAAAGGTAGCAAAAATATTACTATCGAAAGGAATAAAAAATTTAACATTGGACAATTGTTCTCCTAAAAAGAATAATACTAAAGGCACAATAGAACCTATACTCAGGACTTCGAGACCTATCGTAAAAAAGGATAAAAAAAACAAAATAAAAAAGCCTTTTTTTTGTGAACTACTCAGCAATTGAAAAAAGTTTAAAAAAGTATTCATTTTAGATTAATTTTCTAAATCTTTCTTTAAACTTTCATATTCTTGCATTTTTTGTTTCATAAACTTAATTGTAATTTTTGTTTTTTGTTGTAGACCCTTTGGAGTTAACACATATAAATATTTAATTTTTTTTTTGCTTTGATTGAAGTTTCTAATTTTAACAAACCCCTTTTTTTTTAACTCTTTAAGACAATAATTAATTTTTCCCAGACTAATACCTAGCTTTTTTGACAGTAAACGTTGAGAAATTTTTTTTTCTTTATTTATTTTGTTAAGAACTTTTAAATGATCTTCATTATTCATTATAATTTTATAATACAGTTCATTTATTGTACAGTAAAGGATTATCTGTTCAAGTATTGAACTTAAAGTAATTTTATTGTAATTTAAAAAATGTTTTTGATAACTAAAACACTTAAAAAAAGTAAAGACTCTGGCAAAAATGTAGAAAATTTAAAAAAAATTATCGACTCGTCGATTAAAAAAGATAGATTAAATAAAATTTTTTTAAATGATATTTCCTCCACTATCGATCTTCCTCGTAAAGTAGTTGAAAAAAAATCTAAACAAATAATTTTGAAAGAATTTAATTATAATAAGTTCAAATTTCAAAATACTAATAATATTTTAATTAATTTTTTTTTCCAATTTAAAAATTTTATTTTATTTTTTTTCACTTTTACTATGCATACATTTCTTTAATTTTAAAAAAAAAAAATATATACTTCTATTTTGATTGAAGATCTTCATGGTGAAAGAGCTTTAAATATTTATAATAAAATAATTAAAAAAAATAAAAAAACCTTTTTGTTGCTGCCAAATTTTTTTGTTTCAAAATATAAACTTTGTCCGTATAAGTATGTTAAATTAATTCCATATAAAAAAGATATTTTTAAAAATAAAAAAAATCGTTAGTTTAATATTTAAATATTTTTTTATAAGTTTAAAATATAAACAAAATTTTTTAAAAATATTATTTCCTATTATTTACTCGTATGCAAAAAATTTCAGCAAATATTCTTATATTAATTCAAATTATTTATTACATAGTAGAATTTATTTATCTTGCCCGATTAGAAATTACTTATACAAAAAATTAGGAGGCAAAAAAATTATAACAATTCAATCACACATTATTGAAAACACAATAAGCTTATATAGTGATATGGATCATCTACTTACATTTGGAAAAAGTGGTGAAACCAAAAAAAAGTTAATTAAGTTAGGTGGAAGGATCGATAAAATTCAGCCTGTTGGTTCTTTAAGGATGGAATATGAGTTAGATTTTAAGAGAACATTAACTAAGAAGAAAATTGATATATTAATATTGGGTGTCAATCCTACTAAGTGGATGGATACCTCTAATGACATAAAAAAAAATTACTATGTTTTTTTAGATTGGATTGTTAAAATTGCAAAATTATATCCACAATTGTCAATTACATACAAACATCACTGGAGTTTTCAAGGTGACTCTATTGAGGATAAAATATTGCTTAATTCTAATATAAAAAGAATTATAAAAGATAAAAATAATCTTAGTAGTTATGATTACTTGAATGAAGGTAATTTGGTCCTATCATTTTGTTCAACAATGATTTTAGAGGCTCAAGCAATAAATAAACCTGCTTTTTTTATTGATCCAAACAACTCTAGTACTACCTTTTTTTCTTATTTACCCTCGTTAAAAGAGTTACGTATTAATAAGTTTAAAATGCTAGAACAAAATGTGAAAAAATTTGTTTTAAAAAAAAATTATAATTACAAAATTAAAGATAAAAATTTAATTTGCCTTAAGAGTAAAAATGTGAGTAATAAAATATTGAATTATCTAAAAAAAAAATAATATTTATTTTAATTTAATTTTTTCATATTTATAAAAATTTTTTTTAAATTTTTTATTTAATATTTTATTTATTTCTCTTGCATCCAAACCAATATTTGGTCTTAAACATAGCAAATCTTTTTTTATAATCTTTTCACCGGCCATTATGTCTCTTGCGGGATAAATAGCTCTTCTAAAAATTTCGCTATGATTTGCTGATTTTTCAGAAAAGGTTATCTTTTTAAACTTACTACCTCTCATCAAGTTTATTTCAGATATTTTGTTATTCAATGTTATAACTTCTTTGTAAGTTAGAGAAACTTTATGATCTCTAAATTTTTTTCGTTTTCTTGTATCTGTAAAGTGAAACTCCATAATTTCCGATCCTAAAAGATAAGCTACTAATATAGCCTGATTTCCTTCTGAGTGATCAGAAAATCCTACTGTCAAACCTGTTTTTTTTCTTAAATATTTAATCGCATTTAAATTCAAATCCTCGAGTTTGCATGGATAAGATGCAGTGCATTGTAGTAATGCAAGATTATTTTTTTCTTTATAAATTCGATTAGATTTTCTGAGGAAATTGATGGTTTGAGTTATTTCTTTCAAGTTTGATAGTCCAGTTGAAAATAGAATTGGTTTATTTTTTTTTGCTATTTCACTTAGAACTGGGTAAGCAGTTAAATCACCTGATCCAATTTTATAAAAGTCCATATATTTATCTATCCAATTAATCATCTTTACGTCCCAAACAGAGGCTGAATACTTAATGCCTTTATCTTTAACCATTTTGGCAAGATACAAATATTGAGATTTTTTCAATTGAAATTTGTTAATTTGTTTAAATCTTTTAATAGAGTTCTTTTTATTAATCAAACCCTCACCGGAATATAGCTGAAATTTTATAACGTCTACATTGGCTTTGATAGCTAATCTGACAAGTTTTTTTGCTTGTTCAAAATTTCCCTCATGATTAGCACCAATTTCTGCAATCATCATTGGTCCATATTTGCCTGACCAAAAAGAATTTTTTTTATTCATCTTAGAGTTGCCAATCTACCTTATTTTTAGGAAATATAGACTTTATATCTATAATTTTTAAATTTTTATTACCCAAAGATCTTAAGTAATTAATTGTAAATTTTTTTATCTTATTGTGAGGTACGGCTATTATTATAATATCATAATATTTTTTTTTAAAATTTTTTTCAATTTTAATATTGTAAAGTTTATCTATTTGTTGTTTATCAACAATTGGGTCATAAACGTAAATCTTATTTTTTTTTTTAAAAAAATTATAAAGTTCAAATGCCTTCGAATTTCTAATATCATTGCAATTTTCTTTAAAAGTAATTCCAAGAAAAAGTATTTTATTTCTTTTTTTTTTTGACGAGAATTTTTAATGTTTCGTCATGAATAAATTTAGGTATGGCATCGTTAACTTTTCTACCTGATGAAATCATAAAAGGTCTAAAGCCAGTTTTCAGAGCTTTATATTTCAGATAATATGGGTCAACACCAATACAATGACCCCCGACTAAGCCTGGTATAAAATTTATAAAATTCCATTTAGTATTTGCGGCTGCTAATACATCTTTTGTATTAATGTCTAACTTGTGAAAAAGCATCGAAAGCTCATTTACAAACGCAATATTAATATCTCTTTGGCTATTTTCAATAACTTTTGCAGCCTCTGCAGTTTTTATATTAGCGGCTACAAATAATTTTCTTTTAACAACTTTACTATAGATTTCTTTCATTAATTTTGTTGCTTTTAAATTTGATCCACTTATGATTTTTATTTGATTGCTTAATTTATATTTTGACTTTCCTGGATCAATCCTTTCTGGAGAATAACCAACAAAAAAATCTTTATTAAGTGTAAATTTTGTTTTTTTTTTCAATTATTGGAATTAAAATATCGTCAGTACAGCCAGGGTAAACGGTTGACTCAAAAACTATAGTGCTATCTTTTTTAAGATGAGATGCAACAATTTTAGTTGCTCTTATAATACTCCTAAGATCTGGTTTTTTATTTTTATCTACAGGTGTGGGAACAGTAATAATAAAAATATTACTTTCTTTAATGTGTTTTTTTTCATTTGAAATAAATATTTTAGAATTCTTTATTAATTTTTTAGAGCTTTCACCTGTAATATCAATTCCTTTTTTTAACTTTCTAACTCTTTCAGAATCAATATCAAAACCTACAACTTTAAAATATTTTGATAAAGATAGAGCCAAAGGTAAGCCTACATAACCTAATCCTATTAAGCTTATTTTATATTTATTTGACATTATAATAATCCTTGTACCAATTTACAAAATTTTTAATACCCATCAAAAAATTAGTAGGTTTTTTAAATTTTATAATTTTTTTTATTTCTTTCGAATAAGATAAAGACGCAGGTATATCCGTCGATATTTTTTTTTCTAAAATTATTTTGGCTTTTTTATTTAATTGCTTTTCTAAAATTTTAACTAAGGAAATAATTTTAATTTTTTTCCCTGAAGAGATATTTAATATTTTAAAGAAATTTTTTTTCTTCTTAACTTTCATTAATTTATAAATATTTTCAATTAGATCCTCTATATACGTGAAATCTCTGTAATTGTTACCCCGATTGTACAGTACCAATTTTTTACCACTAATAATTTGATTACAAAATTTAAAAATACTTAAATCTGGCCTGCCGTATGAGCCGTAGACAGTAAAAAACCTTATGCCAAACATACTTATATTAAATTGTCTATTATAATAATATGCTAAAATTTCATTATTTTTTTTAGTTGCGCCGTAGAGGGAGATGGGATTATCTGTTTTTTGCTTCTCATCAAAAGGTAGTCTATTTAAACCATAAATAGACGAAGATGAGGCAAAAATTAATCTTTTAACTTTGTATTTTTTTGAAAGCTCAAGTAAATTAAAAAATCCTAATTCATTCGTATAGATATATTTTTCGGGAAATTTTAAAGAATATTGAACCCCTGCATAAGCAGCTAAATTTATAATTTGATCAAATTTATTTTTTTTAAAAATTAAATTTAGCTTTTTAAAATTTGAAATATCTGTTTTTAAAAATTTAAAATAATTATTTTTTTTTAATATACTAAGTCTTTTAACCTTAAGCTTTTTATCATAATAATTATTAAGAGTATCAATACCAATCACTTGGATTTTTTTATTTATAAGTAATTTTGCTAAATGAAAACCTATAAATCCAGCGCATCCAGTAATTAAAATTTTATTATTAATCATTAGTAGCTAAATTTTTAAACCACACTTTTGTTTTATATCTCCAATTAGAAAAAAAAGGAGTTTGAATAGTTGAAAAAAGTAAATCAAAATTCTTTGGTATTGGAAAATTATCAATTATTACTTCTATATGACTAGTGTCTTTACGGGCAGTAGGTTTATTTGAGTTGCTAGAAACAATTAATTTTACTGACTCAGGTAAATTCTCTAAATAATATTTAACTGTCTTAAAACCCATTTCACTAAATGAAGCAAAATTACACATTAAATCAAAATCATTATATTTTTTTATCTCATCAAAAAATGCAGACGGAATTAAATAAATTTTTTTTAAATTTAAATTAAGCTTAGAGTGAATTTCATTTTTAGAATTAATTAAATCAACTTTATCCTCGCCAAATTTTGAACATAAGTAATAATATGCAATAGTGAGTGATGAAGGTACATCAAATATAGTTACAGATTGTATTTTTTCATCATCATGCAATCTTTCTGCGAGAGATCCAAAACCTCCTCCTATTTCTAAAATATTAAATTTTTTTTTATTTTTGATAAGATTAAGAGAGTTAATTATCAAATTTTTTTGACTATTTGATGAAATGTCTAAAAAATGAAACTTATTTTTATCTTCGCGATACCCCCATTTATTAATTCTATCTGAAGTTGGTAGTCCAGAAAAATTTCTAAAGATAATTTTATATAATTCAACATCCCTCAAAAAAAGAATTAAAGCAGTATAGTCTTTCTTTATTTCGTTATAATGGGAATAACTCCAAAGACCCTTAATTAAAGAATTGTAGAACATATTTTCATGTAACAGGATAATCTTCTCTAAATCACCGCTTCCGTAGGTTTCAAATTGATCTTTTTTATTTATTAATAAATAATTTTTCCATAATCCACTAATTTTCAAATTTTCATTAATTTCAAAATTGTTGTAAAGAAAATCACACTTTTTATAAAATTCTAATATTTTTTTTACAATTTTTTTTTTCAAATCGAGATTTTTTACCTTTTCGAGTTTAATTGGGCCATCACTATAAAATTTTAATTGAAGTTTTTGTAATTTACTTTTTGTTCTAAAAAAATTTACGCAATTTATTGCAAATTTAATCATTTTTTATATTTATAATTATGATATGTTTTATACACATATTGTTCAATATTTGAACAATCTATCATTTGTGCTATAATTAGTAAAGTAAATACAATGTTCTTAAATAATATTTTTATTATCAAATGAAATCAATATCATTAAGCGATTTAATGAATAAAGCTCATCCTTGGGAAAATTCCAATTATTACCACTTAAAATTTAAATTTTTAAAAAAAAAACACAAAAAATTCTTAAAAATTTTTCACTCTATCTTAAACAAAAATCACAATGTGAGATTTTCAGAAAAATACTGGGAAATTATATTAAGTAATTACATATTTCAAATTTTGTACATTTACTACGAAAGAAAAGAATGTGTTAAAAGTTTTAAAAGAATAAAAACTTTTAAATTGATTAATAACAATCCAAAAATAAGGTCATATGAAGATTTAAGAACGAACTTTGAATTTTTGCATGAATATATTCACACTAAGATTGTAGAACATTATTTTCCTCGCAAAAAAAAAATATATTTTGAAAAGTTCTTTAAATTAAATGAGGCATTTAAAAAAAATAAATCTATAAATTATATATTGAATTATTTTTTTGAAAAAATCTTTAATATTATATTCTCTTTCAAACGAAATACAAAAGTTTGCAATGTCGGTAGTAAAGGTTTTATCTCAAAAATAAAATTACATTCCTTATTTAAAAAATTTAATATGAGTCTAGAAATGAATTATAAACTAAACTCCGATATAAGAAAAAAATTATTGAATTATTCAAATTTAAAAGCCGAACAAAAACTTATATTTTCGTTAATGATTAATTTATTGCCTATGAACTATTTAGAAAATTTTAAAGTTTTATCTGATTCGATAAAAAAAAATTATTCAATTACTAAACTACTTTATGCAGAGTATTTTGATGACCCATTAAGATTTCTGGCGGCCCAAATTAAAGAAAGTAATGGTAAATTGTTAATAGCTCAGCACGGTGGAAACTATTGGACTTTCAAAGAACATTTTTCAAGAGAATTTGAAATTAAGATTGCAGATTATTATTTCCCATGGGGAAAAAGAAGTTCAAAAAGAACTAATATATTTGGTTACTCAAAAAAAAAATATAATTTAAAAAAAAACGTAGATCATAGGTGTATTATTTCTTTACCAAAATTATCTGATTTTCATAGATCTCTTGACTCAAATACTATATTTAAACCAAAAAAATTATTAGAAGAAAATATTTTTTTATTTTATAAAAATCTAAATAATGAAATTAAAAAAAATTCATTTTTTAAAATGCATATTACTCAAAAAAAATACCAAAATTTACTCTATCAAAAATTTAGCAATAAATTAATTAAATTTGTTCCAGGAGAGAATTTCTTTTCTAAAAATTATAAAGTTTCAATTCATACTTATTTTGGAAGTTCTTTTTTAGAAAGCATGATAAATGATATACCGTCGATTTTAATTATTCAAAATTTTGACGCTAACGACAAATTTACAGTTAACCAATTGAAAGTCTTAAAAAAATATCAAATCGTTTTTACTTCCTCAAAAAAAGCATCATTTTTTATCAATAAAAATTGGAGACAAATGAATGAATGGTGGAATAGCAAACCAGTTAAAAGCACCCGTGAAAAATTTTTGGAAAATTTTGGTTTTCATAATAATAATTTAAACAATGAGATTTTAAACTTTGCTTCTAGGATTAATTAATTTTTTTAAATGTTGAAAATCTTTTTTATTATCTAGGTCAAAACCAGAAAGATCTCTAGTTAAAATTGGAAAAGTATATTTACATAACCTGTCTTTATTTTTTTTATAGACCTCTCTTTCAGCAATAAACGCTGCGCTATTTGCTACAAAAAGATTATTTAGATCTTGCGTTCTAGGCCATTTTTTCTTATTTGCGTCATGAGATACCCATCCACCCTTTTTTTTACTAAAAATAAATTTGTTAATTATATCTGCGCTAAAAGCACTTTTACTTTTTTTATTTTTGTTTTTAAAAAACTGAACTAAAAAATCCAAATAATCACGTTCATTAAAAAAAGGACTAGTAACATGCGTCCATAAAATATATTTTCCAGAGCAAATATTAGAAACCTCTTTTATTAATAAATCTAAACTATCATCTGTTGCTAATTCTTTTGGCCTATTATGAATTTTTAACCATTTAAATTTTTGCAAATATTTTTTAGTTTTTGCGCAATCGGTTGAAACAATAAATTCAAATTTGCTTAGATCATTTTTTTTTTGTTTTTTTAATAATTTTTTTAATCTAAGTAGTTGTTTGATTTTTAATTCTGTAACACCATATCTATAACCTGGTAGAGGTTTGATATTCTTATCTTTGACTCTTTTGCTGCCTTTTCTGATGGGTATAAAAAAACTGATCACTTATGTTAAAAATTATTTATTTTAATTAAATTTGTATGATATTTGTAGAGTATATTATTTACTTTTGGTATGATAGTAAATATTGAATATGAAATCAAACTTAAACAATTTAAATATCGAAAAAGTCAATGCTCCCTATCCTATAGCATTTATAAATAATTTTTTAACAAGTGATAAATGTAATGAATTATTTAAAGAAATTTCAGCCTTTAAAGGCTACGATGATGTGGTGATGAATGGTAGACATAGGGTTAATAAAGGTTCTAAAAAATTTAAAGAATATCTTAATAAATTTGAGCATTTAGACTCATTTTATAAAGAATTTAATACCCCGGAAATTTTCAAATTAATGAAAGAAAAACTTGATGAAGTAAAGAAAGCGAACAGCTGGCAGCCAGAATTAAATGAATTACAATATTCAAATGATAATTTTGGTGAACAAGATTTCAACTTGATAAAATATTTAAGAAAAAGTTGGCCAATAACAAAGTTTTTTAAACAAACAATAAATTTAGATATAGATTTTTCAAAATCTAAAAAAGGTTATTATAGAAAAGCTCATAGAGATAGAGATACAAGAATAATCTCGTTTTTGTTATATTTAAATACAATAGATAAAGAACTGGGTGGCGAATTTGAGATTTATAAATTTAAAAATAATAATAAGAAACTAAATGATTTAAAAAGATTTCCTGAAGAAAATGAGGTTAATTTAATAGATAAATTTTCACCCAAGAGCGGTCAGCTATTTTTTTTTCTTTCTACACCTGATTCATATCATGGAGTATCTAAATTTTTATCAGAAGATACTGATAGAGTTTTTATATACGGTAGTTACTCGCTTGATAGAAAAGTAGTTTGGAAATTTAATGATAAGTAGTCTAAAAAAATTTTTTGACAAAATTTTATCGCTATCTGGTTACAAATTAATTGGAAGAAAAGATATAGTTAAACACAATTCCTTCAACGCTATACATA
>MDTB01158622.1_pt1 | contig 21086 bp, 20 predicted proteins | sample 811161 | NCBI WGS metagenome assembly MDTB01 (sample SAMN05326650, study PRJNA326480) | marine metagenome | isolation source: seawater | place: Mediterranean Sea | collected 2009
ATCTTTTTTTTCAAATATTAATTATTCAGTTTTCTACACATCATATAGAAACATTAGATTGGGATATAAACGCGTTTTTAGTTACTAGTCAGGAATTTGGCCGTGGCAATCTTCCATTTGAATATCAATATGAAAATAAACCACCAATACTATTTTTTATTTTTTATCTATTCAGTATTGTGACAAATGACAATTTACTTTACATTAAAATAATAAATGATTTATTATTTTTTCTTTTGTCGTTATTGTTGCTAAAGATTTCAAATATTGATAATAACTCAAAAATTTGGAACTATGTACCTTCTGTTGTGTTTATATTATTTACGAGTAATGTATGGTTTCATCCAAATTATTCAGAATATATTTCTTTATTATTTGTTTCATCATCTTACGTTCTCTTAAAATCAAAAAATATAGAAAATAGATCTTTTTATTCAGGTTTACTTATTGGATTTGCAACATTAACTAATCTTGGGACTGTTTTTTTCGTTATAGGACTCTTTGTAATAAATTATTTCAATTCCAATAAGAAAGTAGTTGCCTCTAAATACTTTATTATTGGATTTTCATCAATACATATTTTGATTTTTTTAGTTTACCTTTTTAGTGGTGTTGCAAATGAATACATAATTGCAATGATTAAAATTCCATTTTCATATATTGAATCAAATTTTTTAATAACTGAGAATCTTACAGTGTTTCTCAAAGCATTTCAGAACTTTAATAACTATGCGTATGCTCTTTTATTGGTCAGTATCTCATTATTAATTTTTGATATATTTAAAACTTTAAAATATAGAAAATATCTTAATAATAAATATGTAGAAATAGGAATAATGATAATTTGTTCTTTATTGTTTTATATTTTTGCAAAAAAAGGATACTATCATCATCTCATTTTTTTATTATATTTTTTACCATTAACTTTAAACCTTGCCAATACAAAGATATCAAAAAATATTATCTCAATACTTTTGATTATGTCAATTTTTACTATAAGTTCTGAATTTTATAATGATTCATATAAAAATCTGAAAAATTTTCAGTCAATACAGAATAACTACCCTTTAAAAGCTATCTCTGAAGAACTAAAAGAAAGTGTCAATAAAGATACAGAGGTTTTATCCACCAATCATATTTTGATATTGTATTACCTTGATGTTCCAAATTTTTCGTATATAGTACATCCAGCTCTTTATAATTATCCTGAAATTACAGACGTTCTTAAAGAAAATAATAAAATTCAAAGTGAAGAAATTATAAATTTATTAAAAAAAAATCCACGTGTTTTGGAGGGAAATTTTAACTTTGATGATTTAAATAATAATTATTCGAAGTTAAATACAAATAATATTAATTTGGACTTCTTAGAATATTGGAAAATAGATCGCTCTTTGAATATTTTTGTTTCAAAATAATTGTTATATTGAAATTATTCTTTGTTATTATGTATTTACTTGGGCGCTTAGCTCAGTCCGGCAGAGCGCTTCCCTTACAAGGAAGAAGTCACAGGTTCAAATCCTGTAGCGCCCACAAGGGTTTTAATAAAAATCAAAAAAATGTTTTTATAGATAAAAGAATTAAAGATAATTTTTTAAGTTAACTGTTTAAAATTAGATTGTGTCAAATTTATCAATAATTATTCCATTTTTTAATGAAGAAAAATATCTATCAAGATCTATAGAAAGAGTTCTTAACACTAACTTTTTTGAAGAAATAATTTTAGTCGATGATTTTTCGTCTGATAATAGTTCAAAAATTGCTGAGGGTTACTCTAGTAAGTTTTCTAATATCTCATTAATAAAGTCAAAATCTCAAGGAGGAAAGGGTGCTGCCGTCAAATTAGGGATTAATGAAGCTACTAGCTCTTATGTTGTTGTTCATGATGCTGATTTAGAATATTTCCCTGATGACATTGTAGAGATGACAAAATATATTAATTCTAAAAATTCGATAATTTTGGGTTCCAGGTTTATAGCTGGGAAAAGTAGAAAAAATATTTACAAAAGAACTATTATGGCAAACAACTTACTTTCAAAATTTTTTTCTATCCTATATAGCTATAAAGTTACAGATATCGCTACGTGTTATAAAATAATGTCTACAGAAATATTAAAAAATATAGAGCTTAATGAAAAAGGGTTTGCTTTTGAAGTTGAACTTCTAAGTAAATATTTTAGTTATGAAAAGAGTGTGATCGAAGTCCCAATTAGGTACGAAGGAAGAACATACGATGAAGGGAAAAAAATTAAATTTAAAGATGGTATTGAATTTGTCTACAAAATTGTTAAATATAGATTTGCGTAATAATCATTGATTGATAATTAAGCTACTAGAAAAAAAAAATTATCTAATTATCATTAACTTATGTCTAAAAATCTTCTTTTAACTGGTGGTGCTGGTTTTATAGGCCATAAGTCGTTAGATGAAATTTTAAAAAACACTGATTGGAAAATAAAAGTTATAGATAGATTAAGTTACGCAGGTGATTTAAACCGAATCAAAGAAGTTCTTGATCTTTATGAGAAACCTACTCAGCAAAGGGTTGAATTTATCTATCATGATTTAAAAGCTCCTTTTAATAGAGACCAAATAAACCAACTTGCCAACATAAATTATATCTTACATATTGGAGCATCTTCACATGTAACAAGGTCTGTGCAAAACCCAGAAACATTCATTCAAGATAATATAGTTGGTACTTTTAATCTTTTAGAGTTTGCAAGAGTGCTAAAAAATTTGGAAATTTTCTATTACTTTAGTACTGATGAAGTTTTTGGACCATCTTATAAAGCTGATAAATTTAAAGAGTGGGATAGATATAATTCAAAAAATCCTTACTCGGCATCAAAAGCTGCTGGGGAAGAATTATCTGTAGCTTATGAAAATACTTATGGGATTCCAGTGATCATAAGCCATTGTTGTAACGTCTATGGATGGCGCCAACACTCAGAAAAATATATACCAAATACAATTAAAAAAATACTTAACAAAGAAAAAATTATTGTTCATACTGACAAAAATAATGTTCCAGGGAGTAGATATTATATTCACAACGATGACCTTGCAAAATCTATATTATTTATATTAAATAATTTTGAGAAAATATCTAAAGAGGGCATTAAATCTAATAATCAACCTCCAAAAGTAAATATTAGTGGAAAGAATTTAGTTTCAAATTTAGAAATTGCTGAATTAATAAGTAGTTCCCTTGATCAAGAATTTCATTACGAACTTAAAAGTATTGATCCTAGCCGCCCTGGTCATGATATAAAATATGGACTAGATAATTCTTTTTTAAATAGTCTTGGCGGTGTTTATGATAGAAAATTTAATGAAGGTTTAAGAGACACAGTTGAGTGGTATTTAAAAAATAAGGATTGGATAAAGTAATACTTATATTTATAAATAAAAATAATAATTCAAGATTTTATACTGATTCTTAAAATTGCTTAATTTGAAGTTTTTTCTATTACTTAATAATTCTTTTTTATTATTTAGAAGATTTTGAAAAAGGTCTAAATAGCCACGATTCATTGCTTCACCTGTAAACTCGTATTTTTCTAATCGTTTAGTAAAAAAATCATATTTGTTCACTATTTCGTCTAATTTAATGGATAAATTTTCATATGTATACTCCAGTCCATAATTCTTGCAATACTCAGTAACACCCCCACTGTTAATGTATAAGATTGGTAGCCCAGACATTGCCCCTTCAATATGATGCATTCCAGCTGGTTCAAACATTGATCCTGTGATATAAATGTCATGCCTACTAAGTTCTTCTCCTAACTTCTTACCAAATAAAGGAGTAATTGTTTTGGTATTTTTTAAATTAACATTTTTTGGTATATTGCCTATAAATGTAAATTCGAATTTTTCTTTAAAACTCTCTTCTTCAAGTAAAGTATCTAGTTCTTTGTATATATTAAATCCTTTGTTTAAATCACGCCCCCAATGATGTGTTACAATTTTTATTTTGTTTGCCGATATTTTTTTATTATTAAAGTTAAAAAATTCTTTGTTGGCTCCATTTCTAATGACAGAATTGTTTATGTCTTCATAACCAGATTTCACAAATAACTCTTTAAGCCAACTACTTATAAAAACTGTGTGATCAGCAATGTTTGAAACGTTAATCAAGTAGTTATTCAAACCATTTGTATTTTTTCTTTCATCACATTCATTAATCCTATTTACAACAATTGCCTGTGTGTTTATGTTTTTTATATATTTATATATATCAATATGGTTAAACGAAGCTGCGTGATTATACCTTCTCGGTTCTGTAAGCAGTATCAAATCAATATCACTATCCTCTAAATTATTTACTACTTTTATATTATTTTCTTCTAAAAAGTTAGTTAATTGTATAGAAAAGCTATTGCCGCCTCCCCATGGACCATCAATGACTTTATAACCTATACTTATCTTCATAAATTTTTATATTTTTTAACGCATTATTCGATAATTAACTTTAACTAAAAACCTTAATTAAAGCGCTAATTTAAAATAAAATATCATAGTATAAATAATGTATGGCTTCTAAAGTAGATAAAAATATAGATACTTATGCTTTTTTGGTTTTATTTGCATCAATTATTTATATTTTGTTCTATAACTTAACTCACTATGACCAATTATTTGGTTATGACGGCGAAGCCCATCATGGTTATGTTCAAAATTTTTTAAATATTTTTATTTATAACAACGATTTACCCCCCTCAGATTTTACAAGAGAATTTTTTAGTCCTCCTTTACCATATGTTTTTCCAACTTTAATAAATGAAGTTTGCAAGAGATATTTTGATTTGTCAGATATATATGAATCATGTCGACAAATATACAGTTTCTCTAATATATTTTTTCAAAGTCTTTTGTATCTCTTAACTATTTATTTCTATCTAAAAACTATACAATTGTTTTTAGATAAAAAAATTAAATCCAATTTATCAACATTATTACTTATAGGAATATTCAGCATTAACTATAAAACAGTTGTGATGCTTAGGGGTGAAATATACATATTGTTTTTCAATAGTTTATTAATGTTTCTTTTTTTAAAATTTATAAAAAAATCATTTAATTATAAAAAATTGGATATATTTTTATTTGGACTGATTATAGGATTTTTAGCATTAAGCAGGCAGTGGGCTTTTTTATTGTTTCCGGGATATGTTCTTCTTTTATTTTTTTTAAAGAAGGATTTTAGAAAAAAATATTTTTCGTTTATGTTTTATTCATCGATAATTGGATTTTTAATTTCTTCATGGTTTTACTTTAATTTATATTTTCAATATGGAACTTTTACAGCATTTAATCTTGATCCAATAAAATTTAGTTTTTATAATCAACCAAAAAGTTTTTATATACCTTCACTTGAATCCTTATTTCAATTATTTGATAAACCAATTAGGCCAAACTTCGATAATCAATTTTTACCAATCCTTTATTCAGATTTATGGGGAGATTATTGGGGATATTTTTCATTTACTTCAAGAGATCTTTCTTCAGGAAGAAATCAAGAGTTTATAGGGAGCTATCTCGGACGAGTAAACACATTTTCACTGTTACCGACTTTTTTTTATTTGTCAGTTTTGATTTATTCAATCAAAACATTATTTAAAAAACAAAAAAATTTTGAGAACTACTTTATTTTTTATCTAGTCTTCTCAATTATTTCTTCATTTATTGGTTATTTTTTATTCTTAGTAAGTTATCCAGTCGAAACTGGAGATACAATTAAAGCAAGTTACATAATACAAATGTTTCATATGCTTGGATTATTATCTGTAATTTATCTTGAAAAAGTAAAAGCTAAAAGTTTTTCATTCTACTTAGTAGTTGTTTCAATATTTACTGTAGTTTTTATTCATAATTTTTCAGCAATGTTGAGCCATTTTGAACAAATAAAATTTAATGTGTTTTAATTCATTATTTAGATTTATAATTTGCTGATGAGTGATGTTTACAAGGTGCCAATTCTACTGATACTTTTTAATAGGCCTAAATATATCTCAAAAACTATTCAATATTTAAACATAATTAAACCAGAAGCCTTATATGTCCATATTGATGGACCCAGAAATCAAGAAGATCAAGATAAAATAAACGAAGTCGAAGTAATGTTAAAAGAATTACATACTGACATTAATGTAACTTTTAAAAAAAGTAATTTAAATCTAGGATGTGGATTGGGGCCAGTATCGGCAATAAATTGGTTTTTTGAAAATGAAGATTATGGAATTATTTTTGAAGATGATGTAGTTCCACATAAATCATTTTTTGAATATTGTGAAATATTACTAAAAAAGTACAGTGATAAAAGAAATATATTTATGATTTCAGGAGACAACGGAGGACCAATGGTACCTCAAGATTTATTTGAAGATCATAATATCATGGCTGTAAACATCCCTATTATTTGGGGTTGGGCCACTTGGAGCGATCGATGGAAAAAATATAAATTTGAAATAGAAAAGATAAACTTTATAAATACTTTCAAAAATTTAAAAGATTTTTATTTTTTTGAAAAAATAATGATAATAAATTATTTCTTAAGAGCTACAAAAAAAAGAGCTATTGATTTTTGGGATATCCAATTGTTTTATATGCTAATAATGAATAATGATCAATGTTTAATACCGTCAGTAAATCTTGTGAAAAATATTGGCTTTGATGAAGACGCTACACATACAAAAGAAATTACATCTAGGTCATTTTCTGATACTCATAAAATTAAAATTACCAAATTTGATTACATAAAAAGTAATAAATCAATAAACTCAAGGATGATATATCTCATTACCACTCAAATGAACAGTGATCAGGTTTACAAAAAGTTTTTAATATCTTTGAGAATAAATTATTTGTTTAGACGTTACATATATTATTTTTATTCTCTAAAAAGTAAAATAAACAAGACACTGTCTAGAAAGAGCTGACCTAAAATTTTTATTCTTGATTATTTTTATATCTTTTTTAGTTTTCTCGTTTTTTTAATCTTGTTTTATTTCAATGGAAGAGGTTTTTTATTGCTCCTAAATTATATTATTTTTAAAAAAAGGCATGTACCTTTAGAAATCCTTAAAACAAAATCTTCAAATCTTTATCCTCTTTTTGGGTCACTGTTTACAGGGAATCTCTTAATTGTATTGAACTATTTTTTTCCATTGAAAAATAAAGTTGTAATTTTCATATTAATCTTATCTTTTCTCCCAAATTTTTTAAAGCTTGAAAAGTTAAATATAAATTTAAAATTTCATAATATTTTTGGATATATTTTTGTTCCTGCAATTCTTGCTATAAGCTCATTCAATACTGGATGGCATTACGATGCAGGTTTTTATCATTTAAATCAGCAAAATTGGCTTAGAAGTTCTGAAATGATTTTAGGAATGGTAAATATTCATTGGGCTTTTGGCATGTCATCTATAGCGGAATATATATCTGCAATATTATGGTTCGAAGGAACATTTATAAATTTACATTATTTAAATCTGATGTATATTTTCACTTTTTACAATATATTAGTTAGTGACTTGTACAGCAAAGAATTAATAATTCGAAATAGTTCGCTAATGTTAGTAATTTTTTCAATATTTGATAATTTTGGATTGAATGGTGGTAGAAATGGATTTATTTATATTCAAGGAGTCGGAAAACAAGATGTTGGGATTGCAATACTATTTTTCTTTATAACTAGAACAATTCTATTGATTTTAAATGATAAACGATTTAATCAATTTGAAGTTAGCCTTTTATCCTTACTTACTTTATTTACAATTCAAATTAAATTAAGTAGCGTGTTCCTTGTTTTTTTAATGTTATATTTTTATTGGTTTTTCCTTAAGGAAAGTGGCAATAGCTTCAAAACATTGCTTTATATAAATATTCCTTCAATATTTTTTGGGTTTTTCTGGATTATTAAACAATATTTGACTACAGGATGTTTTATTTATCCTGTTAATTCAACATGTATCAATAAATTTGCTTGGTATTCTGCAAATTCAACAAAGGCATACGAAGAAATAACAAGAAATGCAAGTTATTCATTATCGTTATATGATTATGATATTTTGCAGTGGTATGAAGAATTTATATCATTTAAAATCAATCAAACTTTAACTTTTAACAGTTTAATTTCTTTGTTATTAATTTATTCTTTTTCAAGAGTCTTTTATTACAGATCAAATCTGAACAGTCAGGTAAAAATAGTACTTTTTGTTTTTTTAATCGGAAACTTTATATATTTAGTAAACTACGGACCAACTCCAAGATATTTAATGGGTTTTATTTTAACAATGGCCTACGGTGTTGGTTTTTTTTCTGGTAAATCAAAATTAGGTCAATCAAAAAATGCAGTAAAAAATATATTAGTAACATTATCCATAATCTTATTAGTGAGGTCGACAAGTTACATAGCTATGATAAATCAAGATAGTTTCCAATTATTTGATCCTAGACCAATTGCAGAATATTCATCACAAGAAAATGGTTGGTTAAGGCCTGATATTGGTGATCAATGTTGGATTAATTTAGAATGTACGATGTCAACTCATGAAATCGATATCATTAATGGCCTGTTTTACAAAACTGCCTATAGAAATTAGCTACTTTTTTTAAAACCTTTAAATAATAAGATTTTCGTCTCAGTGATCTGTGGGTTAGTTTCTGTACAGTTTAATTTAACCCAGCATAATTCACCACTTACAGGACTTACACCCCAATTAGTATTTTGCTTATATTCTTGAATAGGAACCGAGAGTGATGGAGTCAAAAAATTATATTCTATAAATTTTTTATAACTATCTACCCTTACAATTGTTAAAGTTGAAATAATTACTAAAACAATTATTGGAAGTTTTGAAAATTCATCTAACTTTTCTTTTTTGAAACTGGAGATTGATGAACCAATAAGGAAAGACAAAATTAAGAATATACCTCCAAAAAATCTTGGCGTTGGGGAAGTCACAAGCCATACGATAAAGTAAAAAGCAATGAATAAATTTAATTTTATGTTCCTATATTTTGCTTGTTTTTTAAAAAATAAAGACCTTATTAAAAATAAAACTAAAAATGAGAAAAGAAAATTGAGTAAATTTATCTGGTTATATTGATTACCCAACCAATCATCAAACCACTTAAATAAATTTAAATTATATTCAAAAGCATTGTGAAATGCACGCGTATACTCAGTAAAAAGTTTAGATGTTCCAGAATACCAAGGAGTATTGTTGAAGCAAGTAAAAGAAACTGGGTAGAAAAAACATGATGTTTGCAAGAAATTTTTAAAAATCCAAAACATTCCAATTAAAAGTGAGAAAAAGCTAATTTTAAATATATAAATTTGGCTCCATTGATTCCTTTTTTTTATATAGAAAATTAAATCGATTAATAAAAATAACAACAATCCGCCAAATATTTTTAACTGGACTGCAAACAAACAGAGATTTATAAAAATAATATACTCAATAGTCTCAGTAGTTTTTTGGGATTTTATATTCAAATAAAATACGAGTGTAAAAAAAAGTATAATTGAAAATGTTAAGTCTACTTTTCCAATACCTTGAAAACTTACAAATCCATTTCCCCCACCACCAAAACCAAAATTATCTAGAAAGCAATAGAAAAACACAAATAACGAACCATACTTATTGATTAATGATTTATTAAAATAAATTGAGGAAATCAAAAACATAAATAATGAAGTCATTATTGCTATATTCACTGATTGTAAGAATATAAAATTATCCTCAAACCAAAAGTTTGACAATATATATTCATTTATTGAAGATAATCCAAATGGTTCGTAAATATTTACTAAACCTACGATTATGTTTTCATTTAATAACCAATTCTGAAAATTTAAATGGTACAGAGCTGCATCATAGTGAAAACCAATATTTAAACTTGTAAATGAAAACACAAGTGGAATTAAAAAATTGTTTAAAAGTAAGAACTTAAATTCTTTTCTTTTAATCGTTTTAAATATATTTAACAAAATTGTTAGTGACAAAATAGATATCATTATAGTATTTTTTATTGGTGAAAAAAAATTTAGTATTAATGAGATATTTCCAATAAAAAATAAAGAATAAACTATAAATAAATTATCATGAATCGTTCCAAAAATATATTTCTTGTGTTCACGATTCAATAATTTTGAAATAATAAGTGATATTCCTCTTCCAGAAAAAAATAATAAATTAAAAATTAAAAGATTCTGAATGAAAATCATCTATAAGCTTTATCAATAAAATATAATAAAGCTGAGGAAACAATAAGATAAATTAATAGATACATTCTTGAATAGCCATAAATTCTATAAACAATATAAATTGAAGATAATGAAACAAGATTAATTAAAAAATAAAAATTAATCTTTAAGAAGTGAACTAAAAACATCTCTGTAAAGGGTTTAAAAAAATAAACTAAAATTACGGTTAAAACAGCAACTGAAAATGAAATAAATAAATGCAAAGTTTGATTACTTAAATTTTCTGAAAATCCTATCGACTCAAAGTCTTTGTAAAGCTGTTCAATGTCAATATCATTGCTTTGATAAATTACAAAATAGTTTAATACTCCAATAGAAAAGAGTTGTGAAATTGTTTTTATCATTAAAATTTTTGAATTGAAAACATATATAAATATTAATCAGAAAATGGATGGTTGTTAAACAATTTAATAATTAAAAAAAATTTAATCTTACATATGCGTATACTTATCAAAAATAATGAAAAAAGATAGCAAAATTTATGTAGCAGGACATAACGGAATGGTAGGTTCTGCAATATTAAGAAAACTTATCTCTGAAAATTTTTCAAATATCGTAACAAAATCAAAAAATGAATTAGATCTTATTAATCAAGAGTCTGTTGAAGAATTTATGAAAAATGAAAAACCAGAATATGTGATACTCGCAGCAGCTAAAGTTGGTGGAATTTATGCAAATAATGCATATAGTGGAGATTTTATTTACGAAAACCTAATGATACAAAATAATTTAATACTGTCGTCATTAAAAAATAGTGTCAAAAAATTCTTGTTTCTTGGATCTTCATGCATATATCCAAAAGAAGCAAATCTTCCAATATCTGAGGATCAAATTTTGACTGGTCCACTTGAAGAAACAAATAAATCTTATGCGATTGCAAAAATTGCAGGAATACAGCTTTGTCAATCATACAGAAAACAATATGGGTTTAATTCCATTGCAATCATGCCAACAAATCTATACGGACCATTTGATAATTTTTCTTTAAAAAACTCTCACGTATTACCGGCTTTAATTAGAAAATTTCATGATGGAAAAGTTAATAATCAACCAGAGGTAGTTTGTTGGGGAGATGGAACACCATTAAGAGAGTTTTTACACGTAGATGATTTGGCAGATGCTGTATTGTTTTGCATGAATAATTATGATGAAATTGACATACTTAATATTGGTACAGGCAAAGAAATTTCCATTAAAGATCTGAGTGTTATTATAAAAGAGCTTACTGGATACAAAGGGGAAACCCTTTGGGATAGGTCACAGCCAAATGGTACACATAGTAAGTTGTTAGATGTATCAAAAATAAATAATCTTGGCTGGGAATCTAAAATTAAATTAACTGATGGAATAAAACAAACACATGAATGGTTCATCAAAAACAAAGATACAATTAAATTATAGAAATTAAGTATTTATGTCTATAAATTTACTTTATTGCTTCGACGAAAATTATAACGACCAGGGCTATACATCAATAAACAGCTTTCTAGAAAATAATAAGTGTGATATTTTTGTTTACATAATACACAGTAATCCAGAATCTTTTAAAAAATTTGAGGAAAAATTAACTAACAAAAAAAATTTAAAAGATATTAACCTAATTGAATTCAATGAGTACGACTATTTTTTTCCAAATCTTGATGACGCTCACGTTTCGGAAGCAACATACTATAGGTTGTTTATTGACAAATATTTACCTGAAAGTATTAACTCTATCCTTTATGTGGATGCAGATGTCTTGTGCATAAAAAATTATGAAAATGAATATAAAAAGTTGATGTTACATTTAATTGAATCAGAAAAAATAATTGCAGTAAGAAATAATCCTTTTGTAGATGTCAGAGAAAAAAAATTATTAATGCAAAAATTAAATTTGAAGCATGAATATTTTAATGCTGGAGTAATGTTCGTGGATTTAAAAAAATGGCGTGAAAATAAAATTAGAGTTAAATTATTGAACATACTTGAATCAGAAAAGGAAAAAATAAAATTTTGGGATCAAGATATTTTGAATATTGTTTTTGAAAACAATTATAAGACTCTTGATGAAGGCTCAAATTTTCTAGTTAATCAAAAAATTCCAAAAAAGGCTATAGAAGAGAATGAAAATATACTACTTTTACATTATGCTGGAAGCTTTAAACCATGGACAGTAAGAGGTATATTTAATGAAAATTCTGAATATTATCAAAATTATTATCTTAAAGGTGGAAATCGATACTACCACGTTACGCATACATGGAGATTTGAAAGTTTATTTTTACTTTTAAAGAATATAGTGAACTTAAAAATATTTAAATCTTACAAACCTTTTAAGATTTTCATTTCAATAACAAGAAGCTTTATAAATAAACCGAAATAATGTTTTCTTTATTTGATAGATTATAATCTTTATCTGAATGGTAAATTATATAATTTGGCAATTTAAAAAATTGTTGAATCGAGATAAGGCTGGGGAGTTTCTTCCTTATAGAAAATATTTATTTGATGAGTTAATCAATTTATATACTAAAGAAAAATTTTTAGATAAGAATATTTTAGAAATTGGACCAAGAGATGGTGATGATACTAAAAGACTAGTAGGTTTAAAACCAAAAAAATTGACTCTAATTGATCTTCCTCAAGATAACAGGGATGGAGCATGGCTAGAAAAAATTGATTACAACTATGAATTTATTGAAGAAAACTTTTTATACATGAAGACTGAGAAAATTGAAGCATTGGGAAAATTTGATCTTATTTACTTTACAGGAATTATTTATCATAACGCGGAACAATTAAGGTTTGTTCAAAAATTATACGAATTATTAAATCAAAATGGCGTTCTTGTTCTCGAAAGTTCGACAATTAGAAATATAATATTAAGAAAACTAAATATTGTACAAATTTGGCACCCAAATTCATTTCGTAATACATCTACAATTACTCACTTGCCATCCAAAAAAGCAATAAAAAGCTGGCTTTCAATGGTTGGGTTTAATAAAATTCATGACTCAAATTGCTTTAAGTATGAAAATTTCAATATTAAAGATACAAGATATGCATGTATTGCCGAAAAAAATATTGATAGCCTTCCTGGAAAATATTATACAAAGCAAAGTTCAAAATCTAACTACCTTTTAGGAAAAGCAGAATAATTATTTTTTATTTTTTATAAATTCGAAAAGAATACTTAATATCACTAATTGAAAGCCGCCGATGAGAAAAAGAAATAAAACATAATTTGTTATTATAAAATCTGACCTTCGTGTAGCCCATAAGAAAATATCATAAATTAATAAAACACTTCCAAAAAGTAAACCTAATATGCCCGGCACCAATAAAAACTTTACAGAGCTTCTGTACAGAGTAAGAATTAAAATATTTGAAATAACAATTAAAGGGTACTTTATTCCGATAAATGATCTTCCTGTTGACCTTTGTAACAAAGTTACCTCAACTTCATCAACCACTAGCTTTCTTAGTTTTGCATCTATTAATATTTGTTGCGCTGCGTTATAAGAACCAAATATTTTATAATCTTCAAGATATCTCATACTTACATAAATAAAACCGTTTGTTGGATCATTAATTTTTAATGAGTAAATTCTTAACAAATATCTAAAAAAGATACTTCCAATTTTTCTAAAGATAGGCATTTTATACTTTTTAGATGATTTAAATCTATTACCATATATGACATCTGTTTTCATATTTTTTTCTTGATTTAAAAAATTGTCAATCTCATACACATTCATTTGGTTATCTCCGTCTAATTTGATTACACCTTTTGGGTTTAATTTCTTTGCTTCAAAAAATAGACAATCAATAGCATGACCTAATCCTTTATTTGTTGTTGATGAAATAATCCTATGGCTTGAATTCTTTTGAACTATTTCATAAGTATTATCGGTCGAGCCATCATTATAAAAAATTACATTAAAATTATAAATTTTTGCAAAAGTAGTATTTTCTATATAATCATCAATATCGTTTATAATTTTTAATACATTATCGGCTTCATTAAAAAGTGGAACACATATTACTATTAAATCTTTTTTCATAACAGTTAATATAAATGATAAGTGATAAAAAAAATAATTAAAGAAAATTATATTACATTAATTAAGTTCCAATTAAATTCTATTCTTAGTGTGACGCTAAGGTCGCTCTGTATTTTTGTATTTACTGACATTATGACAATTAACTATTCTGTAATTTTTTGGACCTCATTGATTATTGTTTCTTTTAATTCATATGTTATTCAGAAAAAATTTGTTTTTAAAAGATCAAAAAAAGACTCTTTTAAAAAATATATAGTTGTAAGTTTCTCACTAGCATTATTTGAATATTTAACATCAATATTACTTAAAACTTATTTTGAATTTAATGTATATGCTTTCTTAGTTGCTGGATTTTTTACTTTTATTATTAGATTCTTAATGAATAAAAACATAGTATTTAATTAAATGAAAATAAAAATTTTTTATATTTTATTATTAGTTTCTTTAATTTTTTTAAAGAGTGACTTTAGGTTCATAGAAGATATATATTGTTGTGGAGATGATCATGATTACTATATGCATTCTGAAACAATATCACAGGATTTTGACCTTGATTATAACAATCAGTTTTTAGGTATTGAAAATAAAAGGTATAACAATAATGGCAAAATTGCACCGATAGGATTTTTTGGTTCAGGATTATTGGCTTCACCATTTTTATTAGTTGGAAGCTTGTTTAATAGAGTTTTTGAGTCTGGAGAAAATAATATATTTAACTACAAAATATTATTTTACTCTATGTCATCTCTATTTTATCTCGCGTTATCAATTGTTTTTATAGAAAAAACTTTAAAAATTCTCAAAATTAATCAAGATAAATTGATAACTCTCCTTTTATATGCGGGAAGTGGGATATTTTACTTCGCTTTTGAGAGATACTCTATGACTCATGTTTATGAAGTTTTTGCAATAACAATGGCTATTTATTACTCATCTAGGCTATTTCACGAAAAAAATTCAAATAAAAAAATTGATATTATGTTTATTATCCTATCAATCTTATTGAGTTTTATGGTTAGATGGGTAAATTATTTTGTAATTTTAATCCCTTTGATTATCAGATCAATTAAAAAGCCTAGGGAAGATAAAATAAAAACAAATGTAAAACTTCTAGCGGTATTTTATTCATTATTTTTTATCATGATATTCTTCTTACACACCAAATTAATTTACGGTGTATATACTTTTGATCCGAGAGTTATTTATGGAACAAACCGAACTGAAAATATTTTTGATGTATCGATTATAGATTTTTTAATTTCCTCATCAAAAGACTTTCTAACAATATTATTTACTGAAGAGTTCGGAATTTTTTGGTTTTCACCATTAATATTTCTTGGAATATTTATCTCTTTTATTAATCTTTTAAAATCAAACAGTGATAAAAGATTATTTTCGTTTTTATGTCTTTTGTCCTTTGCACAGACATTTGGAATTGTAATTATCTGGGGTTCCGTTGCATCATCATATGGCTTCAGATACCTATATTGTCTAATTCCTCTTTCTTTGATTATCGTTTCAGAATTTAAAGCTGGTAAGAACTTTATATACAGGTTATACATTTTAAGTTTTTCATTATTTTCAACAATATCCATTATATTTTTTGAAACCACTTCAGGGACTCAACTCTCAATAGATAAAGTTACAAATTCTTTTGGTAATGAAGTTATTTACTCACAACCAAAATATTTAAGTGGTGTGATTCAATCAGTATTTGAATTAAACAGTTACCTAATCATATTCTCTACTTCACTTTTAGGTGCGATCATATTTAAAATTTTGATTTCTATTTTTGGTATTAATGGAATTTTAGATTTTCTTAACTCTTTAGGTTTGCCAGTTGAAAATAAGGATTTTCTGTTGTTAATTAATAAGCTCGAAATAATTACCTTTGATAAAATATTTATGATCTTACTGTTAATTTATTTTATTTTAAAAATTATAACTAGAGAATTTTCATCAAATTCAATCGAAAAAATTTGATACAGATTCTACAACTTTAGCTTGAGTCTTATCATTTATGTGTTTTCCAAGCGGTAAGTACAAACCGTTTCTTCCTAAGTTTTCACTTACGGGTAAACTAGTCTCTGTTTTAAATTCACTTGGTAAAGCATTCTGTAAATGTAAAGGCCAAAAAAATGGTCTTGTTTCAATTCCGTCTTGGAATAACTTTTTTTGAAGTGAATCTCTCTTATTTTCATGCTTTAAAACAATCCCATAAACCCAAAAATGATTCTCTACACCATTTATTTTTTTTAAAGGAAAACAAATATGATCTTCAAGCTTTTCAAGCAATTCACTATATTTTAATCCCTGATAAATCTTTGATTTTATTACTTTTTCTAAGTTATCAATTTGAGAAATACCCAATGCTGATTGCAAGCCGCTTAATCTAAAATTCCAATAAAGATTATCGTGTTGAAATCTTTTTTCCCCAAAATCCAAATTAATCATTTTTTTAATTTTTAAATATGTGTTTTTGGAGTCGGTTAATACTGCTCCTCCTTCTCCAGTAGTTATGTGTTTATTTGCATAAAAACTAAAAGTCGATATGTCTCCAAAAGAACCACATGGTTGTTTGTTAATTGACTGTCCGTGTGCTTCAGCAGAGTCTTCTATAAGATATAAATTTTTAGATTTACAATAATCTCTTATTTTTTGTGCATCAGATACTAATCCAAATGTATGAACCATGATTACAGCCTTAGTTTTTTTTGTAATACATTTCTCAATATCTTCAAGGTTTGCATTCCAACTTTTTTCGTTCACGTCATAAAAAATAGGTTTTGCTCCTGTCCTTATGACAGCTGACAAGCAAGAAATAATAGTGAAAGATGGAATAGCAACTTCATCATCTTTACTTAAATTCAATGACTGCAAAGCCACGTCTAATGCATTTGATCCGTTTGATACAGCTATTGCGTATTTTCTTTTAAACTTTTTTGCTAGCTTATCTTCAAATTCTCTTACTATCGGACTAGTACCAGAAATGTAAGTTTTTCTTAATGCTGAAAGAACATTTAGATAGTCACTAAAAGTGACATATGGTGAAAAAACAGGTATCAAAGCTAAAACCTTACTTTATCAGATTTCTCATCATATGGTCCCTGCTTTATTTCAAAAAAATATGAATCTTTTTGAACATCAAGTTCATGGCCCCCTTTAAAAAAGACAACTACTTCGCCGGCCCCTATGACACTTTCATGAATCTTTATTTTTTCATCATCATAAATTGTTACTAACACTTGACCATTTACCATTATCAATGCTTCAGAAGTTGATTTTATTATCCTTTCATTCTCAGGGTGATAGTGCCGCTCAATTTTTGTATTTTTTTTTGAGGTTAAATGAGGCTACTTGAAATTCTTCTTCATTGTCTGTTTTAAAATCTTTTTCAACGTTAGAGTTTTCTTTAATAAATAAGGCGAGCAGTATATTATTTTTATCAAATATCTTCATATTTATTAATTCTACATTTTATTGCAACTTTTATATAAGGTATACCCCTTTTAATCAATTGAATAAACGAACTTGCAGTTTTTGATTCACCATGTATTCTTGTTTCGCAAATATATCCTATTTCGTTTATATCTATTTTTTTTTGAGTTAAGTCATTTATCAAATAAATAAAATATTCTCCATAATCTGATTTAGAAAAAATGTCTTTATTAATATCTTGTTTACTAATAACAATAAATCCACTGGTTAAATCTTTTACATTTGTTTTAAGAAGAAGTTTTAATACTTTGTTAAAAAAAAATTGAAAATATCATTCCTAGAACTGAGTCGTTTGATTTTTGGACATTTTTTATTGCCTTAAAAAAACTATTTGAACTTAAATCTTTTACTCCTTTGTATGCACCACCATCAGTAAATCTAGAACCAACAATAACAGTCCTGCTATTAACAAAAAATTTATTGATTAATTTTAAACTATCAGATGCTGGCATTGACCCATCTGCATCAAGCCACATAACATTTTCATATTCTGAATTTTCTATACCAGTCAAAATTGATAGAGGTAGTGAAGGATTTTCTTTTCGAACAATTATCTTAATTTTAGAATTTAACTTTTGCAGTCTATCAATATAGTCTTTTGTACCATCAATTGAATTATCATCGATGACTAATATTTCATAATTTTCATAATTATTATCTTCAAGGTTTAATATAAAATCTGGAATTAGATTTTCTAAGTTTTCTTTCTCATTAAGAGTTGGGAGAATTATTGAAATATTTTTGTTAATTGAATTCACAAATAGACCTAGATCTTTATTTTTTTTCTAAAACACACAATATTAAATACCCGTAATTGTTTGAAAATAATCTTTCAATGAAATTATTAAATACTTCACCACTCCTAATAGAGAATACAGAAAATGCTATACCAAAGTTCAAAAATTTATAAATTTTATTTATTTCTTGAAATTTAGTTTTTTTAATAATTTTTCTTATCTTTTTTTTATTAAGTTTATTAATGTGCTGGTCTCTGTAACCAGTATTCGAAAATATATTAAGGATTAATAAAAGAATCCTAAATTGTAAATTGTTAAAGTTCGGTGTTGTTAAAATTAACCTCCCCTTTGGTTTTAACTTGTCATATAAAAAATTTAATGTTTCGATCATATCTTCGTAACTTAAAAATTCAAAAAGGCCTAAAACAGTTATTAAGTCAAATTTTTCTGTTTCATATTTTGATTCAAATTCAATTAGATCGTAAAATTTAAATTTGTTTGAATATTTCTCTTTTGCATAATTTATTTGTTTTTTTGCTAAATCTACGCCCACAGAATTTGCTTCCGAAAAGTTTCCAATGAAGGTACCGGGGCCACATGCATAATCAAGATGATCGATAGATTTGAATAGATAAGATTTAATTTTTTTGAATGTTAAGTTGTGCCAATTGGTTTGAATTCCTTTATCTTCTAGAAGTCCCTGTTGAAAAACTTTATCATAGTAACCAGTTGGAAATTCCGAATCCCAAAAATTAGTCATATCTTTTCCTTTTAGTTAAGAGTACAACTAATTGGATACAAAACTATCAAATTTACTGGATAAACTATTACTATTGTTACTTGAAGCTATGAATGAACATTCAATAAATAATATTTTGACGAAAGGTGTTTGGTACCATACCGTTGAATACAACAATATAAAATCTAAGGGAACTTTTGACTACACAAAAATTATTGATGGCCTTAATTTTCCAAGAATGGATGATTTAAATGTTTTAGATGTCGGCTGTTCTGATGGGTTTTTTAGTATGTATTTTTTAAGAAATCTTGGTGCAAAAAAGGTTACAGGAGTGGATATAAATAAATATGATGGATCTGTTGCTTTTGAAGTTTTAGACACTTATAAAGATAATTACATTGAAAAATATGATGAAAGAAATGATTTTAATTATTTGGTTGATGATTATAAAAAATTAGAACTAAATGATCCAAATAAATTTAACTTTTTAAAGAAAATTTACAATTTAAATATGGAATTTATTTTGGGATCAATATATGAACTGGAAAATATCGAGAATCATGATGTTACATTTTGTGGATCATTACTTGAACACCTAAGAGATCCAGTTTCAGCTATTGAAAATCTCTACTTAAAAACTAATAGATTTTGTATCATTGATGTATCAAATACAATAAAAAATAATTATGTAAATTTGTTTAGACCATATTTAAAATATACAAATTCTGGTGGCAACTTCTTTCATTATTCTGAAAAAGCAATAAAACTTATGATGAAGAATGTTGGGTTTGAAAATGTTAAAACCTTGAAAAGATACACAATAAAAATTGAAAAATATGGTTACACAATTCCACATTCAATATTGATAGGATATAAAAACTAGGGTTTTAAAATATTTAGATTTATATTTTCTATTTCAAGCATCTGTACGATCATTGACAATGCCCAAGTTAACAAAAGTGTTCCATGAATATCAGGATTATTGGTACCATTTGTGATTTTAACTCCATAATAATTTGTCTGACTTTTACCCAGAAAATATGAAAAACCCCCATCATTTTTATAAAAATGGAGAGAAATAATTTCAAGTAAATCATAGATATATTTTGCGATTTCATTTCTTTTATACGTTGTTTGATTTGAACACTTAAAGAGTACATAAACTACGTCTACTAAATCGCAACCATCATGTGAAATATTTGAGCTAAGACATAAATCTATTAATTTTTCTGGATAATTTATTTTTTTATCTATCCAATCAAAACCTGAAATAACTTTCATACTTCCATTTATTAGCTCTCTGTTTGAGGGTTTTGGTTTTATAAAATAAGCACCCGTTAAGGGATCACACAATTCATCGATGAATTTAATCATATCTTTGATATGGTTTTTGACAATTTCATCTTGTAATTGTGATAAAAATAAAGACATATTTGCAAACTGAGCTCCAGCCATCCATGGAGATTTCCAGTTTTGTTTCTTTAAAAAATCAATTATAAAATCATCTTTATCAATCATATCTCTATATATAAATTCAGATTTGTAGCCAGCCTCTTTGACGGTTACTATTGCTTGTTTGGTCTCTGCTCGTAAAGATCTTATAACAAAATCATCTAGTGTTTCATATTGTTTGATTCTTGAATTGGTCAGGAAACTTTTTATCATATTTTTAGAAGATGAAACAATATCAAAATTATATATTGCATTAATATACTCTTGATCAATATATAAATTTTCTATATAGTTTGAATCAGAAGTTTGAAATGAATTTATATATTTAATCCATGAAT
>MDTB01005362.1_pt1 | contig 21082 bp, 17 predicted proteins | sample 811161 | NCBI WGS metagenome assembly MDTB01 (sample SAMN05326650, study PRJNA326480) | marine metagenome | isolation source: seawater | place: Mediterranean Sea | collected 2009
CACCGTTGATAGAGGCATAGACTAATTTTCGATGGCTCTGCTTAAATCCGTCGTAGCCAAGCCCCAGCCGGTCCATTACGCCGGGGCGGAAATTTTCTAACACCACGTCGCAGCTACGGATCAGTTTTGCGGCGATTTCTTTGCCTGCATCGGTTTGCAGATTCAGACACAGGGAGCGTTTGTTGCGGTTCATTGTGGTAAAGGCGCTGCCCATGCCATTGCTCTGGGGTAGGCCGCGCCGCATCATGTCACCAGTGAAAGCTTCCACTTTGATGACGTCGGCACCCTGATCGCCCAGCATTGCAGCGCAAATGGGTCCTGAGAACACTGCCGAGAAGTCAGCCACTCGAATTCCGGCAAGCGGTCCGGTGGCGTTACCGCCCAAGGTTATGTGTTTGCTCACGCGATCCCCCCTCGTCGTAAACTAATCTCACCTTACTTATAACCCAGGTCTGCGTCACTAATTATCCTTAGACCGACCTATATGCCGGATAAGGAACTGATGAGTTTTGCAGTTGGGCAGGCTTTGTCAGAGCACCCAGTTGGTGCAGCGCGATTGCCGCCATGAGTTGCGCACCAAGCATGGACACTTTGCGGTGAAGAAAGTTGCGAGAAAGCACTTGTGAGTGCCGCTTATTAAGTGCAGATTAAACCTAGGCAATTCATACCAATGGACAGGGGGAGCATAAAGGCATGAGGTACGAAAAACCGGCGACTGCTAAAGAAGCGGCGGGTCTGTTAGCGAAAGAGAAAGGAGCAGCCTTTTTACTAGGGGGTGGCACCGACCTACTCGTGAAACTAAAAATGGGCATGGTCGAGCCGGATTTGGTTGTCGACGTAAAGCACATAGCGAAAGCGAATGAAATTCAAACCACAGCAAAGGGCTTCAGTATCGGTGCGGCAGTTCCCAGCGCTCGTCTGACCGAACACAAAGCGCTGCAAAAAGCTTGGCCGGGGGTTGTTGAAGCCGCCAATCTAATTGGCTCAGACCAAATACAAGGGCGCTGCACACTGGCAGGAAATCTCTGCAATGCGTCACCAGCTGCGGATAGCGTACCAGCGATGATCGCTGCGGGCGCTAAGGCTGTGATCGTTGGCGCAAAAAAGCGCCGTACTGTGTCAGTGGAGAAAGTGGCAACGGGGCCCGGACAGACCTGTCTTGGCAGCGATGAATTGATTGAGTCAATCACCTTACCGAAACCCGGTCCGCGTACGGGCGACGCTTATTTGCGCTTTATTCCGCGTACCGAAATGGACATCGCGGTGGTTGGTGTTGCGGTATGTGTGACCTTAGAGCGCGGTCGCGTGAAGACCGCTCGTGTTGCGCTTGGTGCAGTCGCTCCAACCGCGATATTGGTGCCGGCAGCCGCGCGAGCTCTCGTTGGAACCAGTTTAGACGATGAGGCGCTGGAAAAATTAGCCCGGGCCTGTAGTGCTGCGTGCAACCCCATAGACGACAAACGCGGTACGGTGGAATACCGCACCCGCCTAGCCGGTGTGCTGGCAAAACGAGCTGCGAAAATCGCGTTCGCAAGAGCAGGAGGAAAGTCATGAGTAATGCCACTTTAGTATCAACAGTTGTTAATGGCGACGCAGTGCAGTTCGCTTGCCCAAGCGATGAAAGTTTGATGACAGCACTGCGAGATCGCGTCGGCCTAACCGGTGTTAAAGAAGGCTGTGGTACCGGCGACTGCGGTGCATGCAGTGTGACCCTTGACGGACAGTTAGTGTGCTCGTGCCTAGTACTTGGAGTAGAAGCTGAGGGACGTAATGTCGAGACTGTTGAGGGTCTGGCTCAGGATGGTCAATTGCATCCGCTGCAAGAACAGTTCATTGAACATGCCGCATTGCAATGTGGCATCTGCACGCCAGGTTTCTTGGTAGCAGCCAAGGCCCTGCTTGAACGTAACCCTAACCCGAACGAGACCGAGATCCGCTATGCCCTAGCCGGCAATCTATGCCGCTGTACAGGGTACGACAAGATTGTTCGGGCAGTACAAGCTGCTGCAAAAGATATGCGGAAGGCAAAGCGCCGTTAGGCTGCAAAGGACAAGGCAGGAATTAATATGACACACGATAAAAGTTACGTAGAAAAAGACTACAAAGTGGTGGGTTCGCGGGTAAAGCGGCCTGATGGTATTGATAAGGTTACTGGTAAGGCTCGTTATGGTGCCGATGCGAGTGCGCCTGGCGGGCTAGTGGGTCGCGTGCTGCGTTCTCCGCATCCCCACGCGCAAATCCTTAAGATCAATACAGCTAAGGCGGAAAAGCTAGCGGGCGTTAAGGCGGTTATTACCAGTGCAGACCTTCCAGACCTGACCAATGGCGATCAGGGCATGGCACATATCTTAGAAAACTGCATGGCGCGAGGCCGGGCCCTCTACGACGGGCATGCGGTGGCAGCGGTTGCGGCGGTAGATGAGCAAACTGCGGCAAAAGCCTTGAAGCTGATTGATGTGAAATACAAAAAGCTTCCTCACGTCACTGACGTTGATGAAGCGATGCAGCCCGAGGCACCGGTATTACATGACAATATGTTCACTCGCGGTGTCGAGCCCGCGCCGACCAAACCATCGAATATTAGCGCGCGCACGCAAATGGGTTATGGCGATGTGGATGCGGGGTTTGCTGAAGCAGACGTAATTGTCGAACGCTCTTATAAGACCGAGCAAACTCACCAAGGCTATATTGAACCCCATGCGTGTTTGGCGTCAGTCAATCCTGATGGTACGGCAGAGCTTTGGGTTACCACCCAGGGTCACTTCACCTTTCGCAACGTCTGCTCAACGCTGCTGGGTCTAGATATTGCCAAACTTAAAGTCACCTCCTCGGAGATTGGTGGTGGTTTTGGCGGTAAGACCCATGTCTGGGGTGAGCCCGTTGCTTTGGCACTCTCGCGCAAGGCTAATCGACCGGTGAAACTGGTGATGAGCCGCGATGAAGTATTTCGCGCCAGTGGCCCGACGTCGTCAACCTCGATCGATATCAAGATGGGCGCTAAGAAGGATGGCACGATTACCGCGGCCGTGGCGGAAATGCGTTACCAAGGTGGTGCCTTCCCTGGCACCTGGGCAATGTTGGGCTGTATGACCGCATTTGCTTGTTATTCGATTAAGAACAATCGCTCGGTTGGCTGGGACGTTGTCGTTAATCGCCCGAAAGTTGCAGCATATCGGGCGCCGTCGGCACCTATGGCGGCATTTGCGGTAGAGAGTACGATCGATGTCATTGCTAAAGAAATTGGCAAGAGTCCAATCGATGTGCGTTTGAAAAATGTGGCGCGAGAGGGCACTCAAGCTCCGTATGGTCCCACCTATGGGCCGATAGGGATTGAAAATACCTTAGAGGCTGTCAAGGCGCACCCGCATATGCGCGCCAAGCTGAAAAAGAATCAGGGTCGCGGGGTGGCCTGTGGATTTTGGTTCAATATCGGCGGCCAAACCTGTGTTGACCTAAATATCGGTATAGACGGTACGGTGAACCTAAACGTTGGTACGGTGGATGTGGGTGGTGCTCGTTCCTCAATGGCTATGATTGCGGCAGAGGAATTGGGGATATCTTACGACGACGTTAAAGCAACCATCGGCGATACCGCTTCGTTAGGTCATAACGATACCACTGAGGGCAGTCGTGGGACGTTTTCATCGGGCATGGCGACGATTTTCGCTGCCCGTGATGCCATTGGTGTGCTCAAACAACGCGCCGCAACCATGTGGGGTATTCCCTTAGAGGATGTTGAATGGCAGGACGGTCAAGCTATTGCGATGGGGGACATGCACAGTAATCTCCCAGCGTTGACGCTGAAAGAAATTGCTGCCAAGTCGGGTCGCACTGGTGGTCCTATTGCTGGACACAACGAAGTTGTGGCAGATGGTGCCGGCATGGGCTTCGCAAGCCATATCTGTGATGTCGAGGTTGATCCTGAAACCGGCCGGTCGCAGATTGTGCGCTATACGGTTGTTCAAGATGCAGGAAAAGCCATCCATCCCGACTATGTTGAGGGTCAATTCCAGGGAGCGGCGGCTCAGGGCATTGGTTGGGCTCTTAATGAGGAATACATCTATGGCGACGATGGCCGGTTGCAAAATCCAGGATTCTTGGACTACCGCATTCCGGTCTGTTCGGATATGCCGTTTATCGACACCAAGATCTTGGAGGTGCCCAATCCTAACCATCCCTATGGGATCAGGGGTGTGGGTGAAACGTCGATTGTTCCGCCGCTGGGGGCCGTAGGTAACGCGATTGCCGACGCCACCGGTGTGCGCATGACCCACGCGCCGATGTCGCCACCGAGGGTACTATCGGCCCTTGATGCTCGGGATGCAGGTTAGCCTCAGTAGTATGTTCCGGGTCGGCAACGGCCCGGAACCCATCAATATTCAAGCCGCCTCTATCGACGAACTCATGCACGCTTTGCTGCTTCGATATCCGGACCTGCAGACGTACATCGATCAGGGCATAGCGGTTTCGATAAATGGGCAAATTTTTCGCGATGACTGGACCGTGACGATACCTGACGATGCCGAGGTGTATCTTATTCCAAGGATCGAAGGGGGCTAGGTGCTACGCTTTTGCGCCGCGTTGAGCAAGAATTTGCTGCAGCGGCCCGAGCCAGGGCTCAAAAGGTTTGTGCGCTTCGAGGCTGGTGGTGAAAATTGGTTGCCTGACCTGCTCTGAACTCGGTGTTCTTACGCTGCGCTCGGTGTTGTGAAAGTCCACACAGGCTTGTTCAAACGACAGCCCGCAATAGTCGAGTAAGCGCCGCACTTGACCTTCCAGATCAGCCACTAGGTCTTCGTGTTGTACTCGTAAGATCTTTCCAGGTAAGACGCGGTCCCAGTGCTCCATTAGGTCTAGGTAGTCATTGTAGTACTGACCAATTTGTTCCAAACCGTAGGTGAATTCTTGGCCGCTGGAAAACAGCTGCTTAAAGCCACTGAAACAACAGGATAATGGCTCGCGCCGAGCGTCAATAATTTTAGCGTTGGGCAAGATCAGCTGGATCAAGCCAATATGGCGGAAGTTATTCGGCATCTTGTCGATGAAGAACGGTGCTCCGCGGCGGTGGATACGGGTGTCCGCTAGAAATTGCTCGCCGAATTTCTGCAGCTCGGAAGCATCGATATCCTCTAAGCAGTGGGGGTAGCGCGGTTGATCCGAAATCGCTCGGCGCCCGTCCAGCTGATAAGCCAGAGCCCCTATATTTGGCAATTCTTGGGTGCCATCTACTTGAGAGTGGCTGGCAAGAATCTGTTCCAATAGCGTTGATCCTGCTCGGGGCAGACCCACGATAAAGATTGGATCCGGATCCTGACAGCCGCTTCCGGCATGGCGGGCAAAGAATTCTGGTGACATGACTTCGCTTTGCAGAGCCAGACGGGAAGACAAAAGGTCTGCAGAGAAACCTAATTGTTTACGGCGCAGCTCGTTGCCTCGATTGTAGTAATCAAAGGATGTGGCGTAGTCCTTGTTGTCCTCAAAATGCTTACCGAGGGCAAAGCAGAAGTGTACTTGGTCCTCGATCTCGAGTTCGTCACTGGCTTCTTGGTTGCTCATGGCCATCACCTCCTCACTACTGAAGCGGAAGGTTTTTAGATTAGCCAGGCTCCAATAGGCATCGCCGCAACGCGGGTTGGTGGCATAAGTCTTGCGATAGGCCGTGATGGCCTCATCAGTGCGGCCCACGGTTTTTAGCGCATGGCCCCGCAGTAAGTGCAATTGTGCGGTCTCCGGGAATCGCCCGAGCACTTGATCGTAAACATCTAAAGCTTCGTCAAAATCACCTATGGCTACGCACTGATTAGCGTAGCCTGTTTGATATTGCGCGTTATTCGGCTCTAACGCTAATAAATGCTTTGCCTCATCCATGGCTTGGGCGTACTTCTGGCGCCGATACAGGACATTCATGTAGTCGTAGCGGGCAAACCGGTTGTCCGGCTCAAATTCTAGAGCCGACTCAAGTAAAAACTCCGCGTCATCTAAAACCTCGGATCGGACTCCAAGATCGGCGAGCAGGCGCATTGCTTCGACGTGGGTAGGGTTCTGCTTTAAGAAATGACGGCAGATATCTTCTGCCTTGCGCAGATTAGCCTCGGCTATGGCATTGCGTACCGAGAGTAGGGCGGGGGGTAGCGCTGCTAATTTTTCCGATTGTAGCAGCGCCTGTTTGCGCAGCTGTGAATGTTCGGGGCGGGCACAAAGTTTTATGATTGCGCGCCAGCTCCCTAGCAGCGAGTCGTTTAGTGCTACGGCGCGCTGGAAGGCGGACAATGCCTGTTGCTGGTTACGGCTGGCCAAATAGATATGGCCGGCTTCTTGAAAGCCTCGACCGAACCTAGGCGCCAGTGTGCGTAATTGTTCTATGGTTTCCAGGGCTTGTGGCAAGTCGCCAGCATAGCGGTAGGAAACGGCAAGGAGATACAGGCTTTCGCTGGTGGGCTCGTTGTCGGTATGCCAGTGGTCAAGTTGACGCACGGCCTCGGTAGCATCGCCTGTTTGAAGCAGGCGTTGCACTGAGGCGGCATTAAAGGTTTCGGACATCTAGGGCGAGGGTAGCGCGGTCTTGCGACCGCGCTGATATCCCGACTAGTTTAGATCGTAGCTAACCCGAACACCCATTGTGCGCGGTCGATTAGTGGTAACACGCTCGAAGAAGTCCTGACGGTTAATGTGCAATTGCGCACGTTCATCGGTCAGATTGTTAATGTAGGCCTCGGCACGCCATCCCTTTGAAACGTTCTCTACTCCGATACTGGCGTCGACCAACGAGTAGGCATCCTGCATGGTGTTTGGCTCATCCGGTGTGTCAACGATTGAGTTGACCGATTCGCCAGCGTACTTGTAACCCAATTGCCAGTGGGCCATAAGATCTCCACGAACTGGATACTCATATCTCGCTCGAACATTGAATTGAACTTCTGGCGTCAAGGGCAGCATAGTACCTTCATCGGCAACGATAACTGCGAATGCAGGGTTCACATAAACTAACTCGGTTTGATTAAAAGAGGCGGCCCCGAAGATCGAAAGGCGATCGCTGGCAAGCCAGACAAAATCACCTTCAATGCCTGTAATCTCTGCGTCCCCGCCGTTATCTACGATGGTTAGGATTGATATGTTCTGGGAGTCAAATTGCGAGACCTGAATACCCTTCCAATCAATTGTATAAGCAGCACCGTTAAATTGAACTCTCCCGTCCGCTAATGTAGTTTTCCAGCCAAGCTCGAGGTTCTCCAATGTATCGGATTCAAAGACGTAAGGCAGACAGTATCCTGGGAAACCAGTGCTAGCGTTACTATTCACAGCAGCATCCGTTCCGCAGGCAGTTCCGTCGTCTCTAACGTTGTTTGCCGAACCGTCATATTTACCCTTTGCAGCAGCGGCTCTATTGAATCCGGGTGGTCGGTAACCTTCGGACCAAGTAGCGTAAATAAGGGTGTCGGTGCCCTCTGGTTTCCAGGAGGCACTAAACCTATAGATGGTATCGCTTACATTTAACGGCTGTAACTCTGCAAAGTTGGTCTGATAATCACGGCCCCCAGTCATGGCTGGTCTGATGTCATTGGTCGGATCGGCGTCATCGACGAAAAGCGGGCGATTCCCGTAGCGCCACGCTCCGTAGCCCGTGAAGCTATAGTCTAGATCGTAATACCGAGCGGCTCCGGTAATAGCAAAGTTATCCGTTAGTTCATAGGTCAATTCGGCAAAAAATGCAGTCTGCTCTTCCGTCCGATGGTTGTCGTTCCTAAATTGTGTGTCTGGAATAACAACCCCTCGAGCGTTGGCCTCTGAGTTGGCAAAGGTACTGCTTGAATTGATGTCGATACCAGAAAAGCCGGCGTCAATTGGGGCTTGATAATTGAAATCTCCAACGTGTCTTATTTCGAATTTCTCATAGAACATCCCAGCTTGAAGGTTTATCGGACCCTCGAAGTTAGTCGCAACTCTCGCCTCATGAGTCCAACGTTCCATCTCGTTTTCCATTCGAGCGGCGTTTACCGGAGTTCCGCATTCAATGACTGAGGTATCTCCTCCGATCGTCGGATCGTAGGTATAAAACGTGCTCGTATCAGAGGAAAGACCGTTATAGTAGCTTCCGACCAAGTATTCGCATTGATATCCCGATATAAACTTCCCGATATTGGTGTATCCGGTGTAATCGATGTTGGCGGTCACCTCTCGATCCAGGAATGCTCCGGTATAAATGAGGTCCAGATCGCCTATGCGTCCGTCTATGGTCCAAGCGGTTTGATTATACGTGTCGTCTAAGCTGTCAGGCGCGTACCGATTCACCTCGAGATCGCCCACGGTGGGGTCGTAATCGAAAACGCCCTCGGTTTCTAGCGTTTGGGTAGAGTGCTGGACCAGTAGATCCCAGCTATCGTTAATGACGTATTTTAGGCCGACTCTGGCGCCTTGGTAAGTCGCGTCATTGAAGTCGTCTTCTACCAGGGCGCTGTTATCGCCTGAAGCTTTAGAAACCGGAACTGTAAGCCCGCTGGCACCGACCACAGTACCGTTGGCGAACTGAGTGCCCTCAGCAAACGTCACGCTATCGCCTGGGAAGGTTGGGTTCACCGAGCTGTCGGCTGTGAAGGAGCCCTTGACGTTATCGATGTAGCCGCCTTGGCTGTCTCGATAAAGTGCTACGCGGCCCGCTAGTTTGCCATCGATTAGCGGCGCATTAATCACTAAACCCATGTTATTACTGGCTTCACCGTGGGCAGTGCTGGACACGCCGCCGTTGAATCGAACGTCCATCTCGTCAATTACCGGTTTGTTGGTAATCAAACGTACGGTACCCGCCATCGAGCTGGCCCCGTACAGGGTTCCCTGAGGACCAGGTAATACTTCAATACGTTCAAGGTCCGCAACGTAGACGTCAAGATTCCGTCCACCGGCAGTGACCGGCTGCTCATCAACATAAAGGGCGACGTTGGGCGCTGAGCCTTGGGACTCCGCTACTGTGATGTTGATCGCGTCTACTGCCGCGCCGCGAATGTAGATCTCATTCTGGCCTGGTCCGCGCCCACCGGCGTTGACGTTGGGTAAATATTTTATGTAGTCAACAAAGCTCTTAATGTTCTGCTCTTGAAGGGAATTTTCGCTCATCACCTGAAGTGAAACTGGGGCGTCTTGGAGCGGGACTGCTCTCTTGGTCGCGGTAACGATGACTTCTTCGATCTCTTGTGGCGCCGCGAAAGCCGAGCCGGCTGCTAGTGACGTGGCGATGGCTGCGTTTGCTGAAATTACAGCTGCGCTCAATTTTCCAAGACGAAACATAAAACACCCTCATAAATTGCAAGCGATCACCATACAGACCTGTACGGGAAACATCAAATTCGCATATTCTCACGAATATAAAAGGTTGGTTTTGGTTATTGCGAAATAACGGATGCTAAAAAAATCCGGCGCATGCATGTTTTTGCTTGCGCGCCGCTAAAAAATCGTCAAAAACAAAAAAAGTTCGGGTCAAAAAGTCGCTATAAACCGATATTTTCTTCGATTTCGCGGTGTGCCGAGCGTAGGCTTTGAAACAGGCTGTACATCATCATGAGTAAGATAACGGTGAACGGGAATGCTGTTGCGAGCGCTAGAGCTTGCAGCGAGGCGAGCCCACCACCTAACAGCAATGATATGCCAACAAGTCCGAGAGCAGTGCACCAGAAAATGCGCTGTATAACTGGGGTGTCAGTTTTGCCGCCGGCTGTCATGGTGTCGATAACCAGCGAGCCGCTGTCCATGGAGGTAACGAAGAAGATTAGTACCAAGGTGATGCCGATAATGGATGTTAGTGTGGCCAGCGGGAGTTCTTGCAGAAAGACAAAAAGTGTTAGCTCTGCTTTGAATTCTTTGACGCTGTCGGCGACTGTTACGATTCCCTGATCGAAATATTGAACCATTGCGCTGTGGCCAAAGATGGTCATCCACAGCAGGAAGATAAGTGATGGTGCGAGGATGGTTACAATAATAAATTCTCGGATTGTTCGTCCGGAAGAAATGCGGGCGATGAACATACCGACGAATGGTGAGAATGCGATCCACCAAGCCCAATAGAAAGTGGTCCAGCCGTGCATGTAGTAATCGTCTGAGCGGCCCACCCAGGAGCTCAGTTGTGGTAGATACTCGACATAGCTCCAAGCATAGATGGGCAATTGGCTCAGGATTTCCGTGGTCGGGCCAACTGATAGCACAAATAGCCCCAGTGTTGCGGCCAGGCCCATATTGAATTCGCTCAAACGTCGAATTCCACCGTCCAAACCGCGGACGAGAGAGAGAAGCGCGATAGCCGTAATCGCGGCAACGACAATTAGGTTGGTAAACGCGCCCACTGGAATATCGAATAAGTAGTGTAGTCCTGCAGCGGCTTGCTCGGCACCGTAGCCTAAAGACGTTGCAAGTCCAAACATGGTCGCAAATACCGCGATAATATCGACGATATGACCTGGCCAGCCCCAAGTTCGCTCGCCAAAGATCGGATAGCAGGTGGACCTAATGAGTAGCGGTAAGCCGCGGTTGTAGCAGAAAAACGCCAGTGCTAACCCGACCAATGCATACACGGCCCAGGGGTGAAATGCCCAGTGGTACACCGATGTTGCCATGGCTAAGCGTTTCAGCGCATCGCCAGATACTGCCTCATTCAATGGTGGGGTCAGGGCGTGATTCATCGGCTCAAGGACGCCGTAGAACATGATGCCGATGCCGATTCCTGCTGCAAAAAGCATACATATCCAGCTCAAGCGATTGAATGACGGCTGGGCCTGTTCGCCACCAATTTTGAGCTGACCCGCCGGCGATGCGGCGATCAGTATGCAAAATAACAACACGAGGTTCATGCTGGCCATGAAGAACCAGTCGAGGTTCTCTGTTAGCCAGTGGCGCATGGTCACGAAGATCGATGCAGCAATATCCGGCAGGGCAAGAGTAAAGGCAATGAATAGCATTATCGTGACGCTGCTAATCAGAAATACCGGATGATGAAAATCTAAACCAAAGGCGGTGCGGTTATCGTCCCCAATGGCATGGTTATGCGTGTATGGGCTTACGGCTGGTAAAGGCTTGCTCTGAGTCAAAGGTGCTCCAATTCGCGCTAAGCAGTAACGACGGTAACAGAAAAATCCCATGAAGGTTGCTTTGTTGTCCTGTGTTGCCGCGCAGCCTAGGCCTAGAACATTGACACTGACTCTTGATAGTCTGGCTGGGTCAGGGGAGAGGCACGATGGCTGTACAGAAAATCAAGAGTGATGAAGTTCCGGGTCTGAACTACAACCCAATCACGCCGCGTTTTGGCGCTGAGTTGGATGCCGGCAAGGCTCTGGTGACGTTGAATGATGACGAAGTGGGTGCCTTGGTGCAGCTAGCGGCTGAACGCGGTGTTGTGGTGGTGCGTGATCAAGATATGACTCCGCAGCAGCAGGCGGACTTTGCGCATCGTCTGGGTCGCCCGCTCACCACGCCGATGAACAAAGGAGCGCTGCCTGAAGAATTGTTGTTGATTCAAGCCAACGAAAAGTCCAAGGGCGCGGCGGGTACCGGTTGGCATTCGGATGTTTCCAGCGCAGTGCAGCCGCCCGGGTTGTCGATGTTGCGTATGGAAGTGGTCCCGGATGCGGGTGGCGATACGCTATTTGCCGATATGCGACAGGTCTATGCATCCCTATCGCCTGCTATGCAGGACTTTCTGCAAAGCCTTAACGCACGTCATGAGCCGCGAGGACATTATCTATACTTGAGCGGCGCCAAGCGCTTGGATGAGTTACCTTCGGTTGAGCATCCGGTAGTGCGTTCGCATCCGCTGACTGGCGATAAGGCTTTGTACGTAAATGATGGATTTGTTGCCAAGCTCGTAGAGCTTAGCGGTCCCGAGAGCCGAGCATTGCTGTCGATGCTTTATGACCGAGTGGCTTATTCCGTTAATTTTCAGTGTCGCGTGCAGTGGCGGCCCAACACGGTGGTATTTTGGGACAACCGTGTGGTGCAACATCACGCCGCCTTTGACTACTGGCCTGAAACTCGTCGCGGTTATCGGGCGACTATCGAAGGTGAGGCGCCCATACTTTTGCAGTAACTCATGCAGTGCACCTGCATTGTTTCAGTAGCCCATCCAATAACAGATAGTGCGAATTGGAGATTTGAATGACCACAGCCGAGGATGATATTCAGTTTGCGGAACCCCAGGATATGCCTGTGGGATATATGCAACGGCTACGGGACTACTACCTAGCGTTGGGCTACGACAACCCCTATCGCTGGGCGCAGTACTCTCAGGTACCGTTTTGCCCGTTGAATAAGTCCCTTGATGCAAGTCGCGTGGGACTAGTGACGACCGCAGCGCCGTATAAGCCTGACGCTGGCGAACAAGGTGCTAGAGCACCGTACAATGCGGCGGCCAAGTTTTATCAGGTCTATAGCTCTCCGAGTGACCGGGATCAATTTTTAGGCATTTCGCATTTGGGTTATGACCGTGTTTATTCAACAGCTGAAGACATAAATGCGTTTTTCCCGCTGGTGGCGTTGCGCGAGGCCGCGGCTCAGGGGCGCATTGGGGACCTAGCACCGCGTTATTACGGCGCACCGACGAATCGCAGCCAAGTCACAACGATTCGGCAAGATTGCGCTGATATTTTGCAGATGATGCGTGAGGATGAGGTCGATCTGGCTATTTTGGTGCCGAGCTGACCTGTCTGCCACCAGACCGTGAGTCTGATTGCTAGGCATCTCGAAGCGAACAGCATCCCCTCGGTTGTTCTCGGATCGGCTAAGGATATTGTGGAGCACTGTGGTGTGCCCAGGTTTGTCTTTAGTGACTTTCCGTTGGGGAATTCTGCGGGTAAACCGAATGATGTGGATTCGCAAAGCGCAACCTTAGAGCTTGCTTTGCGTGTCTTAGAGTCGGCTCCGGCTCCGAGGACAACGGTGCAATCGCCGCAGCGATGGTCTGATTTGTTGGCTTGGAAGATTGAATTTCAGAATGTTGAGTACATGTCGGCAGAGGAGATCACTCGGCGTCGTGCAGAGTTCGATAAGATAAAGCAGGTCGGGCAAAGCATCAGAGACAATACTCAAGCAGCGCGATCGCAAACGAAGTAAACGGTATCTAAGGATCACCGGGGGTAGATTAGAGCCAGCTCCTAAACGGGCGGTGGCAGCGTATGGATCGAATGGCGTTTGGTAGCAAGATTTGTGGTGAGAACCGCCAATCCGAAAATTTTTTGCAGGGAGGGGATAAAGCATAATGAGTTTGACAGCTTGGTCGTGGACCTTTTTGGTTGGATATGTGGGATTGATGGTTGGGATTGGGGTTTATGCCAAGCAGCGAATTAAACATGCTGATGATTTCGCGACCGCCCGTGGTGCCTATGGTCCAGTTTTTTTAGCCCTAGCTTTCGCCGCATCTACGGCAAGTGGTGCGACCTTTCTTGGCAGTCCTGCAATGTCCTATGAGTGGGGTCTCAGTACCGTTTGGCTGCACTTCCTTTATCCCATCGGAGTCTATGTCGGTATTTTGATCTCGATGCGGCTGGTGGCGACCTCGGGCAATCGGTTTGGTAACCGCTCGATTCCGGAATATCTGGGTGATCGCTATCAGTCTGACGCCATGCGACTTATGGTGTCTCTTTTGTCGTTGGTGCTGTTTTTCTACTTAGCGGGACAACTGGTATCGGGTGTGGTCATGTTTGAGATCATGCTAGGTCTGGATTCCTCCTGGGCCCTAGGCATTACCGCATTGGTCCTGCTTGTGTACGTGGTGTTGGGTGGTGCCCATGCGGACATTCTTACCGATGGTGTACAGGGTGCGATGATGCTGGCATTAGCGATACTTGTGATCTGTTTAGTTGCGCTAGGGTGGGGGGTAGACGGCGGTTTTGCGGGAATTGTGGACGATCTTGAACAACAAGATCCGGTGTTAGTCGCGCCCATCAATCCAAACACCTCGCTGTTTCACTCTTGGTGGTCAATCTTTGTTATTGCGTTTGCGCACCTGCCACTCGGTTTGTTGCCCCACCTAGGGAACAAGTTATGGGCGTTGGACACCAGTAAGAGTCGTTTTCAATTCGTCAAACTGGCTGCGCTATTTGGTCTCGCTCTCGGCATGTTGGGCTTGGGTGGATTGTTGGCGCGGGTATACTTTGGTGATGCCTTGTATGCTGACGGAGCCAATCCCAATCAGGCCTTGCCGCTATTGTTTATTGAATTGTTTCCGACTTGGCTCGCCGCATTAATCGGTGTGGGCGTTCTATCGGCTGTTATGAGTACTGCCGACGGCCTGGTTGTGTCCTCCTCGCAAATCATCGCCAACGATATTTATCGCCGCACATTAGCACCGAAAATGCATCCTAATTTGTCGCAACAGGAGTTAGATGGCCGGGTGCTGACAATCAGTCGCTGGTCGACGGTAGGGGTATTGGTGGTATGTGCGGGGATGGCTTGGTCGCTAATGGACGTCAACGTCTCCTTGGTCGTGTGGATTGGTGTAGGTGGCATGATGGCTGCTTTTGCAGGGCCGCTGGTATTGGGCGCGTTGTGGCGAGGGGTGACCTTAAAAGGAGCCTATTCTGGCCTCCTAAGTGGTTTCATTGTATTTATCATAATTCACTCGCAGATACTTGAACCTGAATGGTTTGTTGGGATCGGTCTCGATGGGGCGGTCGCCTGGTTGCGCGGTGAAGGTCCGAATCCATACTCCTGCGCGGTAATGGGCGAAATCGTCTCAGTTAGCGTCACCTTTATTGTTTCTAAGCTCACCCAACCTCTGCCTGAGGCGCATCTTCAGGCGTTGTTTTCTGAGCCGCAGCAAAACACTGGGGGCGCATCCTAGGGGCTTAAACGTTATGGCAAAGCTTGATCATCTTATGTACGCGGTGCCTGACCTAGATCTAGGTATGCGGGAGATATTTGAACTAACTGGGGTGGCTCCGGTTTTGGGTGGTTCGCATCCGGGTATTGGTACACGCAACGCGCTGTTGTCGTTTGGTGGCGACCAGTATCTGGAAATTATTGCGCCTGATCCGCAACAAGAACTGAAGGGAACCACCGGTGAGATTCTGGCAAATAATCCAAACTCGGGCATCCGTGCCTGGGCGGTTGCAGCGGATGATTTGTTGGTGGTTCGTGAAGCCGCGGAAGCGGTAAACGTTGCCAGCCGAGAGGTCATTGATATGGCCCGTACCACACCTGAAGGAGTCGGGTTGGCTTGGCAGTTGCTGTTCCTTAACGATGCGCGATGGCCGTTTTTTATTGACTGGCAAGAGTCGCCGCATCCGTCGGTGAATGCGCCGCGGGGTTGCTCCTTAGATGAGTTTTTAATTACCACGCCTGATCCTGAAGTTTATCGGCAGCTTATGCAGCAGATGGGTATCGAAGTCATAGTAGAGGCTGGTGAACTGGGTTTTTTTGCGACATTGCAAACGCCTAATGGGCGGGTACAGTTGCCCTCATGGATTTAAATAAAAACAATAAACGCTAACGCGCTGTTTCGTGGTACTGGTCATTGGGAACCATTGCGGTACCGCTGGCGACGCGATTGGTCATATTAAAGAAGGCAGCAACGTTGATGATGTCCCAGATGTCGCGGTCGCTAAAACCCTCATCGCGTAACGTTTGGCGATCATGCTCCTCGACGGTATAGCTGGCGCTCGTGAGCAGCGCGGTAAAGTCGAGCATCGCACGCTGGCGCGGCTCAAGTTCTGCGGCGCGATAATTCATAACCAATTGCTCGCCCAGTATTGGATTACGAGACAATTCCCGCACCGCAGCGCCGTGGGCCGTTAAGCAATAGAAACAACGGTTTATTGACGACACCACAACCGCGATCATCTCCCGTTCCAGCTTACTCAAACCGCTGTCTGCTAACATGAGTTCGTTATAGAAGCTGGTAAAGGCATTGAGTTTGGCGATATCAAAGGCATGGGCTTGTAGCACATTGGGCACCATTCCAAGCTTTTCCTGACAGATTCTGAAGTATTTCTCAGTGCTCTCGGGAAGCGGATCAACGGCTGGTAGATTTAGTGCGGTAGGAGTTTTCATAGTATTCCCTCTTATCGATGGATGAAGTTAAGCGTTGTTGGCGCCGGCAAGTTCGACCAGCAATTCGCGGGTGTTTTGCCATTCGTCACGTTGTAGACAGTACTCTGAGGGTGCAAAGTCGGTGACTCCGGCCTCGGCGAGGGCGGCAACTTGGTCAGCGACTTCAGCACGGCTGCCCACCACGGCTACGTCTGCAGGTCCATTCGCGCCCTCGCGTTCGAACATAGCTTTGTAAGAGGGCAAGCGACCATACATGCTCAGGCCCTTGCCGATGGAATCACGCACATTCTGTGGCTGGTCAGTGACGCATATGGGCAAGGTTGCCACCACTCGCGGTGTTGGACGTTGGTGTGCCGCAGCCGCTTCATTGAGCCGCGGCACAATGTGCTCGCGAATTGTCTTGGGGCCAACCCAAGCCAAAGTGGTGCCGTCAGCCCATTGTCCAGTCACTGCCAAGGCCTGTGGACCCAGGGCCGCTACTAGTACTGGAATCTGTTGTCGCGGTTTTTGAAACAACTGCCCCGAGCAGCTTAGTGTCTTGCCGTTAAACTCTACGCTGCCCTGCCGTAATAACGGCACCAACACATTCAGGTATTCGCGCAAATGACGAATGGGTTTGTCGAAGCCAATACCCAATTGCGCCAGCATTGGCGCATGAGAGAGACCGATGCCCAATGTAAATCGTTCACCAACAGCATCGGCTACAGTGAGGCTCTGACCGGCCAGCGTCAGGGGGTGACGCGGAAAAGTTGGCACAATTGCTGTGCCGAGTTCAATCGAAGTAACTGTTTGGCCGACCAAGGCTATAGTAGTAAGCGCATCAAGCCCACCTGTTGGATGTTCGGCAAGCCAATAATGAGCGAAACCCTGAGCCTCAGCCGCAGCAGCATGATCAGTTATCGCCCGCACCGACGCTTTTTGCACCATGCCTGAACCATTAATGCCTATCTTCATAACTTATTGTTCTGTTTGAATTGATTTTGGGGTGTCAGAAATCGCCCGCAATAGAGCGGCGCTTGGATCCTCTGCTGTACCGTCTTGTTCTTTTGCTAGTTTGCGGCGCGCGTTGTTTATGAATATTGCAATATCGGCCCGGTAGCTTGCTTGGTCAACAAAGGGGTGTGGCGCTGCGGCGTCGCGTTGCTTCAACCGGTCACGACGCTCGAAGACTCGGCCCATTGCCTGATGATTTGGCAAACTCACCTCAATATCATCTTGTATGGATTGCAGTCGAAGGTAGCTGTTGATGTAGGTTTCGGTGCGCTCTGCACCGGAAAAGTTCAAGCCAACTCCGCCCAGAGTCATCACCGTATGCGCATTGTCGCCGTCTCTTGCGGTATAGCGGATGCTGAGAACCCCGTTAGTATGACCGGGCGTGTTGTACAAGGTAAATTCATTGTCCCCAACAGCAATTTTGTCGCCGTCTTTTGCCACTATGTCACGCTTGGGTGTAGGTATATAAAATAAGGGCACGTCAGGTTCTGCAAGCGCGATCTGCCAATCTTCCTCGGTCATAACAATTTGCGCTCCGTATTGCTTTTGAAAATGCGCAGAGCCTCCAGCGTGATCAAAGTGGCCATGAGTGTTAATAACATATTTGATCTGTGCGGGATCGAAGCCGAGTTGACGAATGTTGCGCTCTAGTGTGGCTACCCATTTGCCGTACAACGAGTCGATAAGGACCAATCCAGATCCAGTATCGACGAGATAGGCTGAAACCCAGTCGATGCCGACATAATAAATATTGTCAAAAATCTGGAATGGCTTAACGTATTGCTGCTTGTGGTTGTCCCAGGACTGCCATAGTGCGCTGAGCGGCGCGGGTAGTGGCCCGCCAATGTAGCTGTCTAGTTCACAGCGGGTACAGCGTACATCCTGCACAGCCTCATTTTTCGCGAGCGCTGCGACCCAATCGCGGATGCTGGTGCCGTCAGCGGCAAACGTATAAAACTCGGGTCGGCCAAGCACGGTATGGGTTTCGCCACCGGTAATGAAACTGTGAAAATTGTCTGCCTGGGCTCTAATATCCGCCTGATTGGCGGTTAGCGCATCTAATAAATCGATGTCTTGCTGGCCGGATAAGGCAAGGAAACTTTTTTGCACGCTGTCTTGAGCGGCATCGTATTCTGCAAATTGTATATTGGGATGGCGCTGCGCCGCTGCTATGTACAGAGATTCGTAATTCATCGTATCGCTATCCAGCCCATCGAATCCTGCCTCCTTGGTGATAAAGCGGAAAGTGCCCCAGGCTTCATGGGGTCGTGCATCACTGTTCATGGGCCGGTAACCGCCAGCACCGTCGCCGAGCTGGGTTACTGTTGCGTCGGTGTAGTGATCAGCGATTAGCGAAGCATAGAACGGTGAGGGTATGGCGCCTGCTGAGGAGCCGGTCACGAAAATTGTCTCGGGTTCGGTGACATTTGCGTATGTCCAATCGAGCACAGTTTGCATATTAGCGCGCCCCCGGTGGTAGATAGTCAGCGGTGGCTGATCGGGTTCTAGTCCTGGATATTCGGTATCGCTGGAACCGATATGTACATCGCCGCTGCAGTATGGCGCGAACACCACAGTGTGGTCTTTGAACGGATTGCTTGGATTGTCTAGATTGAATACGCCAGTTTGGTAACCGCGTAATTGTTCCAGATTGATATTGTAGGTCGGCCTCATAGCTGGGTCGCAGTTGCCACGAAACCAACAGGCACCGCCGCCTTGTAGATAGACAAGTAATTTCTTCGGATCGCCCTCGCGGGTCAAGAATTTATAGGCGCTACCGTCCGAGCAGAGGGATTCGCCGCCGGGTAGGACTTCCTGCCAGATTCGAGAGATGTTTTTATTCGGTGCCGATTCGTTCATTGCGACAGCCCCGGCTGAGCTGCTTGATTTGGGCAGGCTGCCACAACCTCCGCAAGTAAGTAACGCTATTGCGAAACCGACTATAGTTTTCCACTTGCGCATAATTTCTCCCCAAAAAGAACTTTCCACTCTACGACAATACCAGTCCAAATTGACTCTCTGCCAGTATTCCCTGTGGCGATACTACGGCGACATATACGTGGATGGCCGGTTTTGACATCACGGGACAGTAATCACATGCTCTCCTGTGATTTAGGAGGTGGGCTATGGGTCTAAGCATCGATGAAATTCGTGCTATTCGTGCGGAGTGTGAACGTTTGTCCGTTGCCTATGCTGTATACATAGATATGCGGCGCTATGCCGAGTTTGCGGCGTTGTTTGGTGAAACCGGCATTCTCGCTGTGGGCGGCAAGCTGCAGGGGCAAGAGGCGATTGCTGCTGCGATGGCGCAACGCTCAGATAAGTTGCGCTCGCGGCACGTGCTCACTAATACGCTTATAGATGTCCACGATGCTGAGCACGCCTCGGGTGTTACTTACTTAACACTCTATCGCCACTTTGGTGACGCCAGTTTAGATCCCGGCCCCGTTAGTTCATTTTCGCCGGCCGCGGTGGGCCACTACAACGACGCATTTGTATTGACCTCAGACGGATGGCGTTTTGCCAAGCGTGAGTTGTCATTTGCGTTTCAGAACATGGAGTACTTCGCACGTCCGGCAACTACAAAGTAATGGAGGTTTAGGGTGGCTAAGCGTTTACAAGACCGTGTGGTGGTAGTGACGGGTGGTGGCAGCGGTATTGGCCGAGGCACCTGTTTACGCGCAGCCCAAGAAGGGGCACTGGTCACGGTGGCTGACATTCGTATTGAACTTGCTCGCAGTGTTGTCCAAGAGATCGTTGCCGACGGTGGTGTGGCGATCGCAGTAGCCTGCGATGTGGCAGTCGAAGATCAGGTACAAGGGCTGGTGCAAGCGACTCTAGATGAATTCGGCAGCCTCTGGGGCATGGTTGCGAATGCCGGCACTGCTGGCAGCGGTTGGATCCATGAAACCACTATGGCGGACTGGCAATTTGTTCTAGGCGTAAATCTGACCGGGCCTTTTCTCTGTGCCAAATACAGCTTGCCGCATATGATGGCTGATGGTGGTTCGTTTTTGGCTACATCGTCGATTGCTGGTTCGGTGGTAGGCGCCGGCGGTGCTGCAGCGTCATATACGGTGTCGAAGCATGGGGTGCTTGGATTGGTTAAGCAGATCGCAGTGGATTATGGTCAGTATGGAATTCGTGCTAACGCCATTCAACCCGCTGCAGTTCAGGACACTCGGTTAGCCGCTCATGCTGCGGAGGATCGGGCTAAGGCGACGACTCCGCCAGCGCAACTACCGCGCCCCAAAGCCTGGCTGCCAATTCATCGAGCAGGCAAGTCTTTGGAGGAATATGGCGCGACCATTGCTTTCCTGTTGTCGGACGATGCGGGATATATAACCGGTGCCAGCGTGCCAGTAGACGGCGGCTACCTGGCCACTTAGCAGAGGCACTCGGTAAGGAGACACCATGCTTACGTTATACAAGGCCCGTTCAATCATCACGATGAATGAGTCGCTGCCGCGTGCGACGGCGGTGTTGGTTCGGGACGACATGATTGTTGAGGTGGGTGAGCCTGAACATATGGAGCCATGGCTGCGGCATGAAGAGTATGTGGTGGAGGATCAGTTTGCCGAGAAGGTGATCTGTCCTGGGTTCATCGACCCACACCTGCACCCGAGTATGGCCGCGGTGTTATTGCCAATGGAATTCATCACCGCCATGCGTTGGAAATTACCCTGGGGAGAAGTTGAACCGGTAACAGATGCCGAAGGCTTTGATCGCCGTATGGGTGCGTTGAGTACTAAAAAATCTGTGGATGAGCCGCTATTTATCTGGGGCTATCACCAACTTTGGCATGGGCCAATGAGCCGCGCCCGTATAGAAGATATAGCCGGCGACAAGCCTACGGTGGTTTGGCATCGCTCTTTTCATGAGTTGTATATGAATGCCGCGGCCATGGACATGGTGGGTGTGGTCGCGGCTGAAATAAAGCCGGGGATGCAGATTGATATTGAGCGCGGCTGGTTTTTTGAGGGTGGGCTGGGATACGCCATTAATCGATTGAATCCGTGGATTCTAGCGCCCGATAAATACGCTGCCGGTCTACAGCGACTGAAAC
>MDTB01037814.1_pt1 | contig 21082 bp, 19 predicted proteins | sample 811161 | NCBI WGS metagenome assembly MDTB01 (sample SAMN05326650, study PRJNA326480) | marine metagenome | isolation source: seawater | place: Mediterranean Sea | collected 2009
AATTTCTTTTCGATTACTACGTTTCTTCCCTTCGGGCCAATAGTAACTTTTAATGCATTAGCTAAATTGTTTACTCCTTTTTCTAGAGCGCCACGTGATTCGTCTGAAAAACTTAGAAGTTTTGGCATATTTAATCTGAATTAAACTTAATCTCCCACAGGAATCACACATTAGGGGAGCCTAAATAAGTGGGGAAAGCCGAATCCTATTTCTGGGGATTTTCCCAATTGTTCTAGAAGGTAGTTAGTGTCTAGATATGAATGATCCAGGAGCTCTATTTTTTCTTCTAATGGCTGGCTTGGCTGGAACTATGACATTGATTTATTTCCCTTTGAGGATATTTCTGACATTCACCGCTAGGAGTAGAAGATTAAGGCTTTTGCAACGTATACGTAGATTGAGAGATGAACTTGGTCAGCCTATTGAAAATTAGCTTGTACTATCTTTTTTTTGCCAAAGTAATCTAAAAATTTTATTTAAACTAAAATTGCCCAAATAGATTATTCCAATAACTGAAACGAAAGCGATAAAAAAACAAGTAACCATATCAATCCTTTACTTACTACAACCTCATAAAAATGATCAAGACAGAGAACACCTAAAAAAGATGAAGGAGGAATAAAGAGACAAGAGCCTCTTTTACTTTCTTCTCTATTAACCAATCAAGCTAGTAAAACAAGGATTAGGAAATAATTGATTTGGCTGTAGTGAGTTATAACTTTTGTAATCAAACTATGGTTTATATAGATTGCATGAGATTTAATGAAAAATCATAAGGTCCAAAAAGTTTTTCAGAATTTAAGTAATCTTAATTGTTTTTTGAGATAAATTACTTAAATGAAGAACCGACCCTGAAAAACTTCATTAGAAATAATAGCTTTAATAGTTAAACAAATGAAAAACTATCAATGATAAATTTAAGGTTTCTTAGATCTTATCTATTTAATAAAAGAGTTCTAAGCACATGGGAATCTACATTTTCAGCTTATGGAATTTTATGTATATTATTTTTTATATTACCTCTTATAGATAATGAATATAGTAAACAAAATATTAAATATATGCTGTTTATTCTTTTAGGTGTTTCTATATTTATTTTGGCGTTAAATTCTACTATACAGAAAGGTAAAAGACCCATTTCTTTATGGATAATTATTAATTTCCCTCTTTGGTTCACAATACCGATCCAAATCGACTTGATTTCAAAAGGTATTCAAGGCTTATTAAAATTAATCAAATTTTAGAAAAATTATAATTATTAATACCAAATGCATTAATCGAAGAAACTAATAACCTGGAAATTCAAATTAAATCAAATTAGGTTATTGCTTTATTTGTTAATTATGCGATGATTTAATATTATAATTTAAAAAAGTGACTTGTTTTAAAAACATAAAGAAAAATATTCTAGTTCTATTAATCTTTTTTGCTGCATCTCCTATTAATGCTAAGATTAATAGAAAAGAAGAAGCTGAAAAATTCTTAGATAATTACTGCATAGAAATTGTAAGCGCAATTAAGGATGCCTATGAAGCACAAATTGAATCATCATCAAAGCAGGATTGGAAAACTTTTTTGGAAAAAGGAGAATGGATTAGCGGGCTAGCAGATGTTTATAATAAGTTGTGCAAATAATGATATATGAAAATTAAATGCTTTATCTTTTTTCTATAATTCTTGGCACTTCCTTTGGAAGCTTTTTGAATGTATGTAGATATAGAATACCTAGAAATGAATCAATAATATACCCTTCGAGTTATTGCAGAGAATGCTTCGCTCAAATAAAATGGTATTTTAATATTCCAATTTTATCTTGGCTTTGGTTGAAAGGTAGTTGCTATTCTTGTAAAGCAAAAATTAATATTAGCTATTTAGTATTAGAAATATTAACTCCAATCTTATTCGTATTCAATTTATTTTCTTACTCGATTTTCAGTGATAATTTTCTTATCAATCTTGTTGGTATTAATATTTTAACATTATACTTTATATTAATTTCTTTTATAGATTTCGCAACACATAAAATACCTAATATAATATTATTAGTAGGATCAATTACAGGTTTATCTTTTACAATAATCTCTAAATCTTTATATCCAGTTTATAATCCTTTGTTAGGATTTGTATTTCATCTTGGCGCAGGCTTGTTAGGTTTTATACTTCTTGAAGCTATTGTATTTGTTATTGCACTGATAATAAATAAAAATGCTTTTGGCATGGGAGATAGTAAATATTTGTTTCTACTAGGTTCTTGGCTTGGCCTTAAGGGCATGATTCTATCTCTTCTTTTAGCGATATATATAGGAGGCTCTATTACTTTGATTCTGTTATTGATAGCTAAGATAAAAAGAGGTCAGAAAATCCCCTTTGGCCCATATCTATCAATAGGAGGTTATTTGGTATGTCTATATGGGGAAGAATTTTGGATAAGTCTGATAAGAAAAATATCTCTATATGGCTAAAATTTGCTTTTTTATCTATAGTGTATACATATAGATAAAAGATATGAACGTTAATTTCGCAAGATTAATTACTGTTGCCTTGTCCTTTAGTAGTTTATTTTTGATCCCTGGGGAATCTCATGAGGTGGAATTTAAAAATAATGATTCTAATGATAAAATAATTAAAGTAGATAATATTTTATGCGCTGATGATAACCTTCTTGTTAAAGACTTCGAAAAAAGTTTTGATCATAAAAATCGAGCTCTTATCGATAGAGTAAATGAAAAAGATAATTTGATAGATTTACTTGGTATAGGCCCAAGCAGATATCCTGAGAATCGGATGGTTCAAGAAAGTAAGAAGTTATGGGATACTTTTGAATGTCATTTGTCTGAATTTTCTGAAAAAAATAAGCCTATAACATCTGATATATTTAATGGATATGATTCGAGTTTGTCTGATTTTGAATAGAGTAAATTTTTCACCCCTAATTTGAATATATTGGAATCTTATTTGAATTATTTAAAATATATTAGAATATTTGATTGTAGATCAAAGATTAAATCATTTAACTCTAAGGAAGATGGTTTTACTATAGTAGAACTAATTATAGTGGTTACTATAATTGGCATTCTTGCGACTTTATCTGTTCCTAGCTCATTGAAATGGATATATAAGGAAAAGCAAAATGCTTATGTAAGAGAACTAATAGGCTTTATTGAATTAATGAGAAAGGAAGCAAGAAGGTGGAACGGGAGTTGTTCATTATCTCCAAAGATACTTTCAGTTAATGATAGAAATATTCAACAATTATTTACTGTTTCTTGTAAGGGTATGAATAATAATCAAAAAAATAATATAACTAGAAGTATTCCGCTAGCAGGAAAGCTGATTTTTCAAGAGGTTAGCGGCTCTTTTAATGTGACACCTAAAGGACATATCGCTTTGTCTAACTCATCTTCAAATAATAGTTCAGTCGTAATGGTTATTGGTGGTAGATATGAAATGCAAGCCTCTCAAGTTAGACCTAAATGTATTCTAATAGAATCTCCATCAGGAATTATTAGAAGTGGTATTTATTCTCAATATTATTCAACTTCTTCAAGAAGATTAAGTACTCAATATAATTCTGGGTTAAGAACATCACAATGTATAACACGTTAGATATAATAAATATTTTTTTAATTGATTTTTAATTGATATTTAGAAATAAATCAGTACCTGTGGAAAAAAGTAATTTTTTATACATATTTTTCCTTTCCAAATGAGTTATCTTTTTAGCTTACTTGTAAAGATGACTTTTATAATATATAATTAATTGTGTATAGTAGTAGGTATTCAGATTATTTAGATGTCAAATCTTAAGACCACTCTCACAAAATATTTAAATACAAGGCTAAAGGAATCTGAATCAGGATTTACACTTGTTGAACTAATTGTTGTTGTTGTAATTATCGGCATACTTTCCTCGATTGCTATACCAAGTTTTCAGAACGCTAGTGAAAAAGCTAAGCAAAAAGAGGCTTCTTCTTTAATTGCCTCATACTTGAAAGCAGCTCAAGCATACTATACGGAAAATAGTTTGACTCCTAATCGGTCTAATCATATTGGTCAATACATAACAGTAACTGGGTGCAGACAGGGAAATCCTCAATATTGCAAAACCAATAATAGTTCTCTTATAAATTATTCCAATGCAAGTAGGAATCAATGGTACTCACCTAATGGTCACTTCAATATAAGAATGGAGCAATCAGGAACTAGACTAAATTTTCGTGCACTTCCAGTCTCTCCATCAGGGATAGGTGTTGTTGGATGTTATGACACTTTCTCTGGTGCTACAAAATTAAAAGAGAATGATATGAGTCAAAAGGGTGCTGGAAATGTTAGGAATATAAACTGTAGATAAATTCAATTTTTAATTGTATAAATAATATGTTTTATGAATGATAACAAGCATAAAGTTATCAATATATTTTATATAAAGTTATTAAATAGGATCTTATCAGATAAGAGTAGTGATGGTTTTGTTTTAGCACAAATTCTAGTATTGATTATAGGGGTATCAGTTGCAGTAACTGGATTAATAGCTTCATCAGTTAATCGTCTTTCAAGTTCAAGGTTAAGCTCATTAGAGCTACAATCTAAAAACGCTACTACAAGTGGCGTTAATAATATTAGAACAATATTTAATAATACAAAAGGTGCATATTATTATTTTTGGCTAGCAAAATCATGCTCGCAAAATACAAGTAATAGAGAATGTCCTCAATTTGGGAATGCTTCATCGGTTCTATGGCCAGGACCTTTTGTAAAAGGCCAGATGCCTGATTTATCAAGAATATATTGGTCTGACTCTGGGACAGCCTGGTGTGATGGTCTTAGTTCAGCTCAATGTCCAGGGAGGCAAGTGGCTCCTACTTGTACTTATTTAGGTAAGAAACAATCTACGCCTATTAATTGGAGTTATTATAGCTCTTCTTTGTCTGGTTTATTGAGTGGAAATGATCAAGATTTTAGTAATCAATTAAGTGGTTCGAGTATAGATCATATTCAAAGTTTCACTCTAAAATCAACAGATTTTGTTGGTTCTGAGGATGGAGGAGAGAATTCTATTTTGATAGAAGGTAATACCAAACCATCTTCAAGTTCAACAATTAAAAGTTCTACTAATAAATTAAGAGCAAATATTCAGGTAAATAAAATAGTTTCGCAAACTGGTTTTGGATATATTAGTGCGGGTGAAAACCAAAGAGACATTAATTCATTATTTCTAGGTAATTTAGTTGTTTCAGGCAATAAGGAAGGTTCAATTATATGGAGAAAAAACTTATTTAGACCTACAGAATGTTCAAAGACAAAGAATCTAGTAGGTATTAAGAGTGCTTATCAATTACCTGATAATACTAAGGGAGAAGGTGGACTTTGGGTTCAACCACTTTTACTGCCTCCACCACCATCTAAAAAATCTCAATCTAGTCCAATGTCTTTAGGGCAAGTTGTTTGCACTCAGGATAGTTCATGGAAATCATGGACAAATTGCAGATTTATGGAAACAACGGGTTGGAATAGTTATAAGTCTAAAGATAGAACTGTAACTGTAGACGATTTAATTGTAAGTGGAAAAGATTCTTTTTTTGGCATAGTAACTTCAGATAAATCAAGAGTGACATTAGTCGTTAATGGTTCTATTGATTTAAGTAATGGAGGGAGAATTTGCCATAGAGATAATAGTCCAGCAGCTGGTTGTGGTTCTGGGAAGCCACAAAACCTAACAATATTATTTCAGCAGCCAGGTAAAAATAGTTTGCCTGCCATCGCAAATAATAATGGTAAACAAGAATTAAAATGTTCTTCTAATGGGGGTAGTGATTTAGTCCAAAATCAAAATATTCCTTACAATACCTTCATCCTTAGTAATTCAGGACATTCCGATAGGAGAGAACCTCTTAGTGCTTTTATATATGCTACGGATACAACTCTTTCAACATCTCATAGTCCAGTTAAGTACTATCAAATTCCAAAGGCAGGTTCTAAATTATTAGTTAGAACTAGAGGACTTTATTCATATATCAATAATCCAGAGGGATATCCTTTTCAAGATAGAGCACCTCGGTTACTCAAAACATTAAATAATAAACCAATTCCTTTTAATAAAGCTACTAAGCCTTTTGGCTCAACCACATATCACTTAATAGCAATAGGTAATAGATCTTATTATTCATATCCTGGTGAAAATACAATGTTAAATATGGCTTTAATAACTGATTCTGCTCAAACTCATTATTGGCTTGTTGGTCTAGATATTAAACAATACGAGGCCCAATTTGTTTTTAGAAATACTAATGGACGAACCTGGGTTAAGTATCTTGGTCGAAATCCTTATGGAAGAACCAGATACGGAAGAACGTGGATAAGTCATTATGGAATTGAGTTGAAAGAATATAAAGCTACTGATTTATATATTACTGGTGCTGCTTGGATGAAGAATATATGCTTAGATAAGTATGGAAACGGCAAAGTGTTTTGGGATTTTAAAAAAGATTTCAATAAAGACCTTGTAAAGAGATACTCTAATAATCCAAAATATAATTATGGGGTTCCATATTATCGTGGAAAGTCAATAAAACTATGGGATACTCTTAGAGATTTTAATTAATGAAAAAATATTATTTTGCTATTAATCAATATATTTATAGATTGTTAAAGATAGAAGATGGACTTGGTTTAAGCGAATCAATTGTTAGTATTTTACTTTTAACATTTTTGATTGGTTATTCAATGTATTTTATTACTATGAGGCAATCAATCATGTATAAAGCCAATTTAACAACTGCAATTAATGATGAGATAAAGAGAGATATAGAAAAATTAAAAATAGAATTATGGAATGAACATTACAAGCCTCCACAAAATCAAATACCGGCTTATTACGAGACAGAAACATCAACACTACCAAGTATATATTGTTATAATGTAATAAATACTTTCAATAGATTACCTGGATCAAAGAATAGAGTTTGGATTCCAGGGTCCAACCAAAATTCCTATCAAGGTCAAATAAGAAATAAAGTTTTTAGAGGTTCACCAGTTAAGATAACTAGAAATATTAATAGTCAAAGGCCAATGAATATTGGATCAGACTTTACTGTTGATAAAAGTATTATTGAGGTTAGATATAATGTTGAGTACCAACTTGAGAAATTTAAGGAAAATATCCAATGGACTAGTATAGAATTGTCAAGTGAAGCCCATAGCTGGTGCCCCCCAAAAGGTCACTAAACATGTTTAATAATTTTAAACTGGTTCCAATGTATAAATTTAAGAAAAAATATTTTAGAAAAAAGACATTATATAATAGTGGATTCACTATTACTGAGCTATTAGTTTCAAGTACAATATCGATGCTTGTTTTAACAGCTGGATTTTCTCTTATTAGAATGACATTAGATTTAAATAAATCTGATGAAATTGCATTAAAACTTAGTGGGAAAATTGATAATTCATTAGATTTTGTTGTCGATGAGATAAATAGTAGCAAAAGAGTCTTAACAAGTATTAGTCAACAACCAAGTTCATGTAGCCGCCCTTCTGGTGAATTTGTTATCGGATTAAGTCTTCCTGATCAGGCTCTTGATGTCTCTGCATATAAGAAAACTAATAAAAGCAATACACAATTTTTACGGACTCAGTTAAATTGTCCAATTATTTATACTTTAGTTAAAAATAATAATTACACTGGTAAAAGAGGTTATTCATATAAATTGATGAGGAGAGGTCCTGCAATTAATGAAAAGGGATACTATATACCTACAAAGATTAATGATACTTTAGTTGCCGACAAGATACGTTATAGTCCTATAGACTCAATGATTTGTAGTCCTGGATGGACAAAAAGAACAATTAAAGGAATAATCACGTGTACAGATAAATATAGAAAATCAGCTGAAATAGGTATTTCTGCAGAAACAAATAAGAACTATGATAAATATAATTTTTTATCTAAAACTTCAGCAGGATTCAGTAAGATTCAAGATGACGATTTGTTAGGTAATAAAAATAATTTAGGGGGTAGTGCTCAGGGACAGCCTTGTGCTGGGTGCAAGTTATTTGGAACACCAGTAACAAGTAATAAAATTACTTTTTTTATAGATATTTCAGGGTCTATGAATTGGGGAAGGATAAGGAATAAACGACCAATGGATGTTGCGAAAGAAGAACTAATAAATAATATTCAGAAATTGAATAATGGTGTCAAATTGCAAGTAATTGCTTTTAATCATTACTCAAGAAAACTATTTAGCAGTCCACAAATTTTAAATAATAGAACTAGATATGAAGCAATACGTTGGGTCAGCAGACTCTACGCAGGAGGTGGGACCAATCCATGGGCTGGAGTGTCGGAATCAATGAAAAGTCAAGATGTAGGTCAAATGATATTAATGTCTGATGGTTGGACACGTACATATGGATATTGCCAACACTTAGGTAGATATATGAAATACTCTGACTGCTTTAAGCATTATAATGACAATGTTAGATCGACGACCTCAACAGGTACAGTTCAGATAGACAGTGTATCAATTAAAAATAACTTCTGTGCTGGAAATGGATGGATGGGAGATCTCTCTTCAAAGAATGGAGGTAATTGTACAGTTATAAGATAATTAATCTTGATTAATTAGTTTCTTTATTTCTGATGATTTAGGAATATATCCGGAATTATTCATAGAGACATCCTGATAAGAATCTTTTATTATTTGCGGCGTAACTAGTATTACCAACTCTCTTTGTTCTTTGTTTGAACTTGAATTTCTAAATAGTCTTCCTAATAAAGGAAGGTCTCCTAAAATTGGGAATTTAGTTACGGTTTCTTGATCAGTACTATTTAAAACGCCAGTAAGAATTAATGTATTTCCATCTCTTATACGAATTGAACCGCTGTCAAGTCTTCTTGTAGCTAGTAAGGTAATATCGCCACACCCTTGTAACGTTCTAGTCCCTCCAGATACAGATACTGCAGGTGATATAGAAAATGTGACGTAGCCGTTATCATCAATCCTTAAAACTCTTGCACCAAAAGTTAAGCCAGAGATTCCGTATTCAAAAGTAGGTACAGTTGATTCTTCCTCTACTTCACAATTTACAGGAACCTGACTTCCTACAATTATAAATGCTTCATTACCGTATGAACGTCCAATAGTTCCTGCGGTTAAGGCAGTAGTTACATCTTCAAAAGTTACTGTATCACCTCCTGTTTTTCCTGGATATTCATTCAGGATAAGTGTTGGACTCGCTAATATTTTTGTGTTTTCAGAAGCAATAGATGCTTGCAGGAAATCTACTATCGATTGATTGTCATAAGGCGTTTTAACAGGATTAGTAGTCGGTGTGCTGGAAACTAAAAAATCATCTTCATTGGGTGGTAAAAGATTACCAAATGCTCCCAGAAGTTTTCCACCAGAATTAACAATAAATTGATTACCTGTTTTAAAAGCCCAGCTATTATTGAAAGTATTTCCATCACTTATATTTATATCTAAAATCTTTACAGTTAAAGCAACCTGCCTTTGTCTCAAATCTAATTGCTTGATATATCCCTCTGCAACATCTACTAATTGAGGTGATCCAAGCAGGGTAATAGTCTGAAGTCTGTCATCGGTTGTTGCCATCAAGCCAAGCAAAGGTCCAGCTGATGCTCCATAAACCTGAATTTTTGTTTCAGTGCTATTAGTTGTAGTAGATGAAGTTTCTGAACCTGCTACACGATCAGACTCAGACTGTCCACTACTAACTGCAGTCGTAACAGTCGAAGTGATGCTAACTTTCGCACCTAAATTAGCAAGATAAGAGGCAGCCGCACTAGCTGTTGTTTGATTTAATCTATAAACCCTAGAAATTCGATTTAAAAAGATTCTTTCTCTTACGCTTGGCCCAACATAGACAATATTATTTTGTATGGTTGCTTGAAGTCCACTAGCCATTAATAAAGTATTAAAGGCGACATCAAAAGCTTGATCTTTAATTGACAAAGTTATATATCTTTGGGCATCTGATGTCTTTTCATCAGAGGAACCTATCTCTTCAGTATTGGAATTTGATATGGGCTGATTAAAACGCTGCGATGCTTGCTCATTGAAAAGTGTAGGAGTTGAGTTTGCAGATTGATCTTTGAATGTAGGATCATCTTGGACATAAACAAATCCATATTCTGTTTGAGATATTAAATATTCAATAGCTTCTCTCGCTGGGGTGTTTTTGAATACCATTGATACATTCGGTCCTTTAATATTAACAAGATTTGGATTGTTAATAAAAGACGTGCCTACTGCTATATCTCCTAAAGGTGGAGGCTTTGGTATGCTTCTTTTCTTAGAAGCTGATGTTTTTTTGATTTCATTTAATTGGAATGGGTTATTTAATTTTTGTCTTACTTCGGAAACCTTAAGATTAGGTAAGTCAATAAATGCTTTATTATCTTTTAAAATTATTTCAGGATTATTTATTTTCGTATTATGGGTTGGAATGATAGAAAGAATTAATTCCCCATTAGAACTTTTAATGCTAATGGTTTTCAAGCCAGCTTCGGGAAAAGATAAGCTTTGAGGTGTTATTGGCTTTATAGTATTTTTAAGAAATAACCTTACCTCAATCAGGTTATCAGTAATGTAATTTTCAAATTTAGTATCAGATGGAATCTCAGATAACACAATTTTCATATTAGAAGAATCAGTCTTCAGGCTTAGTAAAACATTATTTTTTTGTGACTTTTGATCATTAACTACAGCACTTAAATCATTTGAAGCTACAGAATTAATTGATGAACTCAAAAACTCTGAAGATACTATTGCAAAAGGTATGATTAAAATAGAGTAAAATTTATTAATCATTTTTGTTTTTTTCACCTTACAACAAATGATAGAATATTCTTCATGAATAGTCTAGTTATTATAGCAGTATTAATATAAATCATTTTTTCAAAGTAGGTACATTAATAATTAATCTAGCCTCAACTTCTCCTGTTTGGATAGCAGGTATTTTTTCATTATCAGAATAGTTAGGTTGAGATAAGCTGGGTTCAAAACATACAGGTATAATCAGCATATTGTATTCCTGAATAGTTCTTAAATAATTTAAAAGATTTAAATAGTTTCCATTAATGCGCATAGAAAAATAGTTGTTCTCAAATATTTGATCTATTGATTTCGGAATATTATTAAAAACATCAAGGCCAGAATTTATGGATGGAGTGAATTCATAAATTTTTATAGAATCATTAGAGGGGAAATTATCATCTATAAATTCATTATTGTCTAAATCAAAATTATCTACATTATCAAAATCTAAATCATTAATTGGGGGGTCTAAGTTTTGATTATCAAAATCATTAAATCCATCATTAAGAAATTCTTGATCAGTTCGAGAAGAGCAAGAGTTTAATTCATCTTTTTTAATAGGAGATAATTCAGAAATCAAAACAACTGATCTCTTTGCTGAATCATATAAAAGTTCGCTAATTAAAAATATATCATTAGATTTAGCTATTAAACTTTTAAATTTTGGTAATAATTTATTTAATTCTTCTCTGAGTTCAGTACGATTATTCAATTTATCTTGAATAACAGGTAATTCGTTCTTTTCATTAAAATATAAACCAGATAATCTCTGCTTTTCACGAAAAGATTTAAAAGAAGGAATTAAGACTAAAGAAGTAAGAAATGCTGCAATTAAAATTCCAATTGTAGGGTAAAAGGCCTTAGACTTTGAAAGATTCTTTATATCTTCAATTTTAATAGACTTAAGATCTTCTATCTTTACAGTCTTTGCTCTCTCAAGCATTTCTGCAACATCAATTTTCTTTAATTCTTCAATAAATTGTAAGATGCTAGTATTTTTTTTCATGTTTTTATCTTATAAAGAGATTTAATATATTTGAATATTTATTTAGCTTTGACAAAGTGCCATAGTTAAAAGCATTTTTATTTAATTCTATTGTGTTTTTTAAGGATAATTTACTAAGTTTACCCGTTATTTCAATAACAACACCAGCTTTTAATTGATTATTATCAATCGAGTCATTAGTCAATTTTGATTGATCAATTAGTCTCATTAGTTTAAGTGAATCTGATTCAACTAATTTATTATCTAATAATAAATTAAGTAATTTGTTTATAGAAATTATATCTGATCCAATAGCATTTATTTTGAAGCCATAATTGTCAATTGTATAATCAGATAATTGAACTCCAGCTGGTATTAAACTCTGTAGATAATAGCCAAATAAATAATCTGGAGCTGAAATAGCATAAAGACTAGCATACTTTATAAATGAATTGAAGTCGGATTCTAGACTTCGATTTATATCACTTAATTGATTAACATTATCCTCATAGCTATAATGATAGTTTTCAAGTCTTTTTATGTTTATTCGAGGTATTAGTGAAATAAATTGTATTAAAAGTGTTAATGCTATTATGCTAAAAGAAGGAGCAAAAAGTATTTTATTGCTTTTGCTAAACTTATTTAAATATTTTATTTTTGGTAAATATCCTAGAAATTTACTTACAATACTTAAATCTTGATTTGTGTTAGAACTAATTGGTTTATTGATGTTTTTATAAGACCATAATTTTATTGTCTTATAGTTTTTAGCAAAATTATATTTTATCATTTAATTAAATCCTCTATTAAAAGACAAAAAGAATCTAAAACCGACTTATTAGCTAAATGATCATTTGAATCTATATTGTATACAATGTTAGAAGTTAAATATTCTTCATTGTTATATATTTTAAAGCCATAAATGGAAGAATGATTTTTAATCAAATCCAATTCATCAAGACCACTACCAGTTAGATATATTTTATCAGGTATTATATCATTACTTTCTTTTGTTATTTTCAATATAGCATCCTTTAATCTTATGAAAAGCTGTTGTTTGACTTTCTCATCATTTGATTTATATAATGATACACCATATGGCAATTTGTATGATCTAAGGCCACAATTTTTCTTTTGTATATAGATTGTTATTGATGAAATTTCTACATCACATAAGATACTATAAATTTGATTTGTAGATTTTTTTGAAATTTTATCAATAATATTTATTGAAGCATTTGATAAAGCTACTACTGGATTATCAAGTAAAATTAGAATTCTAATCCATGATTCAATTATATTTTTTTCTGCATAGACAACTATATGATAAGAACTTAACTTATCTCCTGATACTCTTTGATATTGAATAGATGTTTGATCAGGCAGGAAAGGACTCTTTGAGAGAATAATTGGATCTTTATCTGAGAAAACAACTAATTGACTATCAGTAAAAGTTTTAGATGTAAAGAATGCAGAACCAAGTAAAAGAATCGTAGGAGGATTTGAAAGGCCAAAAACCTCAATAACATCTTCTATAATACTTTTAACTTCTTCAATATTTTCAACTTTGCTATCTCCTATTAATTTAGTGTCTATTTCTATTTTGATATGCTTTTTTATTATAGTATTTTTTTTTGTTTTGCATAAATGTAAAATACTTAATTTATGCTCTGAGTAATGAACGCCAACAAAGTCAATATTGTAATCTGAATTAGTAGTATTATTGATTTTGCTAAGAACATTCAATTTATTTTTGTTTAATAGATCTATTTTGTTTTTTGTTTTTGAAAGCTTATTAAATAATTTATTGATGTTAAATAAACTAATTTCCTTTTTGAAAATTTTTAATACATCATATATAAACTCTTTTTTCCTGTTATTAGTCCTATCTTTTTTTATTTGATTGCTACTATTTCTTATCTTAAATCTACTTATATTTTTTTTTAAGTAATTTTTAGTAATACTTAAATAATGATATTTTTTAAATTTATCCTTTATATAAAATAAGGATAATCCAGCTTTTTTTCTTATTGAATTGATATTTATGTTCATCTTTTCTTGAAGTCAACTTTGTATGTCAGTATTCCATTGGAAATATTAATAATAGATTTTTCTATATCAATACTTGAAATTGAATATCCATTACCCAAATCAGAACCAACTTTTAAAAATGATCTACCTTTATCAGTATCTGCAAAGACTATGTTGGCCTCTCCTACTTTGGCCATGCCTGTAAAAACTATATTCCTCGACAATATTAAGTTTCCATTGTCTGAATTAGCTTGATAAGAAGTAAATGGATTCCTAGCTAAACTTATGTTTTTTTCCTGACTGCTTGTTTTTTGGTTGGGAACCTGCCTTAGTTCCTCATTGTTTGTTTCTTTATGAAATGGATTTATAATTTCAGCATGCTTGACATTATTTTCATTGGTATTAAATTTGTCTGCTTTGTTAGCATAGGATTTAAATTGGCAGGAAAATAAAATAAAAAATATTAAAAAACCAATTTCAACTGCAGGATTGAGCTTGATTGATTTATTTTCATATTTTATATTAAGCATTTGCTAATATGGAAAAATAAAACTTCAAAAAGTATACAAAGTATACAGAATATTTAAAAATCAGCAATAACGCTATACAAACTAGCTAGATTTAAAGGGGAAATGCCTATAATCTAATTATGGCTATTGGTAATCGAAAAATAGACTCATCAACTTCTAGTTCGACTTCCGAGTTGAAAAAATTTTTATCTAGTAATGTTTGCAAAGAAGCAGGAATAGTAACTCTTGCTGTAAGTGGAAAGGATGTATCGCTAGGGGCTATGAACCCAATTTATAAGAATGTACAAAATATTGTTCAGAGACTAGAAAAAAATTACACCGTTAACGTGAATGTAAAGCAAATTACTCCGGAAGAATTTGAAAAATGGGATGAAACTATTAATTCGATTTCATTTAAAGATTCTAAATTATTCAAAGAAATTAATAATTCAGGTGCAGATGTAAAAAAAGAAAATACAAATAAAAATTCTTATAAACTACCTCCTAATATTAATCTAAATAATGATAGTAATAACTCCGCAATTGATGACAATTCAGATTCGAATAATAAATCACTATTTAAAGATCTTCTTGAAAAATCCAATGACATAGTAAATGATAATGATGTAGATAAATTTGATTTCTTTGAGTTAGATGAAGAGGAAGAGGAAGAGGAGGAAATTGATATTATTGACGATAAAGATCTCAGTGATAACAACGATCCTGTCATTAAAGCTGCTGGTTCAATATTGTCTACTTGTGATCGCTTGAAAGCTTCTGATATTCATGTGGAACCATTAGAAGATAGGATGAGAATAAGATATAGAATAGATGGAGTATTGAAAGAGGTATATTCATTGCCAAAGGCCAAGTCAAAAGCGATTTCAAGTAGACTTAAAGTTATGAGTAAATTGGATATTGCTGAGCGTAGATTGCCTCAGGATGGAAGAATTCGATGTCGAATTAATAATAAAGTATCTGATTTTAGAGTTAGCACCTTGCCTGGGAAATGGGGTGAAAAAATTGTACTAAGAGCATTACAATCAGATTCATCAATGTTGGATCTAGAAAAACTAATATCAGGCAAGGATGAATTATCCCTAGTTAGAGATATGGGAAGCTCACCGTATGGAATCTTTATCGTTGTAGGACCAACTGGTAGTGGAAAATCAACTACTCTTTATTCGATTTTAAATGAAAGGAATACACCTGATGTAAATATTAGTACTGTTGAAGATCCAGTTGAATATACATTAGATGGAATTCATCAAGTTCAAGTTATAAGAGAAAAGGGTCTTGATTTTGCTAGAGCACTTCGCTCATTAATGAGACAAGATCCGGACATTATTCTTGTAGGAGAGACAAGAGATAGAGAAACCGCCCAAACAGCAATGGAAGCAGCGCTAACAGGACATATGGTTTTTACAACATTACACGCAAATGATACTGCTACAGCAATAACAAGACTTGGTGAGATGGGTATACCTCCTTATCTTGTAGGGTCCTCAGTTATCGGTGTAATGGCTCAAAGACTTATACGTAAAATTTGTCCTAGCTGCTCTACTGAACGATCTGTAGATCCAAGTAAAGATAATCTTGCTGTCCAATATGATGTTAAAAGTTTAAAACAAGCAAGTATTATAGATCTTTCTGATAAAGAAGTAGACCATCAAAGCTTATGTCCGATATGTAATGGAACTGGTTATAAGGGAAGACTTGGTTTATATGAGGTAATGAAGGTTACAGAACCAATCAGAGAATTAATCATGAAATCAAGTACAGCTGATGTAATTAGAGAATGTTCTGCAGAAAAAGGAGTTAAAAGTCTTTTGGATTATGGTATGGAGTTAGTAAAAGATAAATTAACCACACTTGAGGAAGTAGAAAGAGTTTGTTTATTAAATGATTAAACAATGACTACACCAAATTTAAAAATCACTCGATTAATGAGTGAACTTGTTCAACGCAATGGTTCAGATCTTCATTTGACAGGTGATAAACTTCCTTATTTCAGAATACAAGGTTCAATACTACCCGCTGATACTGAAGATTACAGAAAGGATGAATTAAAACAAGACTTGATTTCAATACTTGGAGATGAAAAAATAAATTTATTTGAAAAGGAAAAAGAACTTGACTGTAGTTATGGTTTAGAAGGTATAGCAAGATTCAGGTTAAATATTTTTTATGATAGAGGCCATATCTCTTGTGTGATGAGGGCATTAAATACCAATATTCCTAGCTTTTCAGAAATAGGTTTGCCTGATAGTGTTCAACAATTGTTAAAAAGGCCAAGAGGATTAATGCTTGTGACTGGTCCAACAGGATCAGGCAAAACAACTACTCTTGCTAGTTCTATTGATTGGATTAATACAAATAATTCAGATCATATTTTAACAATTGAAGATCCTATTGAATTTGTATTTGAAAATAAAAATTGTCTTGTAAGACAAAGAGAAGTTGGAGAAGATACTAATTCTTTTTCTAGAGCATTGAGATCTGCTTTAAGAGAAGATCCAGATATTATTCTTGTTGGTGAGATGAGGGATTTAGAGACAATTAGTTTGGCTATTACTGCAGCTGAAACTGGGCATTTGGTTATGGGAACATTACATACTTCATCTGCTTCTCAAACTATTGATCGAATAATAGATGTGTTCCCAACAAGTCAACAGCAACAAATAAGAGTTCAACTTTCTGCCTCCTTGATAGGTGTAATTTCACAAACATTGTGTAAAACAAAAGAAGGAGGAAGGGCTCTAGCAGCTGAAATACTGGTGAATAATAATGCTATAGGTAATTTAATTAGAGAATCAAAGTCATCACAAGTTTATTCCCAAATTCAAGTAGGTGCTAAGTATGGAATGCAAACTTTAGAGCAAGCATTAGCTATTCATGTAGAAGAAGGTCTTATTACTAAAGAAGAAGCATATTTTAAATGTAATCGTCCAAATGTATTAAATGGTTTGTTTGATACGGCAATGGAAGATATTTAATAGGTTCAAATTTATGAAGTATAAATATATATCTGATCCAGACTTGCGAGCTAAGCTTGAAGAAGCAAGAAAGAAGAATAGCTCAAAAAGAAATAATATTAATATTCCTGAAGAAGTTAATGAAAAACAACAGTTAGAAAAAAAAGTATCTAAAACAAATATAAAACTTATCGAGAATAAAGAACCGATTACCCCTAATAAGAAATTTGAGAATCTAAAGGCAAAAAAAGGTAAGAAAAAAAGAAAAGTTTTAAAGCCTCCATCTACTAAGTCTCTTGCAGTAGCAACCAAACAGCTTTCTTCAATGCTAAGGACAGGATTGCCTCTTTTAGAGTCATTAAATATTTTGTCAGATAGTAGTGAAGATAAGACTCTTAAAGCAGTTTTCAGAGAGGCTTCTATAGGTATTAGTCGAGGGGCAACTTTGGCCGAATTACTAGAGAAACATCCTGAAATATTTGATGATATGTATTTGGCATTGGTTTCTGCTGGTGAAGTTGCAGGATTATTGCCTGAGGTTTTAGAAAGGGAGTCAAAACTTTTAGAAAGTCTATCTAAAATAAAAAGTCAAATTAGCAGTGCATTGGCATATCCAATAGCAATCTTTGCGCTTACTTTTATCGTTATTATAATCATGCTGGTTTTTGTTATACCTGTTTTTGTTGATATTTATGCAGGCTCAGGAGCTAAGTTGCCAGGATTAACTCAATTCCTCGTAGACGCATCAAATTCAATCAGAAATCCATTGTTTTTAATGAAACTATTTCCTATGCTTTTCGTCGCTTACTTTCTATTTAAGCGACAGGTAAAAACAAATTCTTTTATCAACTGGAAAGATAATATGCTTTTGAAAATCCCTATTACGAAAGATCTTGTCACTAAATCTTGTCTTGCTAATTTCTCAAGGACTCTATCTGCATTAAATTCCGCAGGTGTCCCAATACTAGAATCTTTAATGATAGCAAAACGTACTCTTCGTAATAGGGTTTTTGAAAGAATTGCAGATAAAATGAATACTGAAATACAAGCAGGTCAACCTATTTATAAAGTCTTATCAATGGAATCAGATGTTATACCAATAATGTTTACATCAATGTTTCGCATTGGTGAAGAGACTGGGGAACTTAGTGAAATGGTAAACAAATTGGCAGATTTTTACGAAGACGAGGTTTCAAGTGCTGTTAGAGGACTTACCTCTGTTTTGGAACCTTTAATGATTGTATTTGTAGCAGTTGTCGTTGCATTTATACTTATAGCAATGTATTTACCAATGTTTAATATGATGAGTACAGTTGGTTGATTTAATAAGTTGAGAAAATTGAAAAATCTAATATCTTTTACAAATATTAGATTTTTAATTTGTTTTTTAATTGTCTTAATATCTAATCAAGTTATCTATGCTAATCAAAATATTACATATGATAATTCTTTTATTTTGATTACTAAAGATTTTGAGAGAACACTATTTAGTCTTCTTGAAAGAGCAGATCATCAAAAAAAGCCAAAAAAATATATTAGGGATGATGGCTCAATCTATTATAAGTATAAGAGTAATAGATTCAAACCTAAACTTTCAGTTAATGAAATTAAAAAAATGATTTCCAAGAAACAAGACTTTTCTTATCAAAGAAATTATATAAGGTTAATTCTAAGATACGCAAGGAATATGAATATAGATATTGTCTTAAGTAATGATAAATCAGAAAGTTCAGCGCTATGGTTCCCCTCAGAAGATTTGGTTAAAATTAATACAAATATAATAGAACATGGAACGAAAGGTTTTGCTGAGATACTCAATCATGAAGTAATACATATAGCACAATCTTGCAATTCGATTAATTCAACTTCCCAACCTAAATTGTTGAATATAGAAACAAAAATTACAAAGGAGAATATGTTTAATTTTAATAATGATATTTATAAGTATTTAAGCCCTTATAATAAAAAACTTGAGCGAGAAGCTTATTCAAATCAATCAAATTTAAAATTAGGTTTGGCTCTTATTGAAAAATATTGTCTAAAATAAAAAATCTAGCAGGTTTTTAAAATTTATATTATTTTAAATTTTTTACAATTGATTGGAAGAATCTATTTAATGCCTTTTCGTCGAGTTCTTCATTCATAAAGTGTCCAATTAAATCTTCTTTTAATCCTTGTAATTTATCATTAATATCCTCACCATCTAAAGACAAGCTTATCAATTTACCATTTTTGTCTTTGGTTTGAGAATTGGCTTCCCATAGTATTAACATAGCTTGTCTACCAGGAGTTAGATTGTCAATCCCTCTGACTGGATTGGCTTTACATGCTTTCTTGAATTTTTGCCAAAAAGGAAATGCATCCAGGTCTTTATCAGCCTGATCTATTAAGTATATAAATTCATCTTCTTTCATATATTTTTTTTGCAAATTATAGCATATATGGATTCGCAATCAAGATAGATTTCTTGTTTTTACTTATATTAATAACTTATATGTAACCTAATATAAGATTTATTTGATTCGTAACTTATATATTTAATCTTGTTCTTTATGTTGGCATAATACATTATTTACTAATCGAAGATTTAAGATTATTAGAAAAAAAGTGCATCGTTTTTTTTAACTTAAATGTATATTCTTTACTAGCTGGAGCTAATTATAATAGTTATTGATCTGAAATTTATACAGGAATTATTGATGATTTATATTCACTTCAAGAACGAAATTATAGATAATAAATTTAAGGAAATAAATTTATCCTAAGAAGTTATGCTTTAGAATTTACTAGAATGGTGGATCATATTAATTCTGCTGCTAGTTTTTGACCATTTGATTTTAATAGGTGCGATTTACCTATCGTAAAAACAACACCATCAGTATAAAGAGCTTTATTGAAAACTTACTCTTTAAAAAAGATAATGATTATCAGAATTTGAATCAAAGAGATGATGCAAAAATAAACTTATATCAATCATCATTCAGGATGCTGATGTCTAAAGTGGGATTAGCTCATTACCATTCCACCATCAACTTGAATTGTCTGACCAGTTATGTAGGCAGCAGATGGCTCTGCTGCTAAGAACCTTACTGCTCCTGCAACATCCTCTGGCTCTCCAAGTCGTCCAAGTGGAATAGCAGCAAGAATTGCCTCGCTGTTCAGATCCTTTGTCATATCAGTAGAAATGAAGCCAGGCGCGACCGCATTTACAGTAATCCCCCTGCTCGCAAATTCTTTAGCAGCACTTTGAGTTAGACCAACTACTCCAGCTTTTGCCGCTGAATAATTAGCTTGTCCTGGGTTGCCCATTAATCCAACTACAGAGGTTATATTGATGATCCTTCCTTTCTTTTGTTTTAGCATTTGTCTCGAAACTGCTCTTGTGCAATAAAAAACGCCACTCAGATTAAGGTCTAATACTTTCTGCCAATCGTCTGTTTTCATCCTCATAAGTAGTCCATCTTTAGTTATCCCTGCGTTATTAACTAGAACATCTATTTTATTATTTTTTCCCAGGACTGTTTTTATTAATTCATTGACCGAGTTTTCATTGGAAATATCGGCTTGAAGAGGGGATGCAGAGCCACCAAAAGACTTTATTTCTGAAACAACCTTCTGTGCATTCTCTATGGATGAAGAATAATTGATGATTACTTCTGCTCCTTCCTTAGCTAAAGATATTGCAATTGCTTTACCAATTCCTCTGCTAGCTCCAGTTACAAGAGCAGTTTGTCCTTCGAGTAA
>MDTB01146007.1_pt1 | contig 21082 bp, 4 predicted proteins | sample 811161 | NCBI WGS metagenome assembly MDTB01 (sample SAMN05326650, study PRJNA326480) | marine metagenome | isolation source: seawater | place: Mediterranean Sea | collected 2009
TGGTTCCGGACCTACACCTGGCACCAGCGGTGTTGAGCGTGTCACCTCGTCAGACGACAAAGCGGTTCCGCAAAAATTTACAACAGTTGGTCCAGACGGTAGTATACTTGACGTAATAGGATCCGCAGAAGGTGCAGGGTATAATACAGTGTATGGCGGTAGTAGAATTACCACAAGAGATTACTTTGGTAAAGAACTTACAGAACTTACAATTGATGAAGTTATTGACTGGCAAACAGAATCAGTCAGTAGGGGATCGGCGAGTTCTGCAGCAGGAAAGTACCAAATTATTAAGAAAACACTTATCAATCTAGTAGATGAACAAGGCGCTGCAGCAAGAACAGACAAATTTAATCAAGTCACACAAGATAAATTATGTAGGAAACTTCTACAAATTAGAGGAATTGACGGCTATCTAGCAGGCACAAAATCAGAAGGTCAATTTTGTAAAAGTCTTGCACAAGAGTGGGCAAGTTTGCCAGTCGTACAACGAACCAATGGCGCTAAGAGAACAGTCAATCCTGGCGAAAGTTACTATGCCGGCGACGGCTTAAACAAATCAAGAATTTCTCCAACAGAGCTAATTGCCGCTGTGAGAAATGTTAAAGAAACTGGGTATACGTAGGGGGTAAATATAGCTAATGAGTACTTTAGAAAAAAACATATATAAAAGGGTTAGTGTAGGCAACTCTAAAACTCCTAGGAAACCAGCGTCTAGTGCTGCTTATAGATCTATAAGCACAGTAAATCCTGCAAACGAAGGATATCGACTTTATGATCTTGCGGTAATAAAGCAAGATGTTATAAACCATTTTCATATTAGACAAGGCGAAAAACTTGAAAATCCTGAATTTGGTACAATTATTTGGGACGTATTATTTGACCCACTTACAGACCAACTTAAAAGTGCTATTATAGAAAATGTAGAAGACATTATTAATTATGATCCTCGTGTTGTTGTTGATAATGTTATAGTTGATACCTATGAAAGCGGAATACAAATTGAATGTACTCTTATATATTTGAACTACAGTATTGCAGAATCAATGACATTACAATTTGATAGAGATGCCGGCTTACTTGCTTAAAGAATTAACTACGTACTTTACAGTTTATAATAAATACGTTATATGAGGAAATTAGATGTCAGCTACGGATAGACAAAACAGATTATTAGTTGCAGAGGATTGGAAAAAAGTATACCAATCTTTCCGCAATGCTGATTTTCAAAGTTACGACTTTGACAATTTAAGACGCACAATGATAGAATACCTTAGGACTAATTATCCTGAGGATTTCAACGACTACATAGAATCAAGCGAATATCTTGCTCTAATTGACCTAGTTGCATTTCTTGGACAAAACCTTTCTTACAGAATTGATTTAAACGCAAGAGAAAATTTCCTCGAACTTGCCGAAAGACGCGAATCTGTACTTAGACTTGCAAGACTACTCAATTACAATCCACGTAGAAATCAAGCGTCTAACGGTTTATTAAAATTTACAGCAATTAGTACTACTGAAGATTTATTAGACTCTAACGGAACAAACTTAGCAGGACAAACAATTCAATGGAACGACAGTACAAATGCTAATTGGTATGAACAATTTATTAAGGTACTTAATACAGCATTACCTGTAAATGGTGTGTTTGGTAAGCCCAACAAGAGCGAAACTGTCTCTGGTATTTCTACAGACCAATATAGGATTAACGGTGTGAATACTGATGTTCCTGTATTTGGCTTTGAAAAAGCTGTAGAAGGTAAAACTACTCCTTTTGAGATTGTATCTACAGATATTGACGAAGGAAGTTTAGTTGAAGAAGCACCTGTACCTGGTAACAACTTTGCATTTATGTATAGAAATGATACACAAGGACCAGGGAGTAGCAATACAGGATTTTTTGCACATTTCCGTCAAGGAAGATTAGAAAGCGGACAATTTAGTGTTACCCAACCAACACCAAATCAAACAGTAGCAATTGATACTAGTAACATTAATGACTCAGACGTTTGGGTATTTTCGCTAGACGGTAACAATAACGAATCTGAAATTTGGACAAAACTAGATGCTGTTGAAGGTAACAACGTAATTTACAATAGCATTAATAAAAAGATTAGAAACATATACAGTGTTCTTACAAGAGTAGACGATAGAATAAATTTAATTTTCTCAGACGGTGTTTTTGGAAATTTACCTAAAGGTAATTTTAAAGCATACTATAGAACAAGTGAAAATAGAAACATGGTTATTACACCTAATGCTATTTCTAATGTTAGTATTAATATTCCTTATCTTAGCAAAAAAGGCAGAGTTCAAACTCTAACAATAACATTAGGGCTTCAATCAACTGTTGCTAATAGTGCAAGAAGTGAAAGCAATGCAAGTATAAAACAAAATGCGCCTGCAACATACTATACACAAAATAGAATGATTACAGGTGAAGACTACAATGTTGCTCCTTTGGGTATAAGTCAAGATATTGTAAAAGTTAAAAGTGTGAATAGAACATCAAGTGGTATATCAAGATATTTTGATTTAATTGATTCCACTGGAAAATACAGCAATACAAATTTGTACGGCAACGACGGAGTACTGTACAAAGAATATGTTACAAACAAAACAAGTTTTAATTTTAATACACAGACAGATATCGAAGGCATTATTATTAATACTATTGAACCTATTCTTGACGATCAAAAAGTAAAACACTTTTATCTCGATAAGTTTCCAAAAATTAATACATTTGACCTAAACGTATTTTGGAATTCAGTAAGCGAAGATACAAATACATTTACAGGTAATTTTCAAGACCAAGACGGAACTGGCTATAATGTCGGAACGTTTACTACAAACAGTTTAAAATATATTGAAGCAGGAACAGCGGTAAAATTCCAAGCACCACAAGGATTCCATTTTATGGAAGATGGTTCACTTATGTCCGGACCAGCAGATCATGTAGGTAGCTCATTATACAAGTGGACAAAGGTTGTAGCTGTAGCAGGCAACGGGTTAACAGTTGGATTATCTGATACACAGGGTGCTATTGCCTTAGCAGATAAAATTCCAAGTTTGTGTAGACTAATACAAATTAGACCAAAACTTGCTAACAGCTTAATTGACGATGTAAAGGTAGAGATTATTGATCAAACTTTTGCATACAATGATTTTGGTTTACGTTATGATGATGTAAATAGAGTTTGGAGATTAATAAAAGCAAGCGATATAGATAAGAAAAGCAATTTTGGCACAGGATTTACAGGTAACGTAAGCAATGGAAACCTTGATGCAAGTTGGTTACTACTATTTGAAACAAATGGCGAAACTTATAAAGTTACTTACAGAGGTTTAAGATATGTTTTTGAAAGTGATAGAGAGATTAAATTCTATTACGACAGTGGAGATAAAATTTATGATAGTCAAACAGGAAAAACTGTCAAAGACAAACTCAGTGTTTTAAACATTAATACACAGCCTGACAGTACACTGCCATTTACAGACAATTTTGATTTTGATATTTTAGAATCTTACAGAGACAAAGAAGGTTATGTAGATACTAAAAAAATAGAAATAACCTTTGCTGACAAAGATGCAGACGGAATTATTGACGATCCTGAATTATTTTTACATATTGTAGACGAAACAACTAATCCTTTAGAAAAAATTATTATACATGAAAAATATTTTACTGACGCCGGAGTAGAAGATTTTAGATACGTAGATGCAACTGATATACAAATTTTAGAATCACAAACTAACATACAACCTCTAAGTACATACACAGCTGGACAAGTGTTTTACTTTAGAGATGCAAATGTGTTTAAAAAACTAAATGGTACAACTCTTGAGTTAGAAACTATTAGTGATTACAAAGCGTTTATTGGCAGAGACAAACTTAAATTTCATTATGTACATGTTGCTGATACTAACAATAGAATAGATCCTAGTGCAAGCAATATGATAGATGTATACATGCTAACAAAAAATTACGATAGAAATTATAGACTATATCTAGACGGTCAGTTTACACAAAAACCTTTACCTCCAAGTTCAGACGAATTGTACAGGTCGTATGGCGCACAGCTAAACAAAATTAAATCTATAAGTGATGAAATTGTGTATCACCCTGTAAAATATAAAGAACTATTTGGTAGTGCTGCAAAAACAGATTTGCAAGCAACATTCAAACTAGTTAAAAATTCAGGTATTGTCCTCAATGACAACGACATCAAAACAAGATGTATAGAAGCAATTAATCAATACTTTGCATTAGAGAATTGGGATTTTGGCGATACTTTTTACTTCCAAGAATTAGCAACTTATATAATGAATAGACTCGCACCAGACTTAGTCAGTGTTGTGATTGTTCCAAATCAAATTACACAATCATTTGGCAGCCTATTTGAAGTAAGAAGTGAAGTAGATGAAATTTTTATTAATAGTGCAACTGTTGCAAATATAGAAATTATAGATCAAATTACAGCAACACGTCTAAATGCATCAGGTAACGTAGTCACATCAAGTGAAACAGCAAACACCGGTATTACAAGTTCGTCATCGTTTACTAGTGCAAGCACAAGTAGCACAAGTAGCAATACTAGCTCAGGCGGTTCAAGTAGCTCAGGCGGTTCAAGTAGCTCAGGCGGTTCAAGTAGTGGAGGAAGTTATTACTAATGTCTTACGAAAATGATCAGACAGACGCACCTTTGCCAGCAGGCGGAGAAAGTGATCGAAAGAGTGTAAATTTACTTCCAAAGTATTTTAGGACACAAGCTAATAAAAAGATACTTTCTAGCACGATTGATCAACTTGTACAACCTGGAACAGCAGAAAAAATAAATGGGTATATGGGTCGTAAAAATGCAAAGGCATTTAAAGCAGGCGATACTTATATTGCTGATGTTACACAACAGCGAGAAGATAGGCAACTAGAACCTGCAACTGTTTCTGTAGATGACCTAGGTAATGTAAATTTCTATGCAGACTATGCAGACTATATTAACCAAGTAAATAATTTTTCTGGAAATGCAAAAAATCAAAGTAGACTTAATAGTCAGGAATATTATTCTTGGAACCCAAATATTGACTGGGACAAATTTACAAACTTTCGTGAGTATTACTGGTTACCTAATGGTCCACAAACAGTATCTGTGTATGGAAAAAGTTTAGATGAGGTAAGCACATATACTGTAACTACAGAAACACAAGATGACAATGTTGTATATAAGTTTTCTCCTCCAGGGTTTGAACCTAATCCTGCACTAACACTGTACAGGGGACAAACTTACACATTTGAGATTGATACTCCCGGGCATCCGTTCTCATTCTCAACTGATAGACGTTTTGCTGACGCACCGTTTGAAGTTGTTAAGCAGGAAAATGGCACATGGAAAATTATTTCTGGTAGTGCAGAAAATGTTTCCAGTCTTTATGTGCAAGGAATAACGGCAACAGACTTAGAAGGTAACGAAATCGATCCCGTAAATGTTGAAAAAGGAAGAATTACATTTACTGTACCTTACGAAGCACCAGCACAATTATATTACACAAGTCAGAGCGATATTAATACAAGTGGTTATATAAAAGTTTTTGACATTATAGAAAACACAGCTATTGATATAAATGAAATTATAGGTAAAAAAGAATATACAAGTTCTAACAAAGTACAGTTTACTAATGGACTAAAAGTTAAATTTGCTGGCAACGTAACGCCTGCAGAATATGCAAATGATGAATGGTTTGTTGAAGGTGTAGGTACAAGTATAAAATTAATAAAAGAACAAAATCTAGTAATACCTGCAAGTTATGTAGGTGACAAGTTAGTTCCTTTTGACAGTGAAGGATTTGATAGATTACCTTTTGGAAACGCAAGTTCTTTTGCACAAGTCAAAGACTATCTTGTTATTAACAGAGCAAGTGTTGATAGAAATGCTTGGACACGTTATAATAAATGGTTTCATAAAGATGTAATTGAAAAGTCTGCAGAATATAACGGTCAAGTAGCATCTATTGATCAGTCTGGAAGAGCTTCAAGACCAATTATTGAATTTAATGCAGGATTGAAATTATTTAATTTTGGAACACAAGCAAAAGACGATGTTGATCTAATTGATTACAAAACTACTGACGCATTTAGTACTATAGAAGGTAGTACAGGGTACAGCATAGACAATACTAATGTTGCTGACGGTATGCGTATTATTTTTAACGCAGACACAGATAGAACAGTTAGAGGTAAAATTTATAAAGTAAACTTTATATTAATTGATAATATACGCCAAATAAGTTTGATAGAAGATACTGATGCACAGCCTCAGGTAAATGAGACTGTCTTGATCAAAGGCGGCGATGTATACAAAGGTAGATTGTTTTACTTTGATGGGACAAGTTGGAAAGAATCACAGAAAAAGACTAAAGTAAATCAACAACCATTATTTGATGTGTTCGACGACACCGATAATAGTTTTAGTTCCTACAATGCAAGCACATTTAACGGTACAGAATTATTTGCTTATGCACAGGGCACGGGTTCAAACGATTCTGAATTAGGGTTCCCATTATCATATAGAGCAATAGAAAACTTTGGTGATATACAATTTAATTTTCCGCTAGTAACAGATACATTTGTATATGAGGAAGATAATTCTAATATAACTGTTGCTATTGAATCTGGATACGTTAGAAAATACTCTAGTTTGTCGTCGTATGTAAGCGAAAGCGGTTGGATAAAAGCAAACAATCCAAGTAGACAAGCAATAGTTAGACAATATGTTGCAGACACTACACTTAATGATTTTGCTGTTGATGTTTTTGATAGAAGTGGCGATCTAAACGATCTAGTAGTAAAAGTTTACGTTAATAATGTATTCAAAAAAGAACAGACACATTATGTAATAAACAGAATAAACGGTGTAGCGTATATTACATTCAATAGTAATCTACTAAAAGACGATATTGTTGTACTAAGATGTTACAGTGCAACGGATAAAAATGAAAACGGTTTTTACGAACTAGCTTATAATCTAGAGCGTAATCCAATGAATACAAATATAAATGAATTTACAATAGCAGAAGTTACTGACCACGTAAGCACTATTATTGAAAACACACCAGACTATGATGGTAACATATTTCCTGGAAATAGTAATCTAAGAGATATAGGTAACTTATCACAACGTGGCACACGTTTTGTAAAACATTCTGGTCCTGTTGCGTTAGCTAGTTATCACCTTACAGATAAAAATGCCAATATTATCAAAGCATTAAAATTTGCTAGATTAGAATATGCCAAATATAAAAGACTGTTTTTACAAGTAGCAGAAAATTTAGGTTATGACGGACCTACAAAACAACATGTTGATAAAGTAATAGAAGAAATAAACAGTCAAAAAACTGACGGTATGCCGTTTTATTTCTCAGACATGGTACCGCACGGTGCATCAAAAAGAACACTACATATTGTAAGAGCAAGTGATAGCGTATTTTATCCACTGTCTTCAACATTTAATCTTGATACTGTAAGTGAAAAAGCGGTGCTTGTTTATCTAAATGATGCAGCACTTTGCTACGGTACAGACTATACTTTTACAACTGAAGGTTTTGTAAAAGTTGCGGCTACACTTGCCGTAAATGATGAAATTGAAATATTCGAGTATGACACAACTGATGGGTGTTTTGTGCCTACTACACCTACTAAGCTAGGGTTGTATCCAGCATACAAGCCGGAGATATATGTAGACGATACATTTGAAACACCAAAAACTGTTATACAAGGACACGACGGAAGTATTGTTTTTGCATATGGTGACTTCCGTGACGATCTTATCTTAGATTTTGAAAGAAGAATTTATAACAATCTTAAACAAACATATAATACAGAAATATTTGATATACACGAATTTGTTGGTGGCAACTATAGAGATACGACCTTTGCTAGACGAGACGTAGACAGTGCAATGGTCAGTGATTTTGTACAATGGGCAATCATTGCGGGCGATCCTAATTATACAACAAACGATTTTTGGAAAGACACAGCAACATTTAGATACAATTATAAAAATATGTCGTCACCGCAAGGAAAACAACTACCTGGTTTTTGGAGAGGTGTATACAAGGATGCGTATGATACTGATCGTCCACATTCTCATCCTTGGGAAATGCTTGGCTTTACTGTTAAGCCTTCTTGGTGGGAAACTGAATACGGTCCATTACCATACACAAGAAACAATTTTGTACTTTGGGAAGACCTTGAAAAAGGTATAATTAAGGAACCTGGTAAGCCTGCAAGGGTAGACAATAGATATAAGCGTCCTGGACTAACAAATCATATTCCGGTAGATGAAAACGGCAACTTACTAAGTCCATTAGACAGTAACTATGCACAGAACTTTGTAGCTGTAAGAACACGTGATGATTATACATTTGGCGATCATACTCCTACAGAAAGTGCATGGAGAAAAAGTAGTGAATATCCATTTGCACTTATAACAAGTTGGTTGTTGAACCAGCCAGCAAAAGTTATGGGCATCGGCTTTGACTTGTCAAGAATGACAAGAAATAAAACAGGCAATTTAGTTTATACACCGTCTAATACAGTTATTAGATTAAAAGATTTAGTATTTCCAAATACCTATCAAGATAATGTAAGAGTTATAACTAGTGGTCTTGTAAACTTCATTTACAATTACATTGTAAGTGATATAAACACAAGTTATAATGACTACCAACAAGAATTAAAAACACTTACTAATAGATTAGCATTAAAAGTTGGAGGATTTACAGATAAGAGTAAATTTAAATTAATTTTAGACAGTAGAACTCCGTTGAATGAAGGAAATGTTTTCCTACCAGAAGAAAATTATAAATTATTTTTAAACACGTCTGTACCTGTAGAAATTGCAAATTATAGTGGTGTTGTTGTACAAAAAAATACAAACGGTTATGTAATTAAGGGCTACGATCAAGCCACAGCTGCATTTAAGTATTACGAACCTATTCAGCAATCAAATGATCCTGTAATAAATGTTGGCGGTATTTCAGAGTCATTTGTAAATTGGGCATCTGGTAAACAATATGTTAAAGGTCAAAATGTTAGATATGATAATTTTTATTATAGAGTAAATGAAAGCCATGTTAGTGGATCAGCATTTGATAATGAAAAGATGTCAAAACTAGCAGAGCTTCCTTTAGTTGGCGGCAGATCCAATGTACTAAGAAGAAAGTTTACTAAAAGAATTAATACTATACCTTACGGAACACTATTAAAAACTACACAAGAAGTAGTTGACTTTTTATTAGGCTACGAACAATATTTAAAAGATCAAGGTTTTGTATTTGAGTACTACAATAAAGACATAAGCGTTGTAGAAGACTGGACATTTAGTGTAAAAGAATTTATGTTTTGGACTACACAAAACTGGTCTGCAGGAAGTGTGCTTACACTAAGTCCGGGAGCACAACAATTTAGATTCAACAGACAATACATGGTAGTTGATAATATATTTGATAATTTTTATGATTATAGTTTATTAAAAGCAGATGGACAAAAACTAGAAAGGTCATTTAGCAGTATTGCAAGAGACACAGAAAATGATTTTGGTCTTAGCGTAAAAAATACAGCAGATGGTATCTTTAGTGTTAAACTGCCATTGGTACAAAGAGAACATATTATTTTGCTGGATAACAAAACAGTATTTGGTGATGTTATATATGATCAAGAAGCAGGCTATAGACAAGAAAGAATTAAAGTTACAGGATATCGTAGTGACAACTGGTCCGGCGGCCTTAATATACCTGGATTTATATATGATGAAGCAGAAGTAAGAGATTGGGAATCTTACAAAGATTACGGTATTGGAAAAATAGTAAAAAATAAAGAATTTTATTATGTTGCATTATCTGATGTGTCAGGAACAGAATTTTTTATTGATGCACAATGGGAGCGTTTAGATAGTCGACCTCAAGCACAGCTTGTGCCTAACTTTGAATATAAAATTAACCAGTTTGCAGACTTTTATGATCTAGACACAGATAATTTTGATTTAGAGCAGCAAAAGCATGCACAGCATTTGATTGGATATCAAAAACGTAAGTATTTAGAAAATATTATAAATGATGATGTAAGCCAATACAAGTTCTATCAAGGCATGCTACAAGACAAGGGTACTAAAAATAGTTTAGTAAAACTATTTGATGCTCTTGCAAGTGCTGATAAAGAAAGTTTAGAATTTTATGAAGAATGGGCAATTAGAGTAGGACAATATGGTGCAACTGAAAACTTTGATGATGTAGAGTTTTTAATTGACGAATCAAGAATCAAAACTAATCCTCAACCAATAGAGTTAGTATCTAGTATACCAGCTAACGACACCGACACTATTTATAAACTGACCCCAGCAGATGTATATAAAAAGCCTCAAAACTACGATCATAAACCTTTTCCAACTGTTTTAGATTACAAACAGTTTTCAAGAGATGCTGGATTTGTATTTGATAGTGATGTTACTTATAGAATTAACACAAGAGCCGATATAAGTACAGCAAATATAAATTCTATAGGCGCAAAGGATTATGTTTGGATCACAGGATCTACAGAACCATGGGACGTATTACAGCATGTTACAACAGACATTAGAGTAACGAGTGTAGTAGGTTTTGATGAAGGGTTTGATGCATTTGAAGGTGTAGATAATCCAGGCGGTACATTCCAATTTGATAGAGTCCATAATTTTAAAGTTGGAGATATAATTGGTATACAAAATACATCTCCTGCTAACGATGGATTCTATACCGTTACAACTGTAAAACCTACAAGTATTAATGTTGTTGCGGGCGAAAATCAAAGCATTGAAGATCTAACCGACATCAACGGATTTGTAAGTATTTTAAGATCAGTGAAATTTGATACTGTAAAACTTGCAAATATTTCTTTAGAAGATAGAATAGTAGAAGATCAAAAAGTTTGGATAGGAGGCGCTAATAAAAATGATTGGGCTGTAGTAACTCAAAATAATGTTTTTACAGAAAGTTCACATTATAACAATCCTAGCGATTATGACAACACTTCTGCATACGAATTTGGATCAGCTATATCAAGTAACAAGGCAAATACCAGACTCGTTCTTGGTGATCACAGTGCGAACAGTTTAAATGGAAATGTATACACATATCAAAGAGGTTCTAATCAAAGAGAATTATTATATGAAGCAACATTAAATCTAGATACTAATGTGTACCCAGTATCTGATGCACATCGTTTTGGAGCAAGTATTGATATAAGTGAAGATGGAAAATATTTAATTGTAGGATCTAGCACAGCGTCAGATGTCGCCTCCAACTACCAGGGTACTTATAGCCCTTCGGTTGAGTATACAGAAAATAATATTGTCAAATATAATGAAAATTATTGGAAGGCTATAAGAACAATTACACCGGAAAGTACTAGTGTTGAATTTAGTACATTTGATAGTTATGCAAATTTTGAAAGCACAAGCGATAGTAGTTTACTTACATTAATTTTGCAAGGTACTCCATACTTACCTAATACAATGACAGACCATTTGTTGATTGCTGCACCTTTTGATCAATATAGGGGTTCAAAACCACAAGATAAATTAGTGCTTAAATGGAACAGTTTTACAAACTTTAATAGAAATGTAGGTCCAGCAACATCTGTAGAAGTATTTCCACAAGGAATAAATGCACAGAATAGTGCTGTACAATACACAGAACCTACATCAACGTTTATTAATGGCGAACACATAATTATAGAAAAAGTTGATGCTGTTTTACTAGTTGAACCTTTTACTGATCCACCAGTAGCAGGAGATATTATAGACACTGTAGGCGGCTCAGCAACAGTGTATAGAGCATTTACAAGAGACTTTAAACTAGTACTGTATATCAAAGATACAAATGGCGTGTTTGCTCCTAGCGGAACAATAACAAACAGTAACGGTACTCCTATTGGCGAGTACACTCAACCTAACTATAACGGCACTACTGGTGCTGTAGGTGGTTGGTGGTATATCAATACCGGAACCAATTATCTTACATCAGATGAATTTACAGAACCAAAAGACTATGGCGTACCGGGTTATGGATTAATTTATCAAGATGTTCTTGTTTATAATGAACTAACTTCAACATATGCAAGAACTACACCTAATTTCTATAAAAACATTTTAGACGATGTAAACAGCACTATATTCCCAACAAGAGATGAACCGGGATTTATAGGCATTCTTTCGCACAGGGGGGCTGCTTATATTAATGAAGACGTAGAAGGCGTACAAAATATTTTAGACAACAGGTGGTTGATGCGAGTGCCACCGTCACTAGCAGGAGTAATTACTACAGCTGGCGATAAATTTAGAGCATTTATAGATGATCAAGCAGACGCACCAGACTTTACATTATTAGGCATAGAAGCAGATTACATCAACAACAATGAACACACTGTTATAGACTTATGGGAAGGTTATATAGACTTTACCTTTACTAAAACACAAGAAGGTGATGTTGATATGTTGTCAGATCAAGACACCGACACCGGTGACTTTTATGAACCAGCATACGAAGGAAAAGTTTTTACAGATACTTTAGGTAATATTGTAAATCCAGGTGGAGCAACCGGCGACTTTGTAAGAGATGAAGTTACAGGAGCAGAAGGTAGAGTAGCATACTATATAAGACGTTCAACTGATCAAGGAAGAGTGTATTTAAAAGATGTTACGGGAACTTTTGTACAAGGCAACAGACTTGAGCTAAAAACAAAAGAAGGTCCAAGTGAGTTAGATAACATTCGTCCTATGGGACCTATAAACAAAGTTTCAGTCACTGGAAATAATACAGGTAAAATTGCTGTTATGCAAAAAGGAACTACGTTCCCTGCACATCCAGAGTCATATGGCGGTTTAGATCAATTTAGAGATTTAAATGCCTTTGCATATGTTAACAAAGAATTTTGGATATACAAAGAAAACTTAACTGAAGCAGGTGCTGATGCAGAAGCAAGTATTCCTAGCACCGCAAATAGTGATTGGCAACTGGTATACAACTTGCCAGTAGATACGAGTGGCTCACAAGTTAGCAAGCCAGTCAACCAAGGTGTATACAGTATTTTTAACAGAGTAGGAAGTACATGGACAAACAGAGGTACATACACTATTCCAGAAAGCACATCAAACAGTAATGTAGGTCAAAAGGTTGCTGTATCACAAGACGGCGAGCTTTATAGATTCTATGTTGGCTCAAAAGAAAATCTTACAATTATAAAACATGGTACTGACAAATATGGTAAGTCATATAATTTTGCACTAGATATAAATCCTCATTATAGGGGAACTTACAGTTCGGTTGCAGCATACAGAACAGATGAAATAGTTTTACATAACAATCAACTATATTCTGCGTTAACTTTTGTAAAAGGTGTTGTACCTACAGACACTTTAAAATGGAGAGTATTAAACAGCACAGTAAATTACTTGCCGTCATTACCTAATGCTGTAAACATTTATAATGATCCTGTTTTTGATAACCTAGGCGAAAATGTTACTAATTTTACTAAAGACATTAGCGTTAGTGAAAATGGACAGGTCCTTGTTGTCAGTCTTGTTACAGATACAAGTGTCGATGCGGACAACAAATTACTTGTGTATAGAATTTTAGATGATAGATACGTTTTAGACCAAACAATAGTTGCTCCTGTTTCTAACACTGGTTGGGGAAGTAGCGTAAGCCTTAGTGAAGATGGTGATACACTTGTTGTTGCAGATCCAGAAAGCGATGTACAGGGTTACAACACAGGCAAAGTTTATGTTTATGCAAAAGTTAATGGCACTATGGAATTACACCAAACACTATCAGGTACAGGAACAATGTCTGAAAAGTTTGGTACTAATGTAAGTATATCAAATGATTTGATTGCTGTTACCAGCGGCAACGGTGATATTATTACAGAAACAACATTTGATAGTGGAGCAACGTCATTTGATGATACATTTACAACCTACCCTGACAAAAGACTTGATAGCGGCAGTGTAAGACTATACCAAAAAGTAAAAGACGCATTTTTACTTGCAGAAGAATTAGACTATGATGGCGACAGTACAATTTTAAGTTCAAGTAGATTTGGTGAGCAAGTTTTATTAAATGATAATCATATTTACGTTGGTGTTCCGGCAGATACAAACGACTACTACGAAGATCAAATAAATCCAGGAAGTTTTGTAGACTATAAAGTAACACAAAACACTAAACCTTGGACGACAATTAGAACACCAAATGAAGTAGTTGACATTGGAAAAATTAAATCAGCATTTTTGTACAATGTTAAAACTAACAAACTTGTACAATATTTAGATTATATAGATCCTGTACAAGGAAAAATAGCAGGACCAGCAGAGCAAGAGATAACATTTAAGTCTAACATAGATTTTGCACGTTATAATGTTACAACATTGCCTGATTATTTTAGTGAAACAACTAATTGGGAAGCACAGCATGTTGGTAAACTATGGTGGGACTTGTCAACAGCAAAATACTTTAATGTGTATCAGGAAGATCTTACTAATCAAGCCAACAACTGGAATAAATTAATACCTGGATACTCAGCAGATGTATACGAATGGGTAGAAAGCACTATTGTACCAAGCGAATGGGATCAGCAAGCTGATACAGCTGCGGGATTTGCAAATGGTATAAGTGGTACTTCAAAATATGGTAACGATGCATACAGTCAAAAGTTAGTTTATGATCCTGTATCTCAAACATTCAGTGACAAATATTACTTTTGGGTAAAAAATAAAGTTACAGTCCCTGTACAAGAAGGTAGAACAATTAGTTGTTCAGAAGTTTCTAAATTAATTTCAGATCCTAGAGGACAAGGTTATACCTTCTTAGGACTGTTAAGCAATGACAGATTTGTTTTATACAATGCAGAAAGTTTAATTAAAGACAAAGACATTGCATTGCATGTAAGTTTTTACACACAGGATACACAAGAGCAAAATAAACACTTAGAATATCATATTCTTACAGAAGGTTTAGAAACTAGTATACCTAAAGCAGATATTGAAAGAAAATGGATTGATAGTTTACTAGGATACGATTCAAGAGGACGTATTGTTCCCGATCCTGATCTAAGTCCTAAAGACAAATACGGAACATTAAGCAAGCCAAGACAAGGCTGGTTTGTTAACAGACAAGAAGCATTCAAACAAGTTATTGAAAGAGCAAATTTAGCTCTTAAAGAAACTATTATTGTTGATGATTTTAGTTTTGAAACACTAAACAGTGAAGATACTGAGCCGTTTGTCACAGACAGAACATACGATTACAGGATAGACACGCTAGACGAACTTAACTTTATCGGAGTCGACAAAGTAAAGACAGCTCAATTACAAGCGTCTATTCACGGAGGTGTTGTTACTGACATTAGAATTATAGATACAGGTAGGGGATACCGTGATCCTACATATGACATTACAACTTCTACAATAAAACATGGACCAAGTTTTGAATTATTTGGAAATGGAAGCGGGTTAGACTTTGATTTAGAAATCAACAACCTTGGACAAATTAATAAAGTAAACATAATAAATGGCGGTTCTGGATACGATGATAATTTAAGAATAGAAGTAAGACCACTTTCTGTACTTGTAGCAAACGATTCTACAGTTGACGGCAAATGGGCAATGTATGAATGGAATACTTCATCAGGTCTTTGGGATAGAGTTACATCACAGAGTTACGACACAAAAGACTACTGGGACTATGTAGATTGGTATGCTACAGGATACAACCAATTTACAAGAATAGATCATAGAGTTGATGAAAGTTATCAACTAGCATCAGCAAATGCTAGTATTGGTCAAATTGTAAAAATTGACAACATTGGAAATGGTGGCTGGTTATTACTCAAACGTGTAGCTGAAACTAATTCAGTAGATTATACAATTGATTACGACACTATTGGTAGACAAAATGGTACTATTGAAATAAGCAGCAAAATTTACAATGTGGTTGAAAACACAGTAGGCTATGACTTGTTAGGATTTGACAACAGATTTTTTGACACTGAACCAGTTACAGAAGGCAGATTAATATTAAATGCACTAAAGAATGATATATTTGTAGATAACTTAGCAATTAAATGGCAAGAATTATTCTTTGCAAGTATTAGATACGTACTTTCAGAACAACAAAATGTTGACTGGATATTTAAAACCAGTTTTGTAAAAGCAAAACATAACGTTGGTGATTTATCACAAAAAATAAATTATCAAAATGATAACCTAAGTAGTTACAATGACTACATAAACGAGGTCAAGCCATACAAAACTAATATACGTGAATATCTAAGTGCTTATGAAAATGTAGATAATACTAATACGCAAACTAGTGATTTTGATGTTCCTCCATATTTTGATTTTACACAAAACGGTATTAAAACTAAATCAGTTAAAATTACAGACAATGCGCTAGTAGGTGCAGATGCATTCTTTGACGAATATCCTTACAAATCTTGGAAAGACAACTATGGATATAAAGTTACCGCAATTAATATATATGATGGAGGAAGTAAGTATACATATCCACCTACTGTAGATATATCAGGCGGTGGCGGCACAGGCGCAACAGCACGAGCATATATTGGTGCAGGTAAAGTAATTAAAATTGAAGTTACAAATACAGGTTCCGGTTATACCAGTGCGCCTGTTGTTACTATAAGTGGATCACAAGCTGACGGTTCAACAACAGCCATTGCTTCTGCACAGATAGGCGAAAGCGTTGTACGAAGTTTAAAAGTTGGTGTAAAATTTGATAGAGTATCAGGAGATTACTTTATCGAAACATTACCTGAAACTGAAACGTTTACAGGAACCGCAATTAATGATAAGTTTGATTTAAAATGGCCTATAAATTTAAGACGTAACAAAATTAAAATTACAATAAATGGACAACTATTATTACGTAGCGAATATACGTTTACTAATGTTGATGATAACACTTACACGTATGCTAGACAAAAAGGTAGAGTACAATTTACTACAACACCTGCACTAGGAAGCGTAATTGTTGTAGAATATGAAAAAGATCAGTCAATACTAAATGCCCAAGATAGAATAAACCACTTGTACAATCCTACAACTGGAATGCTTGGGAAAGATTTGTCTCAATTAATGACAGGCATAGATTATGGCGGCGTTGAAGTAAGAAGTTTTGGCTTCGATGGCACGTCAGGTTGGATGGTTGATGAATACGGAACAGATACTTGGGATAGCTATGATGATGCGTTTGAAGATGAAATTTTCTTTGCTGATGGAACCACTGTTGCCGTTGAACTTGCAAACCCATTAGAGAATGGCATACAATATAATGTGTATCTAAAACGCTTTGGACAAACAAAAGCAATTAGAATTGATGACCCAAATTACAATTCTGTTCCTACTAATCCTAATGCAATGATGCAAACTATTTTAGGAGACGGTGTAACACAAACAGTCAATCTAGCTGACAATGATATCGAAGTCAATGACGGTGATATTATTACAATAAGAAAAACTACGTCAGACGGTAGCTTTAAACCTGATCCTGATAGTTATGACACACTGTTAGAAGGGGGCGCACTTGATTATGGTAATGCTGCTGGTGTAAATGCAGAAGATATTATCCTTGATGGTGATTTATTTGTATCTCCATTGACTACTGGAGGCCCAGAAGAATTAGTAAATGGTCAAATAATGGACAGTGTAAATATTACAGTCTATGAAAGAACTGGCGAAGGTCAAGGACAGATCTACAATCAAAACTATTTGACTGATGGTACAACCACAGTTTATCCGTTGGGATTAGCACCACACAGCAATGATGCGGTTATTGTTAAACTAGGTAATACAATAGTTGATAAATCACAGTACATTTTAGATTACAAAACACTTACACTTAAATTTACAAGTGCTCCAGCAACTGATCAAGTTTTAACAATACTTACAGTTGGTACTAATGGACAAAATATTATTGATATTGGTGTATTGTTTACAGAAGAAAATCAAAGTTCGTATGTAACAAAACTACTATGGAATGACAATTATTCAGTTTATCTTAGAAAAGATGGACAAGCACCCGATGGTCCAGAATTAATTGCAAGAAAGAGCAGCACAGGATTTATCGAATTTGTGTTTAGTCCTGTAGCACCACCTGCCGGCACAAGATTAGACTATGAAATTTATTCTAATAACACACAAGTTAATTATAGTAAAATACAAAAAGATAATATTATTGCTGACGGATCTAGTGTAACATATAATCTTTCAACTAATGCAATATATGAAACTCCTGCGGAGTTCTTTACTATAGTTGAGGTAAATGGAAACATTAAGAAACCAGGCTATTCTAAAGTATTCCATATTACTGATCCAGCATTGAGAGAATATACTCTAGAAACATTCCAAGTGCAAGAGTCAACTCTGAGTGCAGCTGATACAGAGGTTTACCTAAATGGTAAATTGTTAAATCAGCAAGATAGTTATGCTGTTAATATTGGTCAAAGCAGCATTATACTTGAAAATAATTTGCTATCAACTGGTGATATATTAAGTGTTTACTTTAGAAACGGCGACTATAGAGTTGTTGGTAATCAGGTTACATTTACTACACTACCTGCGGAAGATGATGTTATTAATGTATACACATTTAGCAATCACGATGTATTGGATATTAATCGTATAAGCTATGATGTTATCAATAGAAGTACACTTACACCAGGAACAGATAGTTATTCAGCATATCATCAACTTACAGGTGGAAGAATATTATTAAACCAACCTGCTTCGGGTGTAGAATATATATGGTTATTTAAAAATGGTGCAATGTTATCTCCAAGTGTAGATTACAAACTACAAGACAACATGAGAATTGTACAACTTGTTCAAGAGCCTGCGGAAAATGATATAATTGATATAATACACTTTACAGCGCCTATTAGTACACCAACTATAGCATGGCAACAGTTTAAGGATATTCTAAACAGAGTGCATTATAAGCGTGTAGACAACAATGAAGGAGTGAGATTAAAAGAACCTTTAGCATATGACGATCTAAGAATTGTTGTAGTTACAGGTGCAGACAAGTTACCAAATCCAGATAAACGTGCAAATAAACCTGGAGTGATTTGGATTGCCGGCGAACGCATTGAATATTTTGGTAAAACTGGAAATAATTTAAGACAACTTCGTAGAGGTACACTGGGTACTGGAACACATACTTCATATCCAGCAGGCACTATAGTTTATGGTGGAGGAACCAATAAAAATATTCCTTACCAAGATCAAACGATTGTTTGGTCTCCTGTAGATGCTGTAACAGAAGGTCAGACAGAATTCATACTTGATTTCACACCAAATAGTGTGAATGAGTTTGAAGTATTTGCTGCAGGAAAACGGTTAAATAAGGCTGCTATAGCAACATTTGATCCCGCACTTGCTATTGACTCACCGGAAGGTGATGTAAATACACCAGCAGAGTTCACTGTAAGTGGCAATACGTTAACACTAACAAGTCCTATGAAGGCAAATCAAAAGTTAGTGGTAATAAGAAAAATAGGTAAATTGTGGACAGATCCGGGCACTCCATTAAAAGATGCTCAAAATGACATTGGTAGTTTCTTACGTGGAGCAAGAAGTGAATTACCCGAATAAATATACTAGTAGGAATAGAAAATGACAAACACGATTAATGAACAAAACGGTGTATTTGTACAAGGGCATATTAAGATAAGTGACCCTAACAGTGGCGAAGTTTTTGTAAATAAAAAAAACGCTATACACTATGAAAATATGAGTATTGCACTTGCAGAAAGTTTAGGAAATGCAGGACAAGGGCCTATTGCTGTAATGAGCTTTGGCAATGGTGGCACTAATGTTGATTCAACAGGAGTAATTACATATCTTACTCCAAATTCAACAGGAACAAATGCAGGGCTGTATAATCAAACGTTTACTAAAATAGTTGATGATCGAAATACAGATAATTTGGATCCTACTAGAAATAAAATTGAAACTAGACATGTTAATGGCACTAATTATACGGATATTGTTATTACATGTTTACTAGATTACGGTGAACCCAACGGGCAAGATGCTTTTGATACAGCATCTGACGCTGATAACAGTTTTGTATTTGATGAACTAGGTTTGCGTAGTGCAAGTACAGACGGTGTGTTAGGTAATGGTAGATTACTAACACATGTCATATTCCACCCTGTACAAAAATCACTTAATAGACTGATACAAGTAGACTATACAGTCCGCGTACAAAGCCTTAGCGGAGGTAACAGCTAATGGCATATCAAATCCAATTTACAGATTCTATTAACAAAGGATCAATTATTGTTGAAGATAGAGAAATAAACAATACAGATACAAGTTTATCTTTACCAGGTAGAAACAGTACAGCATACGGTGAAGCTATTGCTAGTAACTTTCTACATATTTTAGAAAATTTTGCAAATAATAATCCACCTGCTAATCCTGTTGAAGGACAAACATGGTATGACACAACTGTTGGTGTAGACGCACTAAAAATATATGATGGAACCAATTGGGTTGAATCTGGAGGCATTAAAAAAGGTGCTGCTCAGCCAGAAGTTGGTAATAGTGTTATTGGCGATCTTTGGGTTGACACCAGTAATCAGCAATTATACTTAAACAACGGCTCTAGTTGGATACTTGTAGGACCTGAGTTTAGTGAAGGACTTTCTTCAGGCACAACAGCAGAACAAATTCAAGGTACTGACGATTTAACATACACTATTTTAAAGGTTGAAGTAGATGCTCAACCAGTAGCTATAATAACTAATGCACAATTTACTCCTAAAGTAAATATTAGAGGATTCTCTGTACTCAAACCAGGTTTTAATTTAACTAATTTAACTTTATCTAGCACTAATGCAAAATATAACGGCACAGCAGAATCTGCAGATGCTTTAAGGATTGCTAATATTAACATCCCAGCAAGTAATTTTTTAAGAGGTGACACTAACACTACAGCAAATGGTATACTTTATGTAAAAAATAACCAA
>MDTB01006680.1_pt1 | contig 21080 bp, 21 predicted proteins | sample 811161 | NCBI WGS metagenome assembly MDTB01 (sample SAMN05326650, study PRJNA326480) | marine metagenome | isolation source: seawater | place: Mediterranean Sea | collected 2009
TCTTTTTTTTAATTTTCTTTAAAATTTCTTTGGGAAAAGATGTTTCACCAAATATTAATCCAATCATTATTCAGATAAAGGCGTACAAATAGGTCTTTTTTTATCTTTTTCTATAAATTTAGTTACCTCTTGTACTAATTCATTAGCTTTAAACTCACCATTAATTTTACTTAGGTTCTCCTGTAAATTGTTTGTTGAAAATATTTTTTTATATGCTTGATCTAATTCTATAATTTTTTTGTTATCATATTTTTTTCTTCTAAGACCTATTAAGTTAATACCTTTCAGGTAATTTCTATTTCCAAAAGATAGACCGAATGGAATTACATCTTTTAAAACACCCGTCATTCCTCCAATCATTGCTAATCTTCCAATTCTTGTAAACTGTTGAACTGCAGAATTTCCTCCTATTACAACTGAATCTTCTATAGTTACATGTCCACCTAAAGGAACATTGTTTGCTATTACCACATTATTACCAATCATACAGTCATGCGCTACATGTGAAGAAATCATAAATAAACAATTGTTTCCTATTTTTGTTTTACCACCTCCGCCGGCTGTACCAGGATTAATAGTTACATATTCTCTTATTACGTTGTACTCGCCTATTTCTAAACTATTATTTTCACCCTTGAACTTTAAGTCTTGAGGCGGGGTTCCAATACTTGCAAATGGAAATATTTTTGTATTTTTACCAATTTTAGTATTACCTTCTACGTGAACATTTGAAATTAACTCAACCCCATCATTTAATTCAACATTGGGACCAACAAATGAAAAGGGTCCAATTTTTACGTCTTTTCCCAGTTTTGCTTTAGCATCTATTACACTTGTCTTATGTATCATTTGCTTCTCTCAACTATTGTTGCTGCCCATTCAGCATCTGCAACTTTTTTTCCATCTATTTTTGCAACACCCTTATATTTCCAAACCCTTCCGTGAGATCTAATTGCTTCAATATCTAAATGAAGTTCACAGTCAGGCATTACTGGGCTTCTAAATCTAGCTTTATCAACACTCATCAAGTAAACAAGTTTGTTATCGTACTCCTTTTTATCAATTCCATGTGCTGTCAATGCAGCAGCAGCTTGACCAAAGGCCTCAACTATTAAAACACCCGGCATAACGGGTTGGCCAGGAAAATGACCGTCAAAGAAAAATTTACCTTTTTTTATATGAACAATAGCTGTTGCTGATTTTAAAGGGACAATATTTATTAATTTATCAATCAATAACATCGGTTCTCTATGTGGAAGAAGTTTTTGAATATCTTCTTTAGTCAAAGTTTTTGTCATTATTTTTTGTCTTTCTTAAGAAACTCTTTTAAATTAACAGCAGGATAACCCATGACTGTGACGTTATCAGGAATATCTTTTACAACTCCACTTCCACCTCCAATTTTAACATTATTACCTATTGTTAAGTGACCTGATACCCCAGCCTGTCCTCCTATTAAAACATTATTTCCAATTGTCGTGCTTCCAGCAAAACCAACTTGACCAGCTATCATACAATTTTTTCCAATTTTTACATTATGAGCCATATGAACTTGATTATCTAAAAAAGTGTTTTCTCCAATCACTGTATCTCCTATTGATCCTCTATCTATTGTACAATTAGCACCTAATTCAACATTGTTATTTAAAAGAACTCTTCCAATATGTGGAAATCTAAAATTTTTATCTTTTAAAGGCACAAAACCAAATCCTTTTAGACCAACTTTACATCCATCCTGAACTACAACATTGTCGCCAATAATAGTATTCTTGAGAGTAATGTTTGAACCAATAAGACAATTTTTACCAATAAATACATTTTTCTCTATAACAGTATTGCTACCAATTGTTGTCTTTGATCCTATTTTTACGTTTTTTCCAATTAAAATATTTTTACCAAATGTGACAGAACTATATTTCGAGGAAATATTAGAAGAATCAACGACTGAGTCATCTGGATAGTCTAAATCTGCACTTGGATAGAACTTTTTTGAAATTTGAGCTGTAGAAAAAAGTACATTTTTTACGAGGATTTTTATGCAATTTTTTGGCAATAAAGTCTTAAGATTTTCCTTTGTAATGCAAGCTGCAGCCTTAGTATTTATTGCATGGCTTTTATACTTAGGTGAGTTTAAAAATGTAATATCTTTACTACTGGCATTTTCCAATGTTTTAATATCAAATACTTTAACATTGTCATTTTGTGCAACATTATCAGAAAGTTCCTTTAAATTAAATGGACCTTGAGGTTCAAAAAAATTAATATTTAACATTAATACTTAATTTAATTTTATAGATTTTAATTCTTTATTTAATAACTCAATTATAACGTTTGTTAAATTTACTTTAGAATTGGCAAGTATAACGTTTTTTTCATTAAATATCATCATTATATTATTTTCATCCATATATTTTTTTAAAATTGGATTTAAGGCTTTTAACAATTCATTTCTAGCATTGTTTTTCTTTTTGGCAAAATTACTAGAGGCTAATCTTCTTCTGTTTTGAAAATCCACATTCTTTTTTCTAAGAGCACTTACTTTTTTTTTATAATCTTCTGTTGAAAGTGTTTTTTTTTGTGTTAACAACTCTGTTTCTTGTTTTTTTAATGTATTTGACTCGTCTTTAAATTTTTTATCCTGACTTTGAAATTCTTTTAATAATTTTTCCTGGGCACCACTGCCTGCCTTACTATCATTTAAAACTGATTTTAGATTTATAAAATATATATCTTGAGCAAAAGCTTTATTATTAGGTGCAATAATAAATAATAACAAAAATAAAATATAAATTTTTTTCATAAATTAAAAAGATGTTCCTATTTGAAATTTAAAAGTCTGTGTTTTATCACTTTCTGCTTTAGATAAAGCTTGAGCTAACACAAAATTGACTGGACCAATTGGTGTGTACAATTGTGTTGTAACACCTAATGATGATCTCAGTTTACTGGAACTGCCAGCGCTACTATCATAATCTACAGACCAAAGATTGGCTAAATCTAAAAATGCAGCAACATCTGTCTGTGTTGCTTCAGGTAGTAAATTAGGTAATTGTGCTTCAAAATTTAATGCACTAGCGTAATTACCACCAACATAGTCTCCTTGATCTACTGGACCTATTTTGCCAGACTCAAATCCTCTAAGTCTTTTTCCAGGAATTTTAATTCTTTTACTCAATCTAACATCTTCGTCCAAAGCAGTTATAGATGCTGCATAAAATTTCACTGCTCCAATTAAATCATCGCTAAAACCATGATATTTTGAATAACTCAATCTGTTAAATAATGATGGTTGATCAGCAAAAATTGGAATTCCTTGTGAGAAAGAAACTATACTGCCACTTGTAGGCATAAAAGATCTGTCTCTCAAGTCCATTTCTAAACCGTAATTAAAATTGAATTCTGTAAAATTTCCAGCCTGTTTTTTTAATTTATCTGAAGCTGTGCCTTCTACTCTTAAATCGTCAAAAGAAAGATCTAAACCAGGTGTAAAATATATATCTTCATATTGTTCAAATTTTGTACCTATATTCAAATTTGTAATTGTATTTTCGTATCCAGAGTCTGGTTTGTCATTGCTAGTGCTTGTTATGCCTGCGTATACTAAATTTCCACTATAATTAAAGTTTGGATCAGAAAAATTTAATCCACCTCTCAAAGACTCTTCGGATGCACTTATAGTTGCATCTACCATCAAGCCTTTTCCAAGATAATTATTTTCTTGTACAGTAAAACTAAAACTAGTTCCCTCAGTTCCAACACCTGCCCCAGCAGCTATTTCTCCGGTAGGCTTCTCCTCAACATTTATTTCTAAAATTTTAAGATCATTTTGTGAACCATCTATAATTTTTTCCCTTACGCTTTTAAAAATATTTCTTGCTCTTAATTCAGATACAGATTGATTTAATTTAACTCTGCTGTAAGGATCTCCCTCATCTAACAAAAGCTCAGACCTTATTACAGTTTCACTTGTAATTGTGTTCCCGTAAATATTTACTCTTTCGATTTGAACCTTAGGGCCTTCAAATATTTTAAATGTAATATCTATTCCATCTTTATCAACTATTTCATTGACTGAAGATTGAACAAATTGCAATTCATTTTGATCTACTATTTTGTCTATTTTAGATAGTATTTTTTGTATTTTAAATGGAGAGTAATATTCACCAGCGAATGAAGTATATTCATCTTTAAGTTCACCAAAAATTGACTTATCAAAAACAGGATCTATATCAGTCGATAATTTTTTAATTCTAAATCTTTCACCTGCATTTATACTGTAAGTTAATTCAATTTCTGTTTCTTTGCCTTTATTCTCTGCACTACTTGATACGATTTCAACGTTATAATATCCTTTGCTCAAATAAAAGTTTTTTAATAATCTTTTATCGAGTTCAATACGCTCAGCGTTTAAATAAATATTTTTAGATATAAATTTCCAAAATTTATGCTCTTCAGAGGCAATTACATCTCTTAATCTTTTAAATTTAATTTTTTTATCTCCTATAAAATTAATTTTTGAAATTTTATATTTTTCGCCTTTGTTTATTGAAAAAATTAAATTTAATCTATTTTTATCTTGACCTATAGGTTGACTTCTAGCTTCTACTTCAGCTGCATAAAAACCTAAAGATTTATAAAAAGATTTAACCATTTCTATATCTTTTTTTATATCACTCTCAACATACGAGCTTTTTTCTTTCAAAGATATAATTTCTAAAATAACTTGTTTGTACTTTTTTGCTTTTTCACCATCAATAATTATTGCGTTTATTATTGGATTTTCTTCTACAGTAATTTTCAAGATATTATTAGAAAAAGTGGTAGAAATTTTAGAAAAAAATTTTGTATCATAAAGTTTTTTGATTATTTGATTGATATCTTCAGTAGAATAATCTTTGTTTAATTCGATTTCACCATAAACCTTTAAAGTTTCAGTTGAAATTCTCGAATTACCCTCTACTTCTAATTTCTTAATAATTTCCGCATTTAACGGTAAATAAAATAGTAATTCAAAAATAAATAAGAAGTAAAAGATTTTTTTCATTAATATTTCTTTTCAATAAGTTCTAATGTTTTTTGTCTTGCCCATTTGTCAATTTCATAAATTTCGTTTATGTTTGGTGATCTTTTTATAGCATATTTTTTGTAATCTTTATGCCTCAAAACTGCTCTAAGATAAGCATATATTGAATTAAAAGATATTAATCCGTCGATAAATTTACTTACTAATACCTCATTACTTGCATTTAATATAATAGGTCCAGAATTATTTATCGAATATTTTTTTAATAATGTAACAATTGGAAACTTTTTTTTATCTACTTCAATAAATTTTAAATTCTCAAAATTTTTTAAAATATTTTTATTAGAGTATATAAAGTTTTTTTCATTAAAATTATCCTCAAAAATTGCATTAGAAATAGGAATTCTCATATCTGTTTCATGATAAAGAAATTTAGTTTGACCATTTGTAAAAATAACAATCGCGTGAACTAAAGATTGAGGGTGAATAATAATCTTATATTTGTTCTTTTTAAATGGAAAAAGTCTATAAGCTTCAATTAGTTCTAATACTTTATTCATTAAATTTGATGAATCGATGGATATTTTTTTTCCCATTTTCCATTTTGGATGTTTAGTTGCCTGATGAGCTTTTATTGAACTAAAATATTTTGAAGGTTTATTGAGAAATGGCCCTCCCGACGCTGTTAAATAAATTTTCTTAATACTTTTATCATTTAAACCTTTTGTTAATTCTCTTATGGAAAAATGTTCAGAGTCAACAGGTATGATTTTCGTTTTGTGTCTATTTGCTAATCTTTTAATTATGTGCCAACCACATATAATTGACTCTTTATTTGCTATTAGTAGTTTTTTACTGCTCATTAAGAATTTTATAGTAGGTTCTAAACCAGCTATTCCCACTATTGATGAAATTGTAATATCTATTTTAATTTTTTTTAAATTAATATCTTTAAAATTATTTTTTATTTTAGTTTTACTTTTTTTAAATTTTTTTTTTACTCGTCCATATATTTTTTTGTCAATTATAACATAGTAATTTGGTTTGTATTTTTTAATCTGTTTACATATTGAATTGTAATTAGACTTTGAAGATAATAAAAAAATACTAAAATAACCTAAATTTTTATCGAAAATACTTAATGAGGTTTTGCCTATAGAACCTGTTGATCCTAAAATAGCTATTTTTTTTTTCATGGAAAAATCTTTAAATAATAGCAAATATTTGCAACAATTACTGAAAACATTAAACTATCTACACGATCAAAAATACCTCCATGTCCAGGTAATATTTTTCCAGTATCTTTTATTTTTTCTAATCTTTTCAAATATGAAACTGCGAGATCACCGATTTGAGATGCTAAAGAAAGTATTAGTGCTAAGAGAAAGTACTTAGTCTTAATTACAAAACTATAATCTAGATTGAACAAAAATTTAATAGTTATAGCTAGTAAAAATAAAGACATGATAGAAAAAATGAATGAGCCAAGTGCTCCTGATAAAGTTTTGTTCGGACTTATTTTCGTAAATTTTTTCCATTTAAATATTTTCCCAAATACGTATCCACCAATATCAGAGCTTATTGTTAGGATAATTACCCATATTAATAAAATAAAAGATGATGCTGTATCATTTCTTAAATGCAACAATGATAACAGAGCTATGACAAGAATTACGTCTAAAAGGATAATAGACAATTTTCTTTTAAAAACAGAAAATGCTTCAAAATTTGCTAAAATTAAGATTGCATATAAAAAAGATACTATATAATTTCCACCTGCTACTATAAAGAATAGTGACGTTGGTAGTATTACTAATGAAGTAAGTATCCTTTTTTGTAAATTATTCATATTTTTCCAAAATTTCTTTTTACTGTCTTAAAATGTCTTAAAATATTATTAAAATCTTTTATTTTAAAATCAGGCCATAATTTTTTAACAAAGTATATTTCAGAATATGATAATTGCCATAATAAAAAATTACTCAATCTTCTTTCACCACCTGTTCTTATTAAAATATCAGGGTCTGGGAGTGATTTTGTGTATAAATTTTTCTCAAAAACTTTAATAGATAGTTTTAATTTTTTTTCTTTTAAAATTTTAAAAGTGTTTAAAATTTCATTTCTAGAACCATAATTTATAGCCAAATTAACTCTTATTTTTGAACAATCTTTAGTTATTTCCATACTTCTATTTAAGCAATTTTTAACTTTTTTGGGAAGGGGTTTTGTATTTCCTAAAATATCAATTTTAATTCCATTTTTTTTTAAATTTTTAATTTCTTTATTAAAATAGCTTTCTATTAACTTAAATAAAAATGAAATTTCTTTTCTAGGTCTTTTCCAATTTTCAGTTGAAAAAGTATAGAATGTTAATATAGGTATTTTTTTTTTAATGGATTCTCTTACAAGATTTCGAATTACATCCACGCCTTTTAAATGACCAAAATTTCTTGATTTTCCTTTTTTCTTTCCCCATCTACCATTGCCGTCCATGATAACAGCAATATGGTTAATTTTGTTCATAAAGTAAGAATTTCTTTTTCTTTTTCTAACAATATTTTTTCTATTTTGGATATATTTTCATCTGTATTTTTTTGAACTTGATCTTCATACTCTTTACTCTCGTCCTCACTAACTTTTTTATCTTTAAGAAGTTTTTTAATATTATCATTACATTCTCTTCTAATATTTCTAATTGAAACTTTTCCTTTTTCAGCCAAATTTTTTAAAACTTTGGTTAATTCTTTTCGTCTTTCCTCGGTCAATTGTGGAATATGTATTCTCAGAATTTGTCCATCAACCTGAGGATTTATTCCAAGGTTTGATTTTTGGATTTCTGCGTCTACTGTTTTTACATTATTTTTATCCCAAACTTGAATAGATATAGTCCTGGGCTCTGGTACTGTCACTGTTGCAATTTGATTAATTGGCATTTTTTGTCCATAGACATCTACTCTAATTAAATCCAACATAGACGGGTTTGCTCGACCAGTTCTTAATGTTCCTAAGTCTTTTTGAAACGAGGAAATCGATTTGCTCATTTTTTGTATAGCATCATTAATATCGAACATAACTCTTTTTAATCTATACCTTCACCAACTTTAAACCTAATAAAATCTAATACTTTGATTTCTTCATTTCCTGAATATTCTTTAATAATTTGACCTACTTTTTTTTTAGTATCCAGAATCCAAATTTGGTTTAGTAATGTATTGTCGGAAACAAACTTTTTTATTTTTCCATTAGCAATTTTTTCAATCATTTCAGGCTTTTTTCCACTATTTTTTAGTTCTTCTTTTATAATTTCAATCTCTTTATCTAAAATTTTTTTATCTATTCCATTCTCTTCAATAGCTATTGGTGATTGTGCAGCAATGTGCATTGCTAATTTATTTCCAAGTTCTTTGAGATCTTTTTTATTAGTCTTTGTTAGTTGAACAATTGAAACTACTTTACCAATATTTTTTTCAAGTGAATTATGAACATAAGCATAATTATAACCATCGTCATTGAAATACTTGCTTCTTCTTATAGTAATTTTTTCACCAATCTTGGATATAAGTGTAATTAAGTTTTCATCAACAGTTTTATTATTTTTCATTATACTCAATTTTAATTTTTCTAAATTTGATTTATTTTGAAAATTTATTACAGAAATTTCTTTACAAAAAGATATAAAATCCTCATTTTTTGCAACAAAGTCAGTTTCACTATTAATTTCAATTGTAGCAAACTTATTTTCTTTTTCGTAGACAAGAACTAGTCCGTCAGCTGCTATTCTACCCATTTTTTTTGATGCTTTTGCTATTCCTTTTTTTCTAAGAAATTCTATTGATTTTTCAATATCACCATTATTTTCATCGATTGCCAATTTGCAATCCTTAAAACCAACACCAGTTATTTCTCTAAGTTTTTTTATATTTGTTAAGGTATCTTTATTAGACATATTGAAGTAATTAATTTAAAAATTAAACTTTGCTCTCTTTTTTTAATTTGTCTTTACCTTTGTCGCCAGGTGTATTTTCTTTAGATTTAATTTTTTCTGAGTTAATATTTTTAGTGACTTGATTATTCGCCGATTTGTTAGCAATATATTTTTTAGCATCTATAATTGTATCTTTTAGGAGTTCGCAATATAAATTTATAGATCTCCTTGCATCATCATTTCCAGGTATGGGAAAATTAATTCCTGTTGGATCTGAATTTGAGTCTAAAATTGCAACAATTGGTATTTGTAATTTTATAGCTTCTTTAACAGCGATAGATTCGATGTTTGTGTCAATAATAAAAAGCATATTAGGTACAACTTTCATATCTGAAATACCACCTAGTGATCTTTTTAATTTATCTTTCTCACCAGTTAGTTTTAAAATTTCTTTTTTTGTAAATCCAATATCCTCTTCTTGCGATAAATCTTTTTCTAACTTTTTTAATCTTTTAATTGAATTTTGAATTGTTTTCCAGTTTGTAAGCATACCACCCAACCATCTGTGGTTAACATAAAATTGATCTGTTTCGTTTGCTAATTTTAAAATACTTTCTGACGCTTGTTTTTTTGTTGAAACAATTAGAATTTTTCCTCCACTAGATATACATTTATGAACTTCTTTCATTGCTTCTTTAATCAAACTTACGGTTTTTGTTAAGTCAATAATATGTATAGAGTTTTTTTCACCAAAAATGAATTTGTTCATTTTTGGATTCCATCTAAGAGTTTTGTGACCTAAGTGTACTCCTGCTTCAAGTAATTGTTTTATTGATACTTCAGGTATATTCATATTTTTTCCGGTTAATCCTCCACAGCTTTCCTTTCGGACCGGCGGGTTTTAACCCTATGCTGTGTGCGAAATTGATAAATTTTTATAATTTATTTTGAATAAAATCAAGTTATTAAAAACTTATTTTTTCAATGTATTCTTTATCCTTAATGTGATTAAATGTTCCAACATTGAACTTTCTTAAATTTTTAAGTGCAAAAGTATAAATTTTCGATGTTTTTTTAATTTTGATCTCAATTTTTGTGTCACCATCTTCTTTCAATAGATTTTGAAGTTCATTTAATTTAGACCGATTTTTTAATTGTATAGTAACCTTTTCATATTTTTTTTCTGTGAAATCGTTTAAACCTACCAATTTTCTTACATTAATTCTTCGTGAAAAAGAGTCATTAGTCATATTATCTTTTTGTAAAGTAAGAATAAATGAATTAGCTGCTTTTAAGTTTTCTCTGTTTGAAACCAAGAGATCTGAAAATAAAAATAGTTCAAATTCACTTTTCAAATCACTGAATTTTATAATAGCAAATGGGGTTCCTTTAGAACTCTTTTTTTCTTGTATAGACATTATTGTTCCAGCAACAAGTGCAGAATTTTCACTACTATTTGTAAATTGATTAAATGTTATTACTTTCATTTTGTTAAAATAATCTTTGTAAACATTCAAAGGATGATCTGACATGTAAAAACCTAATGATTGAAATTCATTCATTAAAACCTCATTATTCGACCATCTTTTAGATTTATCAATTTTAAATAATAATTCATTCTCATTTGAATTGCCTACAAACAAGTTGTTTTGTTTACTCTGTTTTTCCTCCCATAAACTTTTATTAAATTGAATAATTTTTGGTATAGAGTCTATCAAAGCTTTTCTATTATTTTCTAAATCATCAAAGGCGCCTGCTTTTGTAAGACCTTCTAATTGAAGTTTATTTATATCCTTTGGATTTGCTCTTTTAATAAAATCGTTAAGTGACTTAAATTTTCCATTTTTTATTCTTTCATTTACTAAATTTGATACAGCTTCTTTTCCAACACTTTTTATTCCTGACAAAGCATAAAAGATTTTATTTTTTTCTGGCTTAAAATCTGCAAAACATGTATTTATATTTGGTCTTTCTATTTTTATATTAAGTCGTTTAAGTTCTTCAACAAATAATCTTAGTTTATCTGTGTTTGATAATTCAGTTGACATTGTGGCTGCAATAAAATCTTCTTTGTGGTGATGTTTTAAATAAGCTGTTTGATAAGCTATTAGAGCATAAGCAGCAGCGTGACTTTTATTGAAACCATATTCTGCAAATGGCATTATTTTTTTAAATATAAATGATGCAATATCCTTGCTTATATTATTTTTAATAGCACCACTAATAAATTTTTCTTCTTGCTTTTCTAATTCTTTTCTTTTTTTCTTACCCATAGCTTTTCTTAAAATATCTGCTTCGCCTGGACTAAATCCAGCAAGAGTCTGAGCTATTTGCATAACTTGTTCTTGATAAATTATTATTCCATAAGTTGGTTTGAGAATATTTTTTAAACTTTCATGAATATAGTCTGGTTTCTTAATACCGTTCTTACAATCATTATAAATTGGAATATTGTTCATTGGTCCTGGTCTATAAAGTGCTACAAGTGCTACGATATCTTCAAATTGCGTAGGTTTCATTTGTTTTAACGCGGATCTAACCCCCGAGCTTTCTAGCTGAAACAACCCTGTTGTCTCTCCACTTGATAACATTTTAAAAATTTCAGGATCATCAAGAGGAATATTTGAAATATTTATGTTAATATTTTTATTTTTTAATATCTCTAAAGTTTTATTAATTACAGTAAGTGTGTTAAGCCCTAAAATATCAAATTTTACTAAACCGGAATTTTCAGATGAATGCATATCGAATTGGGTAGATGGTAAAAGAAGATTTGCGCTACTATCTTTATATAGTGGAACTTTTTCTGCTAGTTTTTCATCAGCTATAACTACACCAGCAGCATGAGTAGCTAGATTACGATTTAACCCCTCAAGTTTAAGCGATAACTCAATTAGTTTTTTTACCTTTGGACTTCTATTTTCTTCTTCAGTAATTCTTGGTTCTCTAGCAATAGACTCTTTTAAAGTAAGAGGTCGTGAAGGATCGAATGGTATCATTTTACATATCTTGTCAACATGTCCGTAAGGTAAACCGATAACTCTACCTATATCTCTTAATGCCATTCTAGCCTTTAGCTTACCGAACGTAATTATATGAGCTACTCCACCCTTGTACTTTGACTTTAAATACTTAAAAACTAAATCTCTTTTTTCTTCACAAAAATCTATATCAAAATCAGGCATAGAGACTCTGTCTGGGTTGAGAAATCTCTCAAAAATTAGTCCAAATTCGATCGGGTCTAAGTCAGTTATATCAAGAGAATATGCGACTAGAGAACCGGCACCAGACCCTCTTCCAGGACCTACAGGAATATTGTTTTTTTTTGCCCATTGAATATAGTCAGAAACGATTAAAAAATAACCAGAATAGTTCATTTTATTTATAATTTTAATTTCGTGATTTAACCTATCCTTATAAATTTTTTCAATTTTTGAATGGTCCAGATTTTTTTTTGTTTAAATACGTAATTTTTAAGTCTATTTTCTAGACCTTTTTTAGATAGAGATAAAAGTTCCTCATTTTCAGTTAGATCACTTAAAATTTTAATTGATGGTAAATTAGGTTTAGATTTTTTTAATTTATATGAAAATCTAAAAGGAAAATTATAATTATTTTCAAGAGCTTCTGGAAGATCTTGGTAAATATTTTTTAAATCTGCAAAAGTTTTTAGATAATGCTCTTTACTATACCTTTTCCTATTTTTTTCGTCTATGTATGTTTTTTCACCTATACAAATGAGAGCATCATGAGCCTCGAACATATCATGTTCTAAATAAAATACTTCCTGTGAAGCTATTAGAGGTATTTTAAATTTTTTAGAATAATTTAATGAACTGTTTTCAAAAGATCTTTCGCCGATATCATTATGCCTTTGAATTTCAAAATAAAATCTATCTGAAAAAGTATTTTTGATATTAAAGATAAACTCTTCAATATGTTTTAAATTATTTGTTTGCAGCAATTTGTTGAAGAGGGAGTCTAGACTTCCGCTAGTAATAATTAAGCCATCGTTATTATTTAGGAGTTCATTTAAACTACAATGTGGAAGCATTGAGTGATCTACATCAAGATAACTTTTAGATGATAATTTTGTAAGATTATTAAAACCTTTTTCAGTACTTGCAAAAACAGGAATTTTGCCAATAATATTTTGAAACTTAAAATTTATTTGTGATCCAATTATTGGTTGTGTACCAACCTTACTTATTTCTTCTGAAAATTCGAGTGCACCACATAGATTAAAACTATCACTTATTCCAATTGATCTTATTTTATTTTCCTTGCAGAATTTAGCTAGATCAACTATTTTAATTGCACCTTCACAAATTGAATACTGTGTATGAATTTTGAAATGAGTGAAGTTTTGTTTTTCATTAACCATTAACTCTTTTTATATTACCATCATTTATGCTTAAAGTATAATCTGCCTTTTCTGCAATTTCTCTATTATGAGTTGCAATTAAAACTATTTTATTTTTTTGTTTTAATTTTAAAAAATAAGAAAAAACCTCATTAGAATTTTTATTATCTAGGTTTCCAGTAGGTTCATCTGCAAGTATAATTTTTGTATCTGCTATTAATGATCTAGCAATTGCAACTCTTTGTTGTTCACCTCCAGACAAATCTGATGGAAAATGATGTAATCTATGACCTAGATTTACTTTTTTTAAAAAATCCTCTGCTTGTTTTATTGATTGTGAATAGCTTTGATTTCTTATTATTAATGGCATTGCAACATTTTCTATAGCCGTGAAATCTAAAAGTAAATTATTATGTTGAAATATTATTGATATATTATTTCTAATAAATTGATTTCTTTTATCATCACTAATATTGTTAAATGACTCTCCAAAAATAGATATTTTCCCCTCTGTGGGTTTGTCTAATAGAGCGATTAAATGAAGTAAAGTAGATTTACCTGATCCTGAGGGACCTACAAGGGCAATTATTTTTCCCATTTCAAGTTTAAGATTTAAATTTCTTAAAACTCTAACTACCATTTTGTTATTAGTAAAATTTTTTGATAGTTTTTCGATATAAATAATATTCTTACTCATATTTTAGAGCTTTCATCGGTTCAATTTTAGTGACTACCAACGATGGAAAAAATGATGCCAAAGAAGAAATGGTTAATGAAAAAATTGAAATAAAAAAAATTGATGCTGTACTTATTTCACTTGGCATCTCATTTAAAAAATACACATCCTCAGGAAAAATTTGTAATTTAAAAACTGAGGATAAAAACTGTCTTATTTCCTCAATATATATTGAAAATATAACACCAAATAATACACCTGCTATAGTTGCTAATAAGCCAATTACAAATCCTGTAAAAAAGAAAGATTTTACAATAGATTTTTTTGATAATCCTAATGATTTTAAAATTGCGATCTCTTTAGTTTTGTTTTTAATTAGAATTGTTAAACCAGATATTATATTAAATGCTGCTACAATAACTATTAAGGTTAAGATCAAAAACATTACGTTTCTCTCAACTTTAAGAGCTGAAAGAAAAGATTTATTTAAATCAGTCCAAGAACTAATAAAAAAACTGGAATTTCTATTTTGAATTTCTTTTTTATATTTGTCTGCATTTAAAGGATCTTTTAAATAAATTTCTAGATTAATATCATCCTGTGTTTTACCAAAAAAAGATAGTGAGTCTTCAATATTAAAAAAACCTACATTTCGGTCATACTCATACAAACCGCTATTAAACACAGCAATAATTTTATAAGTTGATTGTTTTGGAACCATTCCCAAGATTGTAGATGCTGATGTTGATGACATGATATTTATCTTGTCACCTACAACAACACCAAGTTCAATTGCCATCTGTTTTCCCATAACTATTGTATTGCTTTTAAAATCGGAAATTTTTCCATCTATAATTTTATTTTTAAATAAATCTAATTCGTTAATTTGGCTTTTATCAACTCCTCTTATTAAAATACCTTTTGCGGTATCACCCATAATTACAACAGCTTCACTATCAAAGGTTTTCATAATTTTAAAATTTTTGTAAATGTTTCCTAAATTTGAATAAAACTCATCACTTATGCTACTTTCATATGGCTTTATAGTTAAATGAGGATTAAAACCCAATATTTTATTCGTTAATTCTGTTCTAAACCCATTCATTACTGACATAACAATAATCAACGTTGCTACTCCAAGCATAATGCCTAAAAAAGAAAAAATAGATATAACTTTTAAAAAACCTTCCTTTTTTTTAGGTCTAAGATTTCTTATCGTTATTAATTTTTCAGCTATTGTTAACAATTTATTTTTTTAAAAGGTTTAATATTTTTGTTTGATCTAAAATTTGACTGTCATTATTTACTTCTTTAAACTCAAAGAGATCTTTTGAAGTTTTTGAACCTACAACTATTTGATATGGTATTCCAATTAAATCATGTTTTTTAAATTTATTTGAAATATTCTCATCAATATCATCTAGCAAAACATCAATTCCATTTTTTTTTAAAAAATTATAAATTTTATTAGCTTTTTCAATATTTGAGTTGTCATTTTTATTGACTGCGGGAATTATTACAACATCAAAAGGGGAAACTGCTTTAGGCCATTTCATTTTGTCGTTTACAAATTTCGCCTCGATAATTGCTGCTACTAATCTTGATACACCGATACCATATGAGCCCATTTTTACGTATGTTTTTTTTCCGTCTTTAGAGTCAACAGAACAATTCATAGGTTTTGAATATTTGTCACCAAAATAAAAAATATGTCCAACTTCTATTCCTTTTGTTTGAATTTGATTGTCTTTTTTCACATTTTGATCGAATTCATTTTTTTTGAATTTTTCATCTGTTACAGCATAAAATTTTGAAAAATCATCTCTCATTTTTAATAATGAGTTTTTTTCATTTTTATAATTTTTTATTGGTACTTCAAAAACTCTTTTATCTGCATATAGTTTGCTTTCACCTGTCTCCGCTAAAATAATAAATTCGTGCGAAAGGTCTCCACCAATTGGTCCTGTTTCAGCTTTCATAGGTACAGACTTTAAACCCATACGCTCGAATGTTTTTAGATAAGCAAAAAACATTTTGTTGTAAGATAAAATTGCGTCTTCCTCATTTAAATCAAATGAATAAGCATCCTTCATATAAAATTCTCTACATCTCATAACACCAAATCTAGGTCTTAACTCATCTCTAAATTTCCATTGTATGTGATAAAAGATTTGCGGCAATAATTTGTAAGATTTAACGCTTGTTCTAAATATTTCTGTAACCTGTTCTTCATTTGTTGGTCCGTAAAGCATTTCTCTCTTTTGCCTATCAGAAATTCTCAACATTTCTTCTCCATAATCCTCATATCTTCCACTTTCTTTCCATATTTCAGCAGATTGAATAGTTGGCATCAACATTTCTTGTGCTCCAATACTATTTTGTTCTTCTCTAACTATATTTTCGATTTTTTTCATTACTTTAAAACCTAGTGGTAACCAAGAATAAATACCAGCTGAAGCTTGTCTTATCATTCCTATTCTTAACATCAATTGATGAGATTTAATTTTTGCCTCAGTGGGTAAATCTTTTGTTATTGGTATAAATAATTTAGATAAAAGCATTACAATCTAGCTATATTAATATTTGTAAAAGGTTTCTTTCCTGTTCTGTCCCTTATAATACGTCTACAATTTTGTTTTACCATTTCAATCAAATTTTTTTCTTGATTTTTATTTTTTAACGAAAAGGTTTTACACGTATTAAATATTTCATCCTCCATTTCAAAAATAATTTTTTCATCAAAACTATTTTCTGGAATACCTCTATAAGATATTACAGGTTTATTTAATTTACCGCTATTATTTAATATTAATGTAATTTCGAGATACCCATTAAGAGATAAATTTCTTCTTTCTTTTATAGATTGTGAATTTTCACCGACCGCTACATTCCCGTCTAAATACATTTTTCCAGATGGAGCTTTATCTACTATTTCAGGACTCTTGCCTGGAAAAAGTCTAACAATATCTCCATCCTCTATTCTTAACGCATTAGGAACTTGCATTTCTTTTGCAAATTTAATGTGTTCATTCATATGTCTGTGCTCACCATGTACCGGGATAATTGTTTTAGGTTTAACCCAATTATACATGTCTTTTAAATCTTCTCTATTTGGGTGACCTGAAACGTGGACGAAATCAGTTTCTTCAGTAATTAATTCAGCTTCTTTCCTTACAATGTCATTGTGAAGTGAATATAATTTTTTTTCATTACCAGGAATTATTTTAGAAGAAAAAATTACAGCGTCACCTTTTTCAATAAAAACATCTGGATGAATATCCTTAATTATTCTTTTCATTGCACCCATTGGTTCGCCCTGGCTGCCTGTGCACATATATACAATTTTTTCTTTGGGTATTTTTTTAGCATCTCTGGGATCAATTGGACTCTGAATATTGCTTAAATACCCACATTGTCTTGCAGCTTTAAAAATCCTATTCATTGACCTACCTACCAATGATACATGTCTTCCAATTTTTTCTGCACAATAAAATACACTTTCCATTCTTGCAACATTAGAAGCAAATGAAGTAACGATGATTTTTTTTGATTTTAAAGACATTATTTTTAATAAACTATTTCGTACATCTGCTTCAGAGCCAGCTCTTCCTGGATTAAAAATATTTGTTGAGTCACAAATCATTGCAAGCAAATTATTTTCACCAAGTTGTTTTAATTTTTTTTCATTTATTTTATCACCGATCAAAGGATTAGGATCAATTTTCCAGTCGCCTGTATGAAGTACTATTCCTGATGGTGTTTTAATACACAAACCGTTTGGTTCTAAAATTGAGTGGGTTAATGTTATGAATTCTATATTAAAAGGGCCAAGTTTAATTTCTCCATTTAATTGAACAATTTTTAAATGTGAGGTTATATCAATTTTTTTTTCCTTAAATTTTTCTGTAATTAAAACAGCGGTAAATGGTGTGGCGTAGATGTTGCATTTAAGATCTGGCCAAATGTGTGATATTGCTCCTATATGATCTTCATGTGCATGTGTTAAAACAATTCCTAATAAATCCTCTTTTTTATCTATAATAAATGCTGGGTCAGGATAAATAAGATCAACTCCTGGAACTGAGTCATCTGCAAAACTTACCCCGGTATCAACTATAATCCACTTTTGATTTTCCTCTTTTCCATATGCGTACAAATTCATGTTGCCACCAATTTGACCTGAGCCTCCCAATGGACAAAATAATAATTCCTCCTTACTCATAAAAGAAAATTTCTGTATATTTTAATTATTCCGTGCATTGTAATGTCTTTTTCAATTTTAGTTTTTTTATATATACTTTTCTTAAAAAGATAAGAATATCCACCAGTTAATACAATTTTACAATTTTTTCCATTTTTTTTAATTATCTTCTTTAAAATATTATTTATTAAACCTTGGTATCCCCAAAAAAAACCAGATGCCAGAGCTTGTTTGGTATTTTTTCCATAATTACTTGGATATTTATTTAGTTTAAATACTGGTAAAAGGGCTGTAGAAGAAGATAAATTTTCTAAAGATAACTTTATACCAGGTGCAATAACACCCCCATCATAAATATTTTTTTTCTTTATGATGTCGAAGGTAGTTGCAGTGCCAAAATCGATGATAATATGTTTTGAATTTGACTTATCTATAGTACCAAAGGCATTTGCAATTCTATCTGATCCAAGTTGATTAAAATTTTTAATTTTGAATTTCATTAATCTTCTTAAGTCAAACTCTTTAATCTCATAAGATTTAAAGTTTTTAATTTTCAAAACTTTTTTAAGTTTCAAATAAACTGACGGAACTACACTAGAAAATAATACCTTTTTATTAATATCATCTCTTAGAATTTTACTAATTTTTTTTTAAATTGAATCAATAATTGTTTATCTTTTGTATCAAATAAATATGATTTTATAATTTTAAATTTTTGATTTAATTTACAAATTTTTATATTTGTATTGCCAATATCGCCAATTAGATAATTCATAGTTTTTTTTTAAATTTATTAATATTTTGTAATTATTTATTATTTTGTCTGAACATTCTAGCAAAGAAATCGATTTAAATTTTTTATTATTGGGAGAATTTATAGTATTTATGCCAATACCAATAATTAAAAAATTTTTTTTATCTACTTTTATTAATTCTTGAAGTATACCACAAACTTTCCTACTTTTAATGAGCAGGTCATTTGGCCATTTTATTTTAATATTAAGTTTTGAATATTCATCTAAAACTTTTTTTAATATCAAAGGATTGATCAAAGAAAATTCTTCAGGATTAGGCATATTTTTTTTTAATTCAAAAAAAATTGAGGCAAAGAAATTCCCATTTAATGAAACCCATTGTTTACCCATGGTTCCTCTTCCCTTGGTCTGATGATCTGAAATTATTATCCCCGCCTTACTTTTTTTTGATCTAATAATTTTAATAGCAATGTCATTTGTGCTTTTTACATTACCAAATTTAATTAAATTTAATCTCATCAAAAAATATTAATTTTTGAAATAATCATATTAAAAATAGAAGGATATATAAAAAATGTAGAAAGGAATATGCAGCTAAATAATAAAGACCCGTAAACTCCATAATCTTTAAAATTCTCAAAGGGTTTTTTAGGACTATCAAAATACATTACTTTGACAATTCTTATGTAATAAAAAGCAGACACAACTGTTGTTACTAAACCAATAATAGCTAAAGCGTACATTCCGCTTTCTATTACCGACATAAAAATATAAAATTTAGCAAAAAAACCTGCAAAAGGTGGGATACCTGCAAGAGAAAACAATACTATTAATAATGATAAAGCTGCTAAAGGATGATTTTTTGAAATCCCTGAAAGTTCATTTATATCCTCAATATATTTACCATTTCTCTTCATTAAAAATACAAATGCGAAAAAACCAATATTCATTGCAGAGTAGATCAAGATATAAATTATTGTACTTTTAAAACCACTTACAGTACCTGTTGATATGCCAGCTATTGCATAACCCATATGACTTATTGAACTGTAAGCTATTAATCTTTTAATATTTTTTTGATTTATTGCTGCAACAGCCCCTAAAATCATAGATGCAATAGATATAAACACCAAAATATATTGCCATTGGTCTACAATATTTTGAAAAGGTGAATACATAAATCTTATAAATACTGCTATTCCAGCAATTTTTGGAACAATAGCAAAAAAGCTAGTAACAGATGTTGGTGAGCCTTCGTAAACATCCGGTGTCCACATATGAAAAGGAACAGCAGAAACTTTAAATGCTAATCCAACTAATATAAAAATCATTGCAAAAATAGTTCCTATATTAATGTCTCCAACGTTATTAGATATGACTTGAAAATTTGTTGAGCCGGTAAATCCGTAAAGTAACGAACACCCATATAATAATAATCCAGAAGAGAGAGCACTTAGTACAAAATATTTTATACCTGCTTCTGATGATCTCAAATTATCTCTATCTATAGATGCTAGAATATATAATGACAGTGACTGAAGTTCTAAGCCAAGATAAAAAAGTATTAAGTCGTTTGAACTTACCATAAAAAACATGCCCAAAATTGCAATTAACATAATAACTGGATACTCAAATTTATTATTATTTATATCTTGAATATATTTTTTCGACATTATTAAAACAAAAAACGAGGAAACTAAAATTAAGATCTTCATAAAAGACGAAAACTCATCTAATGCAAAACTATTATTAAATATTTTTATATTTTCAAAATTATTATTTAATATGAGAAAAATTGTGATAGGTATTGTGATGATAGTTGACCTGTAAATCAAATCAAAGCTATTTTTTTTAAAAACTCCAAAAATAATAAATGTAAAAATTGACAGGGATAAAAAAATTTCTGGAATTAAAAAATATATTGCGTTTATCATTAATTATTTTAAAACACTTAGTTTGTTTATCTCAATATTGTAATTATTAATCAAGTTGTCTACAGATACATTTACTGTATTAAACAAGGGTTCAGGATAAAAACCAAAAAATATTACTAATATTCCAATTGATACCAAAACTCCCATTTCAGATTTATTTAAATCTTTCATTTCTTTTATTTGGTTATTTTCTAGTTTTCCAA
>MDTB01183829.1_pt1 | contig 21080 bp, 21 predicted proteins | sample 811161 | NCBI WGS metagenome assembly MDTB01 (sample SAMN05326650, study PRJNA326480) | marine metagenome | isolation source: seawater | place: Mediterranean Sea | collected 2009
ATTCGAACCCAGGAAAGAGTTGCCCCTTTGCCGGTTTTCAAGACCGGTGCTTTCAACCGCTCAGCCATCTCTCCGTGTGCTAGGTTTTATAAGTATAATTTTAAAATTCAACAAAAAAAACAGAGATATATTTTCTAAAAATTTTTAATTTAAGCAATGACGCACTAAGTATGTAAAATTTATTAATGGGAGGAGGGGTTACTTGAAATTTTAAGACTAGTAATTTCAAGAGCTACAAATACTTATCAATATATTTTTCAGGTATCGACGATTTATAACCTTTAAACTTTAGATTAATAACAAAATTTTTTAATAATTTACCAACTACTAAGCCCATAGTGTCAAAACCTGCTACATGTTTGCTATCTTTTAATAAATCTTCTAGATTTTGATATTTTTTTGCTTGTCTTAATTTAAACCCTTTGGTTTTAATTTTTTTAATAAAATCATATTTGTTTGATTTTTCTGAAGGATGATTTTTGATAATTATTGTTTTGATATTTTGATTTTTTATATATTCATCTATTTTTTTTAAAAAATTAATAAATAAAGATTTATCAGTAGTATTAAATTTTTTTGTTACATCAAAATTAGACGAAAGATATATCAAATAATTATTTTTTTTTGTATTTTTAATTTTAAAACTACTTAAATAAGGATTATTTATCTTTGTTATTTTGGTTTTTTTTTTGAAGACTTTTTTTGCAATTTTTAAGGAGTTTGCATCATGCACAATCATCTCGTTTGGATAGTAGTGCCTATTTAAGAGTTTAAACCTTCGTTTGTAGTTTACCCAACTATCTAAAAAACTTATAGAATAGATTCCTTTTACTCTGGCCATTCTCAAGTATTTTACTTCAGACTTATTTTTATCTGATGTACCTGTAATTAAAAGATCAAATTTTTTCTTAAAGTCTTTTTTGTGATTTTTTATATTTTTTAATTTTGATCTAAAAATTTCAATTGCAGGTCCTGACAATAAATAATGACAATTTATTTTTTTTTTTTTAATATATGAAGATAAGATTTGAGCTCCTCCTGGATCATGTGAAACTACTAAGATATTATGCTTTTTTATTATATTTAGTTTTGACATTAAAAAATTAAAAATTGCTATTTTTTTGTTATTTTAATTATTATAAATTATGCTATTTAATAAATATCATATTATATGATAAGTTTATTTCATTAAAAACAAAATTCATGAGAATATTAATTCTTGGTTCATCTGGAAGATTAGGAAATCTTCTTTATAAGAGTTTAAAAAATAACCACCAAGTATTTAACAATGGTTTAAAAAAAAGAAGATATGACATCTCAAATTTTAATGAATTTCAAAAATTGTTAATAAATAAGTTAGATCTAATTGTAAATTGTTCAGGAGAAACGAATATTGAGAATTGTGAAAAAAACAAGCGTCAATTAGCAAAACAAGAAAACTCATTTAAAAAATTTATATCTTTAGCACATAAAAGAAAGATTAAATTAATTCAAATATCAACGGATCATATGTATGATAATCCAAATTTTTATAAATCAAGTAATGAAAAAACAAAACCAATAATTAATAATTATTACACAAAATATAAAATAACTCTGGAAAATATCGCCTTAAAAAAAAATGCATTAATTTTAAGAACAAATTTTTTTTCACCCTCTATGAAAAATCATTTTATTGATAATATTTTGAAAAAAGCTCGCAAATTTAAATTAATAAATCTTGCCAAGGATCAATATTTTTCACCTTTAAATATTTATACTTTGGTTAAAATATTAAAAACTATAATAAATAAAAAAAAAATCTTTAATGGAGTCTATAATCTAGGTTCAAAAGCAGGTATGAGCAAAGCAAACTTTATTTTAAAAATTTTAGAAAGAAAAAAAATTATTAATATTAAGTATAATTTACTTAAAATAAATGATTTATGTTCTGTTAAAAGATCAAAAAATATGAAAATGACAGTTACAAAATTTGAAAATAAATTTGAGATTGAACTACCATATTTATCTCAAGAGTTAAAAAAAAAATAATGATTTTTACTGATTAATTATTCTTATTAATTGAAACCTTTCAGCATAAGAAAAACCACACTGTGATCCAGCTATTCTTGATTGAGAAAGAATATTTTCTGCAGATCTTGGGTGGGGTATTTTTTTCATCTCTGATTTGTAAATTTTCATAAGCTTAATCTTTTCTTTTGCATAATAATCAATATTTTCAAAGTAGTTAGGTATGAAACTTCCAAATGATGAATAAGACCATTCTGTTGAGGATGGAATTTCAAACGATAAAATTGTTCTAATTTTTTTTTTTAATACAGGTCTAGTTGCTGTGATAACCATCTCTAAGCATAATCGATGATCTCTGTTAAGATCAGAATTTGAATGCGTGTAAATTATATTTGGGTTAATTTCATTGATTTTTTTTTCAATCTTTTTTGTTATATCTAATAATTGAGAGCTTTTAGATCTTAAGTTAGGGTAATTTAAAAAAGAGATACTTTTAGCTTTTAATATTTTTGAAACTTTTTTTGCTGCACTTTCTCTATTTTGAATATCTTTGGTTGCTTTTTTTTTATCCAATCCATCATATCTTGCAGAACTACCTTCAAAAACAAAAACTAAATTAATTTCATTTTTATTATCTCGATGTTTTAGCAACGATCCACCGCATCCTAAAACTTCATCATCGGGATGTGCACAAATTACTAAAATTTTTTCTTTCATAAAAATATGTTGATTATAAATAAAAAATAAAGTAAGTGAACAACTAATTAATAAATACTCTAATCTATGGCATATTATTTAGGAATATTTGGAGGAGAAGGAACCACTAATGCTTCAGCAGCCCTAACAAATGGTAATAAAATAATTGCTTTTGCAGAAGAGGAAAGATTCAATAGAATAAAAAATTCCCCATCACATTTACCAATTAAATCTATTATTTTTTGTTTAAAAAAAGGAAAAATTAATATTAATAAAATTAAAGCAATAGGTTTTGGCTGGGACTGTATTCATCAAACAAATAATGTAGATAAAATAAAAAAAAAGATTCATTCAAAATTTACTTTAATTAATAATTCCTATAATAGGAATCTTGAGAAAAAATTTACATTAGGTCTAAATTACAAAAAAATTAGAAATGAATTAAAGTGGTCGTTATCAAGATATAATGAAAAATTAGGTAATAAAAAGATAACTTTTATTAAACATCATTTATGCCATGCGGCTAGTTCTTTTTATGTTTCAGGTTTTAAAGATTCTTTGATCGTAGTTTTGGATGGTATGGGTGAAGAAATGACAGGAGCTATTTACCTGGGAAAAGGAGAAAAAATAAAAGTTTTAAAAAAATTTTTTCTACCAAATACACTTGGAGGCTATTATTCAACATTTACTGATTTTTTTGGATTTAAAGCTTTGTCTGAGGAGGGAAAGCTAATGGCTCTAGCTGCTTATGGAGAATATTCGAAGAAAATCCAAAAAAAGATAAACAAATTTTTAATTTATGATGACGAAGGAAATTTTTCCTTAAATCCAAACCTTAGATTTTCATCTAATAGAAATTTCAGTCAAAGATATAGTGATACATTCGTTAAAATATTCGGTAAACCAAGACTTCCTGGACAAAAAATTACAAAATTTCACAAAGATTTAGCTTTTAATGTCCAATTTAGATTAGAAGAGATAGTAAAATTATTAGTTAGAAAATATATGAGATCCAATAAACAAGAAAACTTGTGTCTCGCAGGTGGCGTCCACATGAACTGTAAGTTAAATGGAGAACTTTCAAAATTAAGTGAAGTTAAAAATATATTTATTCAACCCGCATCATCAGACAATGGTGTTTCACTTGGTGCTGCTATAATTTTAGCCAAAAAACATGAAGCGAAAAAATTTACTAAATTAGATAATGTTTACTATGGACCTGAATTTTCAAACAAAGAAATTCTTGCTTCTATTAAAGAGGCAAAATTAAATTTTCGCAAAAGTAACAATATATTTTTTGAAACTGCAAAATATTTATCTAATGGTAAGATTGTAGGTTGGTTTCAAGGTAGATCAGAGGTAGGAGCAAGGGCTTTAGGAAATCGTTCAATTTTAGCTAATCCAATGATTGGAAATATGAGGTACAAACTCAATAAAGAGGTAAAACATAGAGAACTATGGCGACCATTCTGTCCATCTGTTAATGATACTCACTTTAAAGAATATTTCAAAGATTGTTCTGATAGTCCATATATGATTTTAGCGCTTCCTGTGAAAGAATATTATAGAAAAAAATTCGATTCTTCTGTGCATATAGATGGAACTGCAAGACCACAGGTTGTAACTAAAAAAAGTAATATTAAGTATTGGAAATTAATTGATCAGTTTGGAAAAATCACTGGACATCCAATTCTAATAAATACATCCTTTAACATACAGGGAGAACCAATTGTAAATACACCATCAAATGCGATTAGGTGTTTTTTTGGAACTGGAATAGACATACTAGTTCTGAATAATTTTATAATTACAAAAAAAAATTATTAGAAAATTTTTTTATAAATTACGTAAATTAATATTTTTAAATATTTAATATAAGTACTTAAGAAGTTTCCGACTTTTGACTTATCTTTTCTTTTGGGGTTATTAAAATCAAAATTAGAATACGAATAACCTCTCTTTACAAGAAAAACTAAAAAATCAATCAAATAAAAATTCATATTAGTAAAATTATCAATCTGACGCAGTGCTTTAATATCGTAAACTCTAAATCCACATGATGGGTCTTTAATCTTAAATAACATAAAAAAAACTTTTCCAAGTAAAAACTCGATAATTCTATTTTTTTTTCTTCGATTACCTATTATTAATTGTTTTTTAAATTTCATTATTTCATCGATATTTTCGATAGGATGTTCTCCATCTGCATCCATAGTTACAACAGTTTCAAAAATATTTTTTTCTAATATTTTTTTAAAACCTTGAATTAAATTTTTTTCATAACCAAGTTTGTAATTATTTTTTATGAATGGTATTTTCATTTTTTCTAAAAGTTCTACCGTATCATCAGTTGAGGAGTCGTCTAAAACTAATATATTATAATCTAAGTTAAGATTATTGATAAATTTTTCTAGATTTTTTTTTTCATTATAAGATGGAATTAAGATTATCGTCTTATCATATTTTTTTTTATGCATTCTCCCTCTAAAATTTTTCTTTTAACCTTTTTACCGATAAGTTTTTTAATTTCATAAGGATGATACCCATTGGTTTGGTATGGCCTAAGAGCAGTTAAATCTTTTGATTGAATCTTTTCATTTTTTGTTTTAACTTTATTTAAGTAAAGTCCTCTTCTTTGTAAAAAACTAGTTTGACTCTCATTTTTTTCAATTTTTTTCTTACCGTCCCCCAGTGCTTTCTCTAATCTCCTTGTATCTTCGACCATAGATTTCCAAGTATCAAAATTCATAGAAAACTTATGATCTGGACCTGATCTATTATTATTATCAGTAAAATGTTTTTCTATCACTTTAGCTCCCATCACAACAGAGCCTAAAACTGTAGAATGTCCTAATGTATGATCGCTTAATCCTAAAATTACTTTATTACCAAATAATTCTTTATATTGATCTAAAACTTTAAGGTTGATGTAATTGAAATTATCTTCTGAATTTGTATAATTTGTATTACATTGCATAAGAACTAATTTTTTATTTTTTTTTAAAATTATTTTAACTGCTTCCTTTACTTCTTCTAATTTTGAAGCTCCGGTAGCTAATATAACTGGTTTTCTTTTTGAACTAATTTGTTTAATAATTTCATGCCATGTTAAATCACCAGAGCCGATTTTATAAGCACATACATACTTATTTACATCATTTACGTAATTGATGTCATAAGGCGTGGTAATAAAATCGATACCATTTTTTTTACAATATTTGTAAAGTTCTTTTGTCCAACTTGGATCAATACTTGCATCCTTATATGTTTGGAAAACACTCTTTTTCCACTTCGATTGGTGGCTTTTTTTTCCAAATTGTTTAAACCCTTTGTCACTCACAATTGTTTCGGCTTTAAAATGTTGGAACTTTGCAGCATTCGCTCCAGCCTTAGCACATAATGTAATAAGTTTTTTAGCCCTTTTTAAACTTCCATCATGATTAGCAGCTATATCAGCAATAAAATATGTTTCAGAATTTTGTGATATTTGTTTTCTTCCAATTTTCATTTTTATTCATTATTTATAATTTCAATTTTTTCCAAATTTTGTAAAAAGATTTAATTATTAATTTTATATCTTTATCGGAAAGTTCATATAAACAAACCTCTATACCTATAAAAGACCTTTCGTGAAGTCTCTCAGCATTTTTACAAATTATTTTACCTTTTTTTAAGTTTTTTTTATTTATGTTCCATGGAAAACCTTTGGTGCCATAAGCTATTTTATGCTCTATCATTGGAAATTTATGTACAATTTCATAGCCTGAAATTAAACCTTGGACTCCATCTGTTTCAAGATGCTTAATTATTGTTGATCTAGAGTATCTTTTCAAAATTTTTTCGCTTAAAGTAATAGGATATACATAGTAATTATGAGTTCTTTGAGTACTTTCTTTTGGTAAATTTAATCCCTCTAATTTGCTTAATCCTTGTGTAAGTTTTCTACAAAGTTTTTGTCTTTTTGATACTATCTCTTTTAATTTTTTATATTGTTCAATACCTATTGCTGCTTCTATTTCGCCTAATCTAAAATTATAACCTAAAATGTTATTTAGAAGTTTTTTATTGTTTAACACTGCTGCTTCACCATGATTTCTTATCAATCTAGATCTTTGAGCCAGTCTTTTTGAGTTTGTAATTATTGCTCCACCTTCACCTGTATTAATATGTTTATGATAATTAAAACTAAAACCTCCAATATCTGAATTAGTACCAGAAATTTTATTTTTATAAAATGCATAAGGTGCTTGAGCATTATCAGATATAATCTTTATATCTCTTTTTTTTATTACTTTTCTAATTTTATCAATTTGTGCAGGAAAACCAAAAATATCAACAGCAATTATAGCTTTTGTTCTATTCGTTATTTTCTTTTTTATAATTTCAGGGTCTATACAGTAATCTTCGTAATTTATGTCTGCAAAAATTGGTATACAGTTCCAATGTAAAATTGCAGTCACGGTTGCACACATTGTCCAAGGAGTTACTATAATTTCGTCTCCTGGCTCTACATCTAAGCTTCCAATTATTGTTATTAAACCAGAGGTCCAAGAGTTTACAGATATTGCATATTTAACATTATAAAATTTTTCTAATTTTTTTTCAAATTTTCTAACCTGAGGACCACCAAGAAATCCCTGATTTCTTGAAGCCATAAAACCTGATAAGTCTCCGGTTTTTAAAACTTTTATTGAGGATTGTATTTCCTTTCTGCCAATAGTATTTTTTTTTTTGAATTTATATTTAATAGTTTTAATATTCATTTTTTAATTACTCTTTACCATAAATCTAATCTTATTGATTAATTTGAATGTATTATAAGAATTTTCTAAAATATCTTTATATAATGTCTTATTTCCTCTTAAGATAACATCTAATACAGATTTTTGAGAGTTTTTTTGATCAAATTCAATAATATTACTTTTGTTGGAAAAAACATAATTCTTTTTTATATATCTATCTTTTTGAATTTTAAAGATACTAAATTTGTTCATTTCATTAAAAGATTTAATCTTATAATTCCTACTTACTAACTCAAACTCATTATTAGATATATCTTTTCTAGGATTGTTTAAAAATAATATTTGTCCTTTTCTAAATTTAATAAAAAAATCAGGGTTTTCTTTTTTATTTAAAAGAATTATCTTAGTTTTTTTTAGATTAAATTTTTCAAATAAGCTTAGGACATGACCACAATTATTTTCCAAACCTCTACTGTAATTTACAACTCCTTTGAAATTTGTCATTTTATTAAATATATTTTTTATTTTTAAATAATTTTTGTCATATAACCTTTGATAGTTTATATAAAGTTTGACACCTTTTTTTTTACATAGGTATTTTATATATTTAAAATCATTAAAATTTGATCCTCCAGGCTTTTCCAAAAGTATCGTTTTTATATTTCTATAAAGTAGGATTTTTTGGATGTACTTCAAATGTGTATGATTAGGAGTGCTTAAGATTATAAAATTACTTTTTAATATTTCTATATCATTTATTTTTGCAAAGGAAGGTATTTTATATCTTTTATTAAAAATTTTTCTTTGATTGATTGATTTATCTATACCACAAATAAATTTGACATTTTTATTTTTTAATAATGACTTTGCATGTGTCATTATATATTGAGTATTCAGATCGTAATTTAAACCTATATTTCCTAAACCAATCAGTATTGATTTTTTTTTTACCATTTAAATTTGATTTTTTTCCTTTTTACGTTTGTGTTAATTTTTAGCCATTTTTTTTTCTTTTTAAGCAATTCTATAACTTCATCACATTTAAAATAAAAATTTTTTCTCTTTTTGAAATATTCAATTATTTTCTTGAGCAAAACATAATCATCATATTCATCAAGAGTTAGACCAAGTGAAGGCCAATAAACATTTTCTGGTGCAACAATATTAATTTGGTTAAATATTTTTTTATTATGCTTAATGAATAATGTTACGTGTTCTCTATAATAATTGCTTCTAGTTAATTTATAAGATTTTTCTAAACACTTTCTACAATAAACAGCGACATCCATCCCATCTGGGTAACTTCTATGATCACAATTAGAGACAAATTCAACCTTGTTATATTTAAATGTATTAATAACTTGGCTGATTAAGTTAATATCGATAATAGGGCAATCACTTGTAATTCCCACTATATTTTCTACTTTATAATTTTTTGCAGCATCGAGAACTCTTTTTTTTACGTTAAGCTCTGAACCTCTAAAATAAGAAATATTATTTTTTTTTGCAAATTGTACTAAAATATCATCACTCTTATTAACTGTAGTAGCTAAAATTATTTTGTCTATTTCTTTTACTTTTTTTAATCTTTTTACCAAATACCATAAAAAACTTTTTCCACCTACTTTGTACAAAATTTTTCCAGGTAGTCTCTTCGAGGTCATTCTAGCCTCAATAATTGCTGCAAATTTAAACATTTATCAATTGATGCGTTCTTTAGTAATATAAAAATAACATTTAAATCCAAACATTATTTAATTCTTTTTTTCTTTTTATAAAAAAATTTTTTGGGTTACCAAAATAAATTGAGTTTTTCTTTAGAACCTTATCAACTAAAGTTGATCCAGAAGCTAATTCTGAGTTGAATTCGAGATAACATTTCCCTAAAACACTTGTTGATGGTCTTAAAGTAACATATTTTGAAAATTTTGGGTATTTACCTTTATTAGATCCAACATTTACTCCTTGATAAGCTATAAAATAATCAGAATATTCTGCTCTGCCTAAAACTGTTCCCACGGGATGAACTAAGAGAAATATATCTGGCATTTTAACTTCATAAAAAAGATCTAATGAATTTAAAGCTTTATTTAAATAATAAATTTTATCACATAAATTTTTTTGTTTTTTTCTTTCAAAACATGAATTAGCTAAAAAATATAAAAATGTTGAAAATTGATCTGAATTAAGATGATTGAATGATACCGACTTTTTTTTTTTATCAAAATAATAAGGATTATTAATATTTGAGAAACAATTTATAGTTCTATCAAAAGCATTATTTAAACATAAAAGGATATTTTTTTTTTTGACTTTGTTTTTATCTTTAAATAAATAATTAAGCTGATTAACTACTAAATCAAATATTTCATTTTTATCAATCTTGTTCATTAATCAGTCAAACGTCTGAAGGTTGAATGTTTTATTGGACCTGTTAAAGGAAATTTTTTTGTTTTTAAAATAATTTGGGATATATCTTTTATAACTTTTCTAAAATTTAATTTATATTTTTTAATGATGTCACTTGTATGTGAAATTGACATTGTTGCTAAATTACCGGCAAGGAAACCTTTTTTTAACATTTCTTGAGTAAAATAAGTTGAAATCTCTAAATTATTTTTATAATCAAATTTAAAATAAGGCATAGAGTCTTGTCCAGATACTGAAATCTTAATTCCATTTTTTTTTGTCTCTGTTTTCCAAAATTCTTTGATATCTTTTCCTTTGTTGGCAATTTTCCTTTGTACATTATATTTTTTCATTAATTTTAAAGTTTCTAAACTTGCTAAAAAACCTGCTTTATCTGTCCACATAGTAGAGCTAATAAATGTTTCTTGAGATTTATTCATTATATGTCTTTTTCCGATAATAGCTGATATTGGATAACCATTTCCAATCGATTTACCAAAAATCGCTAAATCTGGATTTACGTTATATTTTAAATGAATACCTCCATAGTGATCATGAAAACCTGAGGTAATTTCATCAAATATCAAAATGCATTTATATTTGTTTGCAAGTTCCCTCACTTTTTTTAAAAAATTATTTTTTGGAGGGCTGTAACGCATTGGTTCCATGATAATTATTCCAATAGTATTATTTTGCATAATTTTTTTTAAACTATCAATATCATTATAATAAAAAGGAAATATTGAATTTTTAAAAGATTTCGAAACTCCAACAGTTTTTAAACCTGATAGCAGCTGATTATCTAAAGATTTTTTATTATTTAGATTTGCCGAAAGATACCAATCATGCCACCCATGATATCCACAAAAGGCGATGTTTTCTTTTTTTGAATATGCTCTTGCGATTCTAATAGCTACTAAACATGCTTCTCCACCTGATTTGGAAAATTTAGCCATACCCGCCCATTTATGTATCTTTAAAAATAATCTTGCTAACTCTACTTCCTCAACTGAATTTAAAGTTGTTAAATTTCCCGTATTAAATGCTTTAGTAATTACAGAATTTATTTTTTTATTGGCGTATCCTAAAGAGCAGGCTGTAACTCCCATTCCCGCAAAATCATAGTATTTTTTATTTTCAAGATCCCAGATTTCACATCCTTGGCTTTTTTTATAATAATTGGGCCATTGGTCTGGTAAAAACATTTCACTTCTTTTTGATAAAAGCTGATTTCCTCCTGGAATAATTTTCTTAGCTTTTTTTAAAATTTTCTGTCCTAAATTTTTTTTCATAATTCTTTTTGTTTTTTCATAAGTGTAGAAATAGTAAGAAAATCTATATAATCATCAATTTCATAAGATTTCCACTTAGGAGTTAAAAATCCAATAGTTTTATTCTGATAAAATGATCTGTACTTAATTAAAGAATTAATCTTTGAAATATACAGACTTCCATCAAGAAAAAATAAATTTGAAATTTCTTGGCGTCGTTTGATTTTTTTAGTTGCAAATTCTATAAAAGATTTATTGTTTATTTTTACATTGAAATCTGGATGATGGCCAACTATTTTGGATATACCAACGATAGAATCGGCTAATTTATTTTTTTTTAATTTAATAATAGCATTATCTAAATCCTCACTAGTAGTAAGTGGGGAGGTGGGCTCTAATAGAGCAACATAATGAAAGAGAATATTTTTTGATTTAAAATAATTTAATGCATGAATTACAACATCAATAGAGGACGAGTTATCTTTAGCTAAATTAGCTGGTCTTAAGAAAGGTGTTTTACAATTAAACTTATTTGCTAATTTTGAAATTTTAATAGAGTCAGTAGACAAAATAAAATCATCAATATATTTAGAATTTTTAAAAGCTTTTATCGGCCAATAAATTAAAGGATAACCGTTAAGTTTTAATAAGTTTTTATTTTTTAATCCCTTACTTCCTTTTCTTGCAGCTACTATTCCCAAAATTTTTTTATTATTAATCATAAGACCTTATTGATTTAAATTGTAAAAGACTCAAATTTATACCTTTTTTATCTATATATTTTTTCTTTGAAACAAGTTTTTTAATCATATCTAATATAAATTTTTTGTGTAGTGGTGTTGAAAGGACAAAATTTTTTTTTTTAATAACTTTATTACGTTTCACAATTACCAAATCGTTAAAATTTAAACTAAATTCAATTTTTCCTTTTGTAAAAAAAATTTCAAATAAATCAATCTTATCTTTTACGATAGAAGACCAGATTGCTTGGCCTCGAATATGATTTTTTAACTTAATATTTGCTGTAAGAGTTTCCTCAACATTGTAAATTTTCTTTAAATTTGCTCTATATGTATCTATTTTATCAATATCGCCTAAAAAAATTGATACCAAATCAAGGAAGTGTGGGCCCATATCTATATAATTTCCACCGCCTGCAACTGATTTGTTGAATCTCCAAGGTATACTTTTTTTTTGTAATATTGGAGCTGTAGGATGATTATCGGTGTCATGAGATAGTAAATATCTAAAAAAAACAGGCTGACCTAATTTTTTACTTTTAATAATTTTTTTCACATAAATAAATCTTTCATGTGATCTCCTATAAAATGGAATAAAAAAATTATTTTTATTTTTATTTATTAATCTTTGAATTTTTTTTGTCTCTTTATAGTTTATTCCAATCGGTTTTTCACAAAGTATAGTTCTAATTTTTTTTGAAAACAATTTAATATAAAAAAAATGAAAATTTGGTGGTGTTGCTATGTATACACAATTAATTGATTTATCTTTTAAAATATCCTTACAATTGTTTACAACGGTACCCAAATTAAACTTCTTACTTAATTCATTTGCCTTTTTTTTATCTAGTGAATATATATATTGAACTTTAGATTTATTACTTACATTCAGTGAATTTTGCACCAGCCTCTCTATTACATCTCCAGATCCAATAATTGCCCAATTAAGCATAAAACTTTATGAACTCCTTCACTCCTTTTTCAAGGCTATATTTACATTGAATAATTTTTTTTAATTGTTTAGTGATTAAAGGACCTCTAATAACGCTGTCATTTGACCAGGGACTAAACCCATTTGTAGTTTTTATTTGAAGGTTTTTGAATTGTTTTTTTAATATCTTTATTAGCAAATTAATTTTCTGATTTTTTCCAGTACCTAAATGGAAAATTTTATATTTAAATTTTTTCATCATAACTAATTTAAATACATTTTCACACACATCATCTATATAGGTAAAAGATGCCTCAAAATCTTTTCCAGGTAATTTAACTTTTCTCTTCTTTTTTTTAATTATTTCATTAAGAATATATGCTATTGGACCCCTTTGTGGAACAATACCATCTGTCAACATTGGAGGTCCATATACCCAAGAAACTCTCAACACACAAATTTTCTTTTGAGTTTCATCAAAGCTATTTTCTATTTGAATTTCTGCAGCTCGTTTTGAAATGGCATATAAAGATTTAGGACTTGGTGGAAATTTTTCATCAATTTTAATTTTGTTAGATTTGATACTCTGAAAAACCGAACCAGTGCTTATATAAATAAACTTATCTATAATTTTTTTTTTTGCGAAATTAACAAAATAATTTGGATATAGTGAATTTACTGACAAAGTATCATAAGGTCTAAATTTAGCTATACTATCATGAGCTATAGCTGATGCGTAAACGCAATCTGTAATTTTATTATTTTTAATAGTACTTAAAATTTTTTTTGGATTACTAAGATTGTTCTTAAATAACTTTACCCCAAGCCCTTTAAGTTCATTTAATTTAATTCTATCTACAGTATTATTATAAAATCCAAAAACATTATAGTTTTTATGTGAAAAATATTTTGCTAAAGAGAAACCGATATGACCCATACAACCAATTATCAAAATATTTTTTTTCATAAGTATTTATTTAATATAAAAATTAAAGTAAGTTCACATACAATAAATAGTTGTTTATTGCATTAATTTAAACTTTATAATAAATCAATTTTAATGATTATTAAAAGGCTTCAAAATACAGAATATAATTTATTAAGTAAATATATCAATAATTTTTATAAAAAAGGTCACATTTTATCTAAGTATAAAAAATTATTCGATTGGATGTATTTTGATACAAAAACTAAAAAATATAATTTTTTAATTGCAAAAGATAAAATGGGAATTATTGCAACTAAAGGGTTTCAACCTCTTAAATTATATGACAATAACCTTACTCTAGAAACATTCATATCCATGTGGAGCTCATCAAAACCAACTGCTGGTATAAAATTATTTGATCATATTCTAAAAAAAAAATATAATTTTATTTGCGGGATTGGTAGTAGCAAATACTCAATTAAGTATCAAAAGTATAAAAGATTTAAAGTTGGTCAATTAAAACATTCATACTTACTTTCAAAAAAAATTAATCATTATAAAATCGCGAGTATTTTGAAATACCCAAAAAAATTTAAAAATACTTTCTTTGGAAGTGAATATATTAAGTTAAATTCTGAATTATTAAAATCAAAAGAACTAAACTCATTGTACGATTATCAAACCCCACAAAAATCGTCTTTTTATTTGATTAATAGATATTTAAACTCAAAATTTTATAATTATTATGCTTATGGATCTTTAAAAAATAATAAAATTATCAATATAGTTATCTTAAGAAACTGTAATTATAGAAAAAAAACTGCAGTTAGAATTATTGATTATATAGGTAGTAATTATTCATTCAAATATCTAGACAAGCTTTTTTATAAAATTTTAGAAAAAAAAAAAATTGAATACATAGATTTATATTCTTATGGAATTCCAGAAAAAGAAATTATAAAATGTGGTTTTAATATAAAAAATTCAAAAGATAAAAATATAATACCAAATTACTTTGAACCTTTTGAGAGAAAAAATAAGACTATTATTTTTGGCTATTTGTTAAAAAAAAAAAATAAAAAATCAAATCAGATTATTCAAAGGTGACTCAGATATGGATAGGCCAAATCGTTTAAAGTAATAATTTAATGGTATAAATTGTTTAATTTGGATAAATATATTTGACTTTTTTTCATTAATGTCTAAGGGTTGTTAATTATGAGTTCTAAAGAAAAAGCATTATCTTTATCAGATAAAGCAAGACAATATAGTTTTCAGAATAGATTTGAGGAGTTTTTAGCAAATAAAAAAGGTCAATCGAGACCTTGGGTTGTAGAACTAGATCCCACAACAGCTTGTAACTTAGCGTGCCATGGATGCATAAGTGCAAGTCTATTAAATCAAGGTGGTTTCAAAAGAGATAGAATAAAAGAATTAGCTAAAGAGTTTGTTGAAGTAGGGGTTAAGGCTGTTGTTTTAATTGGTGGAGGCGAGCCAATGGCACATCCAGAGTTTGGGACAATAGTAGATTATTTTTATGAAAATGATATCCATGTTGGCGTTACATCAAATGGAACGTTAATTGATAAATATCTTAAATCTTTAGCATTTCATACTAAATGGGTAAGAATTTCAGTGGACGCAGGTTGTGAAGAAGTTTTTCAACAATACAGACCTCACGCGAGTGGAAAATCTCAATTCAATAAAGTTATTGATGGTATGAGAAAACTTTCAAAAGATAGAACAACAAAACTCGGCTACTCATTTCTTGTGTTGGAAAAAGTTGGCTCTGACAAAACAAGAAATGAAAAAGGTAAAAACTATGTTGAGACTAATGCAACAGATATTTTTAAAGCAGCTAAATTAGCCAAAGATATTGGATGTGATTATTTTGAAGTCAAACCTTCTTTTGATCCTTTTCATTTTTTAAATGAAACATCAAATTTAATGGCAAATATAATAAAAGATGAACTGAAAAAATGTGAACCACTTGAGGATGATAAATTTAGAATAATCTCACCTTATACTCTTGATAGAACCATTGAGGGTGAAAAAATACAAGAAAAAAATTATAAAACATGCCAAACAGCTGAAATGAGAACTGTGTTATCTCCAAGTGGCGCTTATGTTTGTCCATATCACAGGGGAAATAAAAATTTACAAATTGGTGATCCGAATACTGAAACATTCAAAGAAATCTGGTATGGGAAAACAAGAAAAGAAATTATGGAAAAACTTGATCCTAGAAAACATTGTAAGTTTCATTGCATAAGACACGAAACAAATAAACTATTAGATGAAGTGGCTTCTGGTAAAAAAATAGATAAAGTCCATGATTATGATAGATTTATGTAGCTATATTCATATTTTCAAAGATGGAGATTAACAAAGAAATCAATAAAATATTAGAGAAAAAAAAAAACTTTATATTCATAAAAGATAAAATAAAAAAACAAAATTATACATATCTAAATTTTTATAATAAATCATTTGAAATTCTAAATTTTTTTAGATCAAGAAAAATCAAAGAGGGCAGTAAAATAATAATTAAACTTGACAATTCTTATGAATATTTATGTTTAGTTTTTGCTTGTTTACTTGGGAACTACGTAGCTTGTCCTATCGACACTGAAATAAAACAAGATAAATTGTTAGAAATAGAAAAAATTTTAAATCCCGCAATTAAGATAACTGATCTAAATCAATTAAGATATATTAAAAAAAATACTAAAATTAAAATCAAAAAAAATTATGAATTTTTGATTATCTTTACATCTGGAACTACAGGAAAACCAAAAGGAATTTCTATAACCAACAATGCCTATGTTGACTCTGCTAAATCATTCTCAAAACTTATTGATTATGATGAAAATTCAAAAATATTACATATACTTCCAATGTATTATAACGCAGGTTTACTTAATACCTTTTTTTCCGCTTTTTTTTCTGGATCGATAATTATCTTATCTGAAAAAATATCTGGATTTAATATTGTAAATTTTTGGAAAATTTTTGAACAAGAAGAAATTAATTCATTTCACATAACACCAGAAATTGCAAACACGTTGACAAAATTAAATGTCGAAAAAAGTTTTACTGAAAACATTTCTAAAATACAAATAATATCTACTGGAAGTTATTTACATCAAAATACTATTGATAAGTTTGAAAAAGTTTATAAAAAAAGGTTATTATCTTGTTATGGGCTTACTGAGTTAGGGGGACCATTGACACTTCAAAATTGGGAAAATACTTATGTTGAGGGATCAGTTGGTTACCATTCAATGGATATAAAAATCAAAATTTTAAAAAAATCCCAAGAAAAGCAAATATTAATTAAATCTCCATTTATGATGAGTTTTTTTATAGATGAAGAAGGGAAAAGGATAAAACCAAAATTAATAAATGGTTACTTTAATACGGGCGATGTTGGAGATTATAAAAAAAAAGAACTTTTTATTTTTGGAAGAAGAAAAGACATTATAAAAAAGGGGGCTGAAATTATTTCACTTCCTTATATAGAAAATATATTCTTAAAAAATAGTTTAATTGATGAGGTATCTGGGATTTCAGAATTTGATGAAACAAAAGGTTCAAAAATATATTTATTTGTTAAATTTAAAAACTCGAATAATTTTAATAATACATTAGAGAAATTAAAAAAAGATATAAATAAACGACTAAGAAGAATTGAATTTCCAGATAGAATAATCCCTGTACCAAGCCTACCTAAAACATATAACGGAAAAGTAAAAAAAGAAGTATTAAGAGACATTTATTTATAAATTATGATTAAAAATTTTTGTAATAGATCGCTTTTTTTTAACAATAAATGGCAAAAAAATGTAACAAAAAAAAAGCTCAAAAGATCTTTCAGTGATAAAAATATTTTGTTTATGTCTGGTAATAATACTGATTTAACTAGATTAATTTTATCATCAAAAAAAGCATCTTCTATTTGGTCAAATTTTGAAATTAATAAAAAAAAAATAATACTAAAAAAAATATCAAAAGTACTTAAGGAAAATAGAAAAATAATTGCTAAAGATATGATGATAGATACTGGTAAGAGTTATTACGAATGTTATCAAGAATTAACATTCTGTTGTAAGCTGTGGGATGAAGCAATAAAAGTTAATAAAAAATTTTTTGAGAATCGAATTAATTTAAATAAATCAACAGTCATAAAAGAGCTTAAACAACCTATTGGTATTGTTGGTCTATTCATTCCATATAATAATTATATGGTTGTGCTTTCAGAAAGATTACCTTTTTTATTAATGTCTGGGTCAATAGCAATAATAAAACCTAATGAATTAGGGGTTCTGGGAATAATAAAATTTTTAGATCTGATAAAATTGAAGATAAAAAAAATTCCTGGAATTATTAACATGATAATTGGTGAAAAAAGTATAGGAGCTAAAATAGTTAAATCTAACAAAGTACCTATGATTGATTTTACAGGTTCAAAAATAGTTGGAAGAAATATCTCCATTGAAGGTGCAAAACAATTTAAAAAGATAAACTTAGAATTAGGTGGAAAAAATCCATCAATAATATCTTATAATGCAAATTTAAAAAAAGCAGTTGTCTCTATTATGAATGATTTTACTGGTAATGCTGGTCAAAACTGTGTTGCAATAAGCAGAGCATATGTTCATAAAAATATTTATAATAAATTTAAATTTTTACTTTTTAAAAACCTAGAAAAACAAAAGTTTCAACAAGAATTAAGAAATAAAAAAAATACCATTAAAATATTAAACTATATTAACGATAATATAAACTATTTTCAAAAAAGACTATGCTATGGAAAAATTACAAACAACCATATAAAAGTTAAACCTTTAGTTTTTGAAAATATTCATAATAATAATTTTCTATATAAAGAAGAGTTATTCATGCCTATTTTAATTATAGAAAAATTCGAAAATATGAATGAAGCAATCAATAAAGCTAATAATAGTGAGTATGGCTTATCAGCAACACTTTGGGCAAAAAAAAATGCTGATAGCGAATATATACTATCTAAGATTGTCTCCGGAAGACTTTGGTTAAATGGCTCAATATATCAAAATTATCCTTTTCTACGTGTAGGTGGACTTAAATCATCTGGAAACGGAAGGGTTGCTGGAGTAGATTCAATAAATAATTATTGTTTTTTTAAGACTATAATAATGAATAAAAATTAACTGATTAACTTTGTAATAGTTTCAACATTTTTAAAGTTTTTTTCAGATATTCTTTTTGTATTTATTTTTTTTTTTGTTTTTTTTTCAATCTCAATAATAAGATTCATTACATCAAAAGAATCTAAATAGTTTTCATTAATAAAATCATATTTTTTACCTTGCACTATTTTTATTAATTTTGGATTAATCTTTTTTAAACAATCTAGAACTATCTTTTTATTCAATTTTTCTTTGATCATATGAAATCGTTAGTGTCATATCTAGGTAATATATATTTATTAGATATATTTTTTTTATTTATTGATCCAACTTGAGTAGTTAAGGCAAAGCTAATATTATGTTTTTTCATTAATTTTAAAGTATTTGAATTAAATGATCCATATGGATAGCATACAGAAAAATTTTCAATATCAATATTAATTTTTTTAAAATAACTCTTTGATTCAAGCAATTCCCTTTCCTGATTTAATTTACTTAAAGTATTCCACCAATAATGATTGGATCCATGTGATCCAAATTTCATATTAAATTTACTCATTTCTATTATGTTTTTTTTTGTAAGATATAAATCCTCGCAAAATTCTTTTTCATTTATACCTACATAAAATTTAAATAAATAATCAATAAGTTTTTTTCTTAAACTTTTTTCAAAATAAAACTGAAGTAATCTCTTAATGAGTACTGTTTTTTTATTATCGTACCTTGAAGATAAATTTATTTTTGAAAAATCAAAATCTGAAATTTGTTTATTAATATTTTTTTTTAAAAAAATATCAATTTTTAATAGAATATCATTTCTATCTTTCTGTTTTTCTAAAATAAACTGAACTTTATTGACATCCAATGCAGAAGATTTTTTTATGACATTTATAGGTGGATAAAATATACCACTTATTTTTTTTTCAACTAAATATGGAAAAGCATATTTATAATGATCAATGTAGCCATCATCAAATGTCAAAATTATAGATGGTTTTTTTGGAATTTTTTTTGATTTTAAAATTTCTAAGAAATCTCCAAAATTTAAAATATCGTATTTATTCTTTAAATAATTAATTTGTTTTTTAAATTTATAAAATTCTAAACCTTTTAGATTTGGATAAAAGCTTTTTTTGATTGGTCTGATATAGTGGTACATAACAATACCAATATTGTGATTTTTTATAATTTTCATTTTTATGCAGATATACAATATTATTTAGTTGTCCGAAATAATTATAATATTTAATTCAACCATAAAATAGTCTATTAAACGATTATTATCTATTTCATTATTTTATGAAGCATCATTTTAATAAAGGATTAATACTTACCTCTTTGGGATCTTTTTGGTGGGGTTTTATTGGAGTTATATATTTTGAATATGTTGCTTATATAGGACATATAGAATTAGTTGTGCATAGATGTTTGTGGACTGCTGTTATGTTAGTTATGACAACGCTTTTTTTAAATAAATGGAAACTTTTTATAGAAAGTATTTCAAATAAAAAAAATCTTTTTTATCTTTTTATATCAGGTTCATTAATATTTATTAATTGGGCAATATGGATTTATGCTGTAGCTACAGAAAGAATTATAGACGCCAGTTTTGGATATTTTATTATGCCAATTATTAGTGTTTTGTTAGGGTACATTTTTTTTAAGGAAAAATTGAATAAAAAAAGAATTTTTTCAATTTTATTAGTAATCATATCCATTTTGATTATGATTTTTCTAAATATAAAAACACTTCCATGGGTGGGTATAATTGTAGCTTTGAGCTGGGCATTTTATAATTTAGTCAGAAAAAAAATTAATATTGAAACTGATATAGGACTCTTAATAGAAAGTTTATATATTCTTCCTTTTGCTCTTATTGTCTTTTACTTTATTATTGATAAAGGATTAAATGACTTTAGTTTGACTAACCCTAGTCTGAGTATGCTTCTATTATTAGCGGGTCCCATGACTGTGATTCCTTTATTCCTATATGTAAGAGGTGTTGAATTAATTGGTCTTGGAGCTACTGGGATGATTTTTTATATTACACCTACATTACAGTTTATTTTAGGGTACTTTTATTACAATGAGGATTTTTCGCTTATTAAATTAGTCAGTTTTATTATCATCTGGATTGCTGTAATTATATATCTTAAAGATCTTTATGAAACTAATTAGTCAA
>MDTB01094047.1_pt1 | contig 21078 bp, 15 predicted proteins | sample 811161 | NCBI WGS metagenome assembly MDTB01 (sample SAMN05326650, study PRJNA326480) | marine metagenome | isolation source: seawater | place: Mediterranean Sea | collected 2009
CAAGCTTTGTTATGTCAGCGTCATTCACAAACCAGACTTTGGCACAAATCGAACTTTGGAAAAATAGCGCGAACTACGAAAACAAAGTTTACGTCCTGCCAAAGCACCTTGATGAAAAAGTTGCAGCCCTTCACCTCGATAAGCTTGGCGCGAAGCTTACAGTGTTGAGCCAAGACCAAGCGGACTATATTGACGTTGATGTTAAAGGCCCGTTCAAGGGCGATGCTTACCGTTACTAATCGTTCAATAGGCTGAATCTAATACAAAAACTCGCCGCTGTCATAAGCGGCGAGTTTTCTTTTGGGCTAAGTCATTGAAACAAGATTCAAAATACAAAATAAATATGTAAAAAATACCTTGCTTTCTATTTCCATATTATGGTAAAAACATTCAATCAAAAAATATATATAGGCAAACTATCCCTTAAACGGATAACAAGGACGGTAATAAAATGGCTAATCAAGATAACAAAGCAACGTTAACTTTAGACACAGCAGATGCGCGCAGCAAAATCTCAGTGCTCGCAGAGAAATCAAGCCCAAGCACATCAGATGTTGATGAAGCCATCAAGCTGTTTGAAATGGCACTTACTGATGCTTATACCGTCGCCATGAATAATCACGTTTACACAGAAAAGCTGCAAGATGTCATGAAAAAGAACCATGATGCATTGGTTGACATGACAATCAAAGCCAAAGGCGATATCACAGCAGATGATCTGAAAGCCTATACAGATCAAGCCGTGCCGCAGCAAGACCCGAATGCGAAAACAACGCTTATAGATATTGATCACGCACAAATGCTGTTCATCGGTGATTTGACCCGATATAATGACAGCACAAGCGGATCCCCCAAAAGCTTCACTGCACGCCGCGCGGAATCAGAAGCAAAGCGCTACGAATCTAAACTGGATCAAAACGGCAAGAAAAGAGATATAGAAAAAGAAAAGCTCGCCAATGATGATAGCGATTTTTACCGCTATTACCTCTATCAAGCAAAAATTGATGATAAGCCTGGCACTTTCTCACGCAGCGGCACACGCCAAGAATTTATTGCCCATATTGATGAACTTGCCGGACGCTGCATCCCAAAAGCAAACCAATATGCCAAAACATACATCCAAAAAGCGCAAGATGCGACGCAAGCCCTTGTGACAAAATACCAAGGCGTTGGCGCAGTATCAACATTGCTTGAAACCACTGTAAAAAACACACTTTCAGCAGAACAAAAAGATTCATTCAAATTAAACCACCGCGCTTTTTACGAGGCGATGGTCTCATCTGCTGTGCAAGCTTTTGTCAAAAGCGGCGAAATCAAAGCGACAAAAGTCCTGTTCACAGATAAAATGTCAAATAACCGTCCGTTCATTATCAATGCATTAAACCTAGCCCTGACCGATGCCAAGCAAATTGACCTCAGTCAAGAATCTTATATTGTTGGCGGCTTGCTTGCTGATACACTTGGTAATGATTATACGGTTGAGCTTTTAAAAACGGCGATTGAATATAATGAAGCCGCAGGCAAGAAAATCAACTTACCTGAATTTGAAGCGACGATTAAACGTTTCAATGATTACATCCAGATCATAGAAAAAGATCCGCTTTTCCAAACACATGATGAACGTAATGAGCCGACAAAAACCCTCATTAACTATAATAAAACCGTCGCAACATTTGCTGAGCTGTCATCATATACAGTTGATGGCATTAATGAATTCTTAGGCGGTGACGCCCTTGCCACAGTTATCACACCAATAAAAGAAGAGCTTTTCGCGAGCCGTTATGGCGCGGACATGAACTTCCTTGCTTATTTTATCGACCATGTCAAAAAATCTGCGTCGCATAAAAACCTGCCTGCGGCGATTAATGAAGCAGCCGCAATTGACCAAGTCACAAAAGCGACAAGCCCTGCATTTGCACAGAAACTTGTGCTTGAAATCAGCAAAAAATCAAACGACCCTGCACTAAAAGCACGCATGAAAGACATTGCACCATTGCTTGATAATTACAGCGAAGGCGCTGCCGTCAATTACGCGAAAAGCGCACATGCCTTAAAAGAGGCCGTCTTGCGTAAACGCCCTGATGTTGTTTTAAAACTCACTAGCCAAGATTACGTCCAAGGTATTTTCACTGACGAGCGCATTAAACTTATGCTGCGCAATACAGAATATAAAAACGAAAACTCAAAACCAATCAAAGCGCTTTATGATTATGCACAAAAAGATAGCGTTGCCTTAGCTGAAACCCTTTCAGGTCTTGCTGGCATGAGCACATCTTCTGATGAACAGCAAAGCTACATCAAAGCGCTACATGCCCTTGCAGAAGGCAATAATAAGGACTTCCAGACCCAGCTTGAAAACTATGTTGGCGTTCTCAAAAACCATGACGGCGCGACATTAATGAACCTTGCGAAAACGCAGCAAATTGTTGCGTCAAAATTCAATCCTGAGAACACAGAATCGCTCAACAGTTTCCTTGCATCACCTGAGCTTGATAGCCTGCCAGAAGACGTACAAACAATGGCGATTAACGAAGATATCACTAGTCAAATGCTGATCGGTATGCTGCGCGAAAGCGGCGACAGCGTCATTAAACAGGCGCAGAGCTTTGATAAAATTTCAACGCTGATCAAAAATGAAACAACAACCCAGCGTGCCTTCGCCGCCATTATTGAAAAAGCAGAAAGCAAGCCTGAAACAGCACAGCGTTTTAACGACTATGTTACCGTGCTTAGCGCAGAAAATGGCCGTGAAATCCTGAGCGATTTCGCACAAAGCCGCGAAGATTTCTACGCAGCGCTTAGCAATAAAAATGCTGAAAAATTAGCGACCCTAACGCTAAAAACCACAACAGGCGCTTCAAGCGACAACAAAGTTCTTGATGCGCAGCTCAGCGCCCTTGTCCTTACAGATGGCAATTTAAAATCATCTATTGATGTAATGCTCAGCGCCGCAGGAAACGGAACAACGCAAAAAGTAAAATATCTCGCGCTGATCGCCACAACAAACCACGCAGATTCTGTGTTCGAACATGTATTGGCAAGCGCACAGAGTGATAATGAGAAAAACCGCCTCGCAGCGCTGATTAACCTTATCCAAGGCGAAGACGCGAATGCGCCGCAAGCTTACGCGGCGCTTGATGAAAACATCACTGCCTTGCTTAAAAACGGCGACACAAATGGCCTGCGTGAGTTTTTGGCCTCTGATGCCTTTGCACAATCAGACTTGCCTGAGAGCGCTGTACAGAGCCTTGTCGCGCAACCATTAGATAACGGCAAAAACATCCCAGAAATGGTGCTGGCCTACAAAGCTGATGATGCAGAACAGCTTGCACAGAACCTAAGCGCAATTTCTGGCTATATCTCTAACGAGACCCGCCTTGAAATGCTGCAAAAGCAAGACAGTAATACGGGCTTTGACGTTTTCACCACATTAATGCACGGCAAAGATATTTACGCGCAGGCTGATACGGTAATTACTTTCAGCACGTTAATGGACAAAGACCATGGCGGACGCAACACGATCCTTCAAGGCTACGTCAATAATCTACGTGAACAAAACGCGGCAAACGGCGTTGAAGAAGACACCAACGAGATCAAACAATTCCTCACTATGGTGAATATTGTCGCAACGACATTTAGCGACGATGAGCTTGAAGATGATCTCAAAGCGAAACAAATTGAAAAAATCCAAGGCTTGCTTGGCGCAATCAAAAACATCGCAGACACCCATGATGCGAGCGCTCTTACCAGCTTCCTTAAATCAGACACATATCAAAATAATGTTGATGAATATTCAGTCTTTAGCCCTGCAAACCTTTTAAAGCAGTACCCAAGCGCTGAAAACAACGCTATCGACATTATGTTCGCCGCGACAAATAATGATCCGCAAAAAGAACTCGCTTTCTTTGCTGAGATTGAAGAAATTTTCGCTGGCGACCATATTACAATGGAATTTTACGAAGACATCATCGCCAAACACGCCCAAGACGAAGCCAAATGCGCCCGCATCCAAGGCTACGTTAGCGCCGCTGTCGATGGCAACTTAACCGCCGCCGTTAACATCGCCGCATTAAACGTGATGATTGACGACGCCGCGCAAAAACCAAGCATGAAAAAGTTCAAAGCAATTGTTGATAGCGCAGAATTTCAAGCACTGGATGAAACAAACCGTGCCGCGATCATCAGCGCCGCGCCACAAGGCAAAGAAGACGGCCTATCCATCGCGCAGCAAATTATCCGTCTTGGCACAAAGTCACATGAAAAAATGGCTGAAAACATCCAATATATTGGCGCGCAATTTGAAAACCAGACAACCACTGCTGAGATCCTTTACAGCGCCGCAGAAGTCATTGAAACTGATGCAAACAAAGCGCAATACATTGATTACGTGAAATTATCCGTTAATAACGAGAGCGAAGCGCTTAACGGTCTTGCAAAAGTTCAGGCGACAATCGCCAAAGCGGTAAAAGACAATGACATTGAGGCATTACAAGGCTTAATCGCCGACCAAAGCTTAAAGGACCTTGGCACAGAGCGCCGTGAGAAAATTTTATCGCAGCCACTTATTGGCGATAAAACATTGCTCAGCTTACTGGCTGAAAATGCCAACGGCGATATGGACGCGGAAATTAAAGCCTTCATCAACACGTCAAAATCAATTGATGACCCAGAGCTTTTCAACCGCCTTGCAAATGCAACAATCGAGAATGCAGAGAATGCGGCGATGCGTACACGTTTTAGCGCCTATGCGGAAATGATTAACAATAATGACGAAGAAGAAATCTATGCCAAGCTTGGCGCAACCAAAGCGATTAACGCCGCTTTAGAAAAACCAAACAAATTAAGCATAGCGGCTCTAGCAAGCGATGAAGCTTTCACAAGCATCACGCAGTACGAAGCACACGCATTGTTTAAAAAACCCGCACTTGGCGAACAAAGCTTGTTTGCAGCGGCGCTTGGCAACGCAAAAACACCAAAAGACCACGCACAGGCGGTACGCAGCCTTGCGGAGCTTTTCACCGATAGAGATTATACAAATGACCTCATCTCACATTATGCGCACAGCATCGACGAGAGCGCACACTCAGCGTTGGTCATTGAGCGCTTAGACCTTTTGACGCGTATGGCATATAGTGAGGACGTCAGCCCAGAGCTAGTTACAAAACTCGGCACAGTCTTCACAGAAATTGACAAAGCCAAAGAAAAAGGCAGCCAAATTGCGCTGCGCAATATTTTATCATCTGCGGCCTATAAAGCACTTCCGGCCGGTTACCAAGAACGCTTTACCCAACAATCAGGCGAAGATAACATCCTGACAACATTACTCAACATGGCTAAAAATGACCCTGTGCAAGAAACAGAGCTTATTGCCGATATGATCGCCGCAACGCAAGGTGATGAAGGCGCAGCCTATAAACAAATCAGCACTTTGATAGACCGCAGCAATAGCGACACACAGCGCGCACGCCTTGAAGATTACCGCGCCAGCCTCTATGCGAAAACATTAGAGGTAGACGGCGAAACAGTTGATCCTGCGCAGATTTCAATGATTATCCCGCATGATCGTTGGTATTACCAAATCATAGGCAAGGATGGCGACACTTTACGCCGCCTTGACGAAGACGACAAAGCGCTTAAAAAATTACGCTTCTCTGATACGATGCTCGCAGTTGGCGGCGGTAAGTATTACGCCAAGGAAGAAATTGGCTATGTCAGCTATAACGCGAAAAATCGTGAATTAGAAGTCTTCCACGTCACGCATACAGATGAAAAACCTGTCTTCTCAACCCGCGAAATGGACAGCTATGACGCGGAAGAAATTATCAATAATTTGTGCAAGACATCTGGCTTTGTGACATTGCCAATAGCAGGCAAGCTCACAGGGTTGAATATCAACCGTATTCAAGGCGTGCATCACCTTAATGATAAGAACACTCTGAACTTAGAAACCATCACGGGCAGCCTTGCTTTGAAAAAAGTAAGCCGCGAAGCGGCGCGCCCATTACTGCGCGGTTTAGTACAAAGTGAAGCCTTTTTCCAAGATGATGAAAACACGTTGTTTATCCGCAAAGATACGGCGCAAATCATCAGCCACAATGAAAAGAAGAACACATTATTCGTCAAAGGACAGCACAAAAGCTTCACCTTGAAAAATGTAGACTTAGACGCTGGTTCAGACATCATTCTACGTGCAGAGCAAAACAGCGCCTTCACGCAAGATGATAAAGACACAATCATCGCCAAAAATGCTTTAGCCATGATTGGTTATGATGAAAACAAAGATGAATTGTTGTTGGCGATTTCTAAAGATGAGAAATTCACCAAATCTGTCTATAGCGCAAGCGAAGCACAGAATGTCATCACTGAATATGTTGAAAGCGGTAAATTCATCTGGAGAGATAGCCTTTCTGCCAGCAATATAAACCGCGTTGACAGCATTGAAATTGACCCCGTGCTTGACAGCTACACATTGTCACTCATCACAGGCGCAACCCTGTCGATTGACAGTGTTTCCGCTGAAAACCTTGCGATATTCAAAAAAGCATTAGAACGCAACGCCAATATTCACAAGCTAAGCGATACCGCATATAATGTGCAGCAAGACAGCGCCGTCAAGCCATTGCTTGTGCCAAAACCATCACTAACAACGCAGTTTAATGCTGCAGCGATTATTGATGAACTTGTCGCAAAATCAAGCATAGAGCGCGTACAATCCGCGATCGTAGCCTCTGCAAACTGGTTAGATACCATGCATAGCGACGATATGGATAATGATGGCGAAAGCGCGAAGATGCAGACACTCGGTGCATTACTGCTCAACGCTTATACAGCCCATGCTGATATTCCTGAAAATCTCGGCAAGCGCGCCGCAAATGATGCGCCAAAAACAAAAACGGCCAAAGCCGCCGTTAAGAAAGACGCATTATCAGCGCTGCAAGCTTCATTTAACCGCGCCGCACAAAGTGACGCGCCAAACGAAGCAAGCATAACAAAACAAATCGCCAATGATATTGCCAGCAACAACCCTGTGATGCAGCATTACCAAGAAGCGCTTGATCAGCTTGCAATAAAATAAGCTGCGCACAAAAATTATTATTACCGCCTAAACTTACAAGCTGTGTCGACAGGAGCGCATTCTCCTTAAAGGCACAGCTTTTTCTTTTCTGGCGTGGAACTTTAAATAAAACAGTAAGGCGCGTCCTTTAGCGTGTAAACACACCCACAATTTCAACGTGGCTGCTGTAAACAAACTGGTCAACGCATTGCACGCTCTGCAGCGTATAGCCGCCCTGCACCAATGTTTGCGCATCGCGCGCAAAGCTTTTCGGGTTGCATGACACGCCAATAACCAGCGGTACTTTTGACCCCGCTAATTGCTCGACCTGTTCCTTCGCACCAGCGCGCGGCGGGTCAAACACAACCGCATCATAGACATCAAGCTCCTTAACGCTCAGCGGACGTTCAAATAAATTTCGTTCCTGCGTCGCAATGCCCATGCCGCCAGCAGCCTTCGCCAGCAAGGCAATCGGCTCTTCCGCAAATTCATAAGCATCGACGGAGCCACGCTCAACCATTGAGCCTGCAAAACAGCCACTGCCCGAAAATAAGTCCGCGAAACGTGGTTTTTTCTTGGTAACGTGGCCATGTATCGCCCCCATCACCGCATCGACCAAGGCTTTTTCGCCCTCGGCGCTTGGCTGCATAAATGCCCCTGGCGGCAGCGCCACCTGCAAGCGGCCAAATCTTTTAATAAATGGGTCACGTTCAATCATGACATTCGGCGTATGGGAATCCTTCACGCGCCATGAAACGCGCGCAATATCAACATTCTGCGCTAGCTCTGCTACCGCTTCCATGATCGCTAAATCCATCACACCTTTGCGGCTAGAAAGTTCGCCCGTAATCAGCATCTCTGCTTTATCTTCTGCCATTTGCATGAAAATGCTCGCGCGCTTACCTTCACGTAATAAACGTTTTAAATACGGCTTGCTCGCTTCTCTTTTCGCGTCAAGCGCAGGGCAGAGGATGAGACATTTGTCAATATTCGCAATTTTATGGCTACGCTGCTGATTATAGCCAAGCTTAATCTCTCCGCCATGCACAAGCGCGGACCAGCTCGCCCGCCGGCGCGTGCGTGATGGTACAAATACAGGAGGCAATACTTCACCCACCACAACGTCGCGGTATTTAAGCGCGCTATAAACCTGCTCGGTTTTCCAGTCTTGATACACATCTGGGCGGATATGCTGTAATTGGCAGCCGCCGCATTCTTCATAAAATGCGCAGGGCGCTTCGGCACGGCTTGCCCCGCCAGAAACCAATTCAACAACTTCACCGCGGTAAATACCCTGTTTGTTTTTATGCGATTTCACCAGCATTTTATCGCCCGCGGCGCTGCGCGGTACATACACATTATGCCCACCATCAATCACGGCAATACCATCGCCCTGCGGGCCTAATGTTTTAATCTCAACAATTTCTTCAGCCATCGCCATCACTCTTTACTTATTTTGTTATCACGGGTCTTCTTGTCACTTGCCTGATTATTTAACGCACCCTAGGCGCTATTCTCTACCACAGAGCTTCGCACAGACCCAACAAAAAACAAATATAAATTAAAAATCAAAGACAAGCCTTGACACCACAAGGCCAATTGAGTACAAACGCTAAGCTTATCGCAAATAAAGATATTGAGATAACAAATTCACCTGACGCGGGGTGGAGCAGTCCGGTAGCTCGTCAGGCTCATAACCTGAAGGTCGTCAGTTCAAATCTGGCCCCCGCAACCAATAAATCCAACAAAACCGCCATTCATGGCGGTTTTGTTTTATCCGGAAACCGGTGTGCTCTCCATGTGCTTACCAACAATCCGCGCACTGCAATACATAAAACTCGCACTTTTGCTGAAACCTGTATATATTAAATGCTAACCTTCTGAGGATAGAGAGAGAGTTATGCAAAATTTTAGAGAATGGCTAAGCCAGCAAGTAAATAGACAAGATCCTATAGGAGATCTTGCTCGAGATGTTAGGGATGACTCCTCTTTGAACGATTCTGTTACCACCCCTGAAGAGCTTAAGGAGCACGTGGAATGCACTAGTGGCAGCTGTTATAAGGCTGTTGAGGCATGCGTAGCTGCAGGCGATGAATATTCCGCACTTCATAAACTATAGACTGCGATGTTCCATCGTTGTTTCGAGTTTGTCTTTACGTTTTTCCCAATCGGGTATAACTTTTTCTAAGAGTCTGTAAAACTCCTTGCTGTGGTTATGTTCGACCACATGGCAGAGTTCATGGATTATGACGTAATCTATGCATTCTTTGGGCGCGGCGATAAGCTCTGGATTTAAAGTTATAAGATGATTCTTTGAACAACTTCCCCATCTTGTCTTCATGGCTCGGAGCGTAAACCGACCATCATGTTCAACGCCAATCTTTCTTTCAACTTGCTTTAAGCATTCCGAAAATCTCTCTTCAAAAACTCGAACTGCTTTATCTCGATACCAGCGATCAACAAGGTCTTTTATGTGCTTGGGGCTTGTATAGGTCGCATGGACATAAAGTTGTCCTCTGAGCAATTTAACCTGATTCATGAGACCTCGATCGATCTTAAGGGTATATTGCTTACCCAAATATCTAAACGCCTCTCCTGAGACATATTTGCGGGCAGGTAATACGAGCGGGTAGCGGTCAAAATACCTTTGCTGCTTTCTTATCCATTTTGCACGCTTAACAACTGTCTTTTTAACTTTTTCGAGTGGTGTGTTGGCAGGGACGTCCACAACCACAGAGCAATCGGGATAAACATGAATGGCCAGCGTCTTCCGATCTTTAAAATTTAAGAGAAAGGCAATCTCTGATTGGCCATACTCAACAGAGTAAAGTTTAGCTTCCATAGCCCCCCCGTCTTTTGGCTGTGTTAATTAAGTGTTCTAGAGTTTGGTCTAGTTCTTCAAGGCTAAAGCCTAGGTCATAACGTCCTTTCATACTAAAAAGATATTCCTCAATATCGTTAATCATAGCGTTCTGAATATCTATTTTATGTACCCAGTCTCTTATTTTGTGCTGATTTATTAGCTCTTCTGTACGGATTGCTATGTCTGCGGCAATGTCTTCTTTTCTCTTGGTGGCGCTGCTTAATGGCAAGAGCTCAATAATGACGCCAAAATAAGCTTTAGCATCTTCATAGCCAGCTAAGGATGACGGTAAAGAGGAACCGCCTTGCTCTCTTATCTCCTCAAGAGCATTTTTTACCTTTTCTAAATACATTGCGTCTGACAATCGCTGCGCTCTATGCTCTGCTATAGCCTCTTCAATAAGCTCGGATAACCTTTTATAGAGTGCTGGATCTTCATCCATTTTCTCGGTTATGGTTTTTTTCATTCGGGAGGCAATGGCATCGGCTTTTGCTACATCACCTTCGATTTTTTCTAATTCTAGCTCAAAGTTCTCAGTATCAAATACATTCACTGGAGCTATAAGTTGTTTGACTTGCTCTGCTCCAATGTATTTGTTCACCATGTTACGAATTTGAAGTTCGTAAGAAGAATAATCGATGCTTTCAGCGTATCGTTGCTTAACGGCTGCGCGTAAATTTAAAAGCCGTTTAAGGTCATCTGTATATTTCTTTTTCTTATCCTCTGGCGTTTCGTCTTGGAATTTTGGATTGCTCAAGGCCAGTTGAAGTGTCTTTGAGTATTCTTTTAAACGTTCATAAAACTCTTCCCGTATATCAACAGGCTCTAAGTGCCGCTGTAGAGATTCAATATCTCCCTTGTTTTCAACTTCCTTAAATACCTGCCACAAATCTGTGTGACGTTGGGGAAGCTGTTTTATTTCTTCGCTGACGTCCGTTATTGTTCCTTCAACATCTTCTATATCAAAGCCCTCACGCTCAAGCGCGCGGTACGTGTCGATTGCTTCATTTAGTTCGCCAAAGATGCCTCGATAATCAACAATAAGCCCATATTCTTTGCCCTCTTGCAAACGGTTTACTCTAGCAATCGCTTGGAGAATGTTATGTTCTCTAAGGTGCTTATCTATATAAAGAACACTGTTTCTTGGCGCGTCAAATCCCGTTAAGAGTTTATCAACCACAATGATGATTTCAGGCGTGTCTGAATACTTAAACGCATCTGTAATAGCTTCATTATATCGTTTTTCACTACCGTGTTTGGCCATCATGGCCTTCCAAAATTGTTGAACCTCGAGAACAGTAGATTCATCGGTGGAGGTGTGGTCTTCTCGCGTGTCTGGAGAGGAGATAATGACAGCACACTCAATACCGAAGCCTTCTAATAAACGTAGGTATTTTATCGCCATCTCTTTACTAGAAACGGCTAGTTGCCCTTTCTTGCCAGTACCTCGATACGTAGATTTGTAATGCTCTGCTATATCGTAAGCAATTTCAGCGATGCGAGCATCTGATTTGCTGAGTTCTTCTTCTCGTTTAAATTTTCTTTTCAAGTCCAATTTTTGTTCGTTTGTAAGGTTGGCCGTAATACGCTCGAACCAACGATCTAGTTGGTCTTTTTCACCGTGCAACTCAGACATGCGACCTTCATATATAAGAGGGGCCACAGCACCATCTTTAACGGCTTGGTTCATTGTGTATTTATGAATAAATCCGCCAAACTTTTGCGCGGTGCTTTTTTCTTTGGACGTCAGGGGCGTGCCCGTAAATCCGATATAGCTGGCATTCGGGAACACATTGTGCATTTTGGCATGGGCTATGCCGTATTGCGATCTGTGACTTTCATCAACGAGAACAAAGATATTGGAACTTTCATCTCGAATTTTCTTTTTCTTGGTAGCGGTTTCAAATTTATCAATAATCGTCGTAATGATGTTGGCTTTGTTATATTCGACAAGATCGATAAGGTCTGCTCCGCTATCTGCTTGTTTAACCTGCTTGCCGCAATTTTTGAAAGTCCCATAAATTTGATCGTCCAGATCAACACGGTCAGTCACAAGAATAACTTTAGGGTTTTCAATACTTGGCTCTAAGGCCAGAGCCTTCGCCAGCATAACCATTGTTAAGGATTTTCCGGACCCCGTTGTATGCCAGATAACGCCCCCCTGACGGATGCTCTCGCCACGGCGTTTCGTGACACGGTCCAAAGTCGCCTTAATCGCATAAAATTGCTGATAACGGCAGATTTTCTTCACTTTGTTATCATAGACAATAAATTGATATACCAGTTCTAAGAGCCGCTTTTTGCGCAGCATATTGTAAATAGCCCAGTCTTGGGGGGAGACAAGACGTTCACCTGATCTCGTGATTTTCTCCATGTAACGACGTTGATATTCGTCGCGCTCTGAATACATTTTGGCTTCTGCTTCTGCGGATAAGGGCTTGTTAATGAGCTTTTGAAGTTCAGGCTCTTCATGCAACTCTTCATCAGGTTTCCATACTGACCAAAACTTCATAGCGGTGTCGGTGGTCGCGTATTGCGCTTGGTTTTGGCTTAATGCGAGTAATATCTGGCTATAGGTGAATAGCTCGGGTATCTCATCTGATTTTTGGTTTCGAAGCTGCTGGCTAATAGCTTCTTTGATCCCATCTTTCAGGTCTGGGCGTTTGCATTCAATTATCACAAGCGGAATACCGTTCACGAATACGACGATATCAGGGCGGCGTGTTTGTTTGCTGTTTCGACGCTCTACCTCAAATTCATCAGTAACATGGAATACGTTGTTTTCAGGATTTTTCCAGTCGATATATTGCAATGAGTAAGAGCGCGTATAACCATCAATAGTCTGCTCAAACGCTTTACCAAGTGTGAGCAGGTCATAAATAGCTTCATTGTTTGTCATCAATGCATCAAACGGCAGTTGAGCGATAGACTGTACAGCATTCTTGATATTGGCGTCTGAGAACGCGTGTTTATCGTCTTTAAAATCAATAGAGTTTATTTTAGCGAGTTGCTTTGCCAGTAAATCTTCAAGCACGCAAGGAGACCTCTTGCCACTGCGAAGTGTTACCGTCTCGGACGGCGTGAGATACTCATACCCTAGATTTTGCAATAGCTGCAAGGCAGGTAAGAGTGAGGACAGATCTTCTAGATATTCGTTTGCAACCATTTCATTACCCTGCAGGTCTGTTTGAGTTCGTTATGTAGTGTTCTTCACTCAATGGAGCCTCGTAGTATTTGTCATCCAAAAATCGTAATATATTTTTGGCTTCTTTACGGTTGGGGGGCAATACTACTTTACCATTAGCATCCAAGTTTAAGGCTAAATCGACATCATTTGCCGCGGTCTGTATTTGTAGCCCAGTATATTGGTTTAAATTTCTTCTGTTCAAAATTGAATGGATTAGTTTGCGAGTACCTTGGTCAGCAATATCGTCTTTGAACTGCTGCAGATCATCGACTGCAACAGGCAAAGTAGGATCGAAGAATTCGTCAATATCCGTATCCGTAGCGACGACGTAGTAATCAGTCAGATCAAATATGCCCCGTGTATTGTGGTAGCTTTTAAACTTGAGAACACAGCCCTCAACAACACAGGATAGTTTTTCCTCTAAAGAAAAGGCGGTGTTTTGGAGGCGGTTGAAGTGATTGTTATCAAAAGTAAGAACAACTTTCTTTGATAAAACTTGTCGTTCGGTAAAACGCTGGATTAGTAGTTTTTTGTTTCCATTAATATCGACTGCCGTGAGGATTGCTTTGATGTTCTCAGAAAGAAAGTTGTTTACGTCGACGTTTGGAATAGCCTGGGCGTTGGTCGATACAGCTTGAATAACCGATGCGACCTCTGGGTGATTGTCAATTGTCATAATTTCGTTGTCATCTGGTTTCCAGTCCCCATCGAAAGGAACTTCCGTATCCACACCATTTAAGAAGTTTCCTTCTTGGTGATTGAATAATGTCACCATGTCTGTTTGCACTTGGGCGTTAAGTTGAAGGCGTTTAACTTCAACGCCGTTGGCTGTGTGGCATAAAGCATAAAATGTCATGGGTTTACTCCTTTATATCAACCATTATGTACTCGGTTAGCGGTATTATTGTTAATTTTTCAAGGACGGATTTTCCGTCTATTACCGTTAGCGACTTTTTTATTTTTTGTTTTGTTATAAGCATATATCCAATGCCTTCGGGGGTATTCACATTAAAGTAATGCCATCCCATAATTCTCATAAGCGGGTTGAAGCTGAAGCAATGACCTGTTGCCACAAGTCCGCCGATTAAAAAGATGGCTGGAATCCAGACTTGCCAGTTCAAATCTGTAAAGTTCGCCGTAAAAAGAGGCAGGAGGTAAACTATAAGCATCGCAACGGCTCCACCATCAGCGGGGGTGGCAGAGGTTATTTTCAGTTCTTCTGTCGGGATGTATTCTTTAGATTTTCTTAAAAGCGCACTGCAGGTGATAGTCAGAATTACGCAGACTAAACCAACGGAAAAGGCCATGCCGAATTGACCTTCAAAACATGCTATCAACATGTAGCAAAGCGCCACAGGAGAAAGTGCGGTGGCTGCTAGCAGCGCTTTTGCAATACCACTAAGCACCGGCTTTCTCCTTTTCTTTAATTTTGACGCGTTTTTTGCCCGTGAGGAGTTGTTGCATCAAACCCTTTTTCTGGTCTTGATAGGCTTCCAACTTTTGGGTCAGAAGGTCGGTTTCCTTATCGGCAGCATTCAAAACTGCCGCGATTTTTTGCTGCTCTGCTAATGGTGGTAAAGGCACTTCTACCGAAAAGAAATTTGCCTTGCTAAGGTTTAACAGACCATCGGAGCGCGCTCCGCTTGTTATGTAGCGTTTGAGTTCACGAGCACAGTAGTCAGCCGTAAAATACTGTTCGTAGAATTCATTACATACATTGTCTTTATCGCGTTCAAAACTAATAAAAACATTCGGAACGGCAATTTCATCTTCATGCCTTAGAAGGTACATACAGCCACAAGCATATTTCTTTGAGTTGCCCTTGTTATAGGCGAACTGCCCTTTTTTTAGCAGGGTATAATTCTCATATTGTTTACCTGATATATCCTTTCCCCATTTCTCAGCGTGAGACACAAAACCTGTTCCCGCTGTGATGCTGTGCGGCACAACCTCTTTTTCACCGACCTTGGTTTTCACTTCTTTGAAGATGTCACCAAGCTCAACTTCTTGCCATTCCTGCCCCTCAAATTCAGGGAAGCGGTGTTTGCCCGTGAGGAGGCGCTGCATCAACGCCTTTTTTTGTTTTTGTTTTTTTGCGATCAGCTTTACTAATTTATCTGCTGCCTTGTCCCATTCATATACAATTTCTACAATTTCTTGTTGTTCTTCCAAAGGTGGTAAGTAGATAGTGATGCTACCGAGACCTCCTTGGTCAATAGTGGTCATGGTTGTTGTTTTAGCATTTCGTATAAATTGCTTACGCGCGATATGTGAGTGAGAATATAAATGAAGAAATTGAGGCACGACTAGATTTCGATTTGGCCTAACCCTCATAATATGGCATTCAAAAATTACGTCTGACTTTTCCTCGTTGAAGATATTGCAGTGTGCTATCCCCCCTAATTTAAGAGATGACCTTGTATAAAACAAATCACCTTCATTTACCTGAAACTTATCAAATGTTTTTGCATCAACATCTAAAAGTTTTAATGCGTTGTAATCTATGTAAGGTTCATTGTAGAGATCGCTTACATTTATAAGCTTATATCCACTGCCTACATCTTCTGGCTTATTAAAGACACCATTTTGAATGCCTTTAACGGCCAAATCTTGAAGAGGTCTTTCTGTCCATCCATCAGGCAGCATAACCAAGCTCCTTTAGATGTTTCTGCATTTCCCTTTCTGTTTCGGCGAGTTCCTTTTCAATATCAACAATGCGTTTTTGTACGGCCTCAATATCGATTTCCTCTTCTTCCTCGAACGTATCGACGTAACGCGGGATATTAAGATTATAATCGTTTTCTTTGATGTCCTTTACGTTCACAAGCTCAGAATATTTATCAATCGTCTTACGTTCTTTGTAAGTTTCAACAATCTTCGCAACATCCTGCTCACGTAAACGGTTCTGGGTTTTGTCGCTGTTATATTCACTGCTCGCGTCAATGAACAAAACTTTGTCATCGTTTTTGTTGCGCTTAAAGACTACAATCGCCGCAGGAATACCTGTGCCGTAAAACAGGTTAGCAGGAAGGCCGATTACGGCATCAAGCAGGTTTTCTTCAATCAACTTTTGACGGATTTTTCCTTCACCCGCGCCACGGAATAAAACGCCGTGGGGAACAACCACCGCTACGCGTCCTGAGTCTGCCGTCGTGGTTTCAATCATGTGGGAAATAAAGGCGTAGTCACCTTTAGATTTTGGTGGCAAGCCTCTGTGGAAACGCTTGTAAGCGTCGTTTTCCACGTCATCTGCACCCCATTTGTCGAGCGAGAATGGCGGATTGGCAACCACCACTTCAAATTTCATGGTGTTGTCATTTTCCAGCAGTTTCGGGCTGCGGATTGTATCGCCCCATTCAATGCGGGCATTGTCCATGCCGTGTAGAAACATATTCATCTTCGCCAGCGCCCATGTGGAGCCTGTGATTTCCTGCCCATAAAGTGAAAAGTCGTTAATTCCATTTTTCTTAAGCTGGTTTCCGCAACGGATAAGTAGTGAAGCTGATCCGCACGCTGGGTCACAAATTCGCTCGCCTGCTTTTGGCGCAACGAGTTCAGCAATTAATTCTGACACTTCGCTTGGTGTATAGAATTCTCCCGCCTTTTTTCCAGCTCCTGCGGCAAATCGTTCAATTAAGTATTCATAGGCGTCACCGATCACATCTTGATTGCCGAGGCGGCTTGGACGCAGATCAAGGCGAGGATCAGAAAAATCCGTCAGCAAATGTCTTAATCGACCATTACGGTCTTTGGTTTGCCCGAGGTTGGCTTCACTGTTGAAATCGATATTGCGGAATACCCCCTGTAATTTTTGACGGTTGGCGTCTTCAATCTGCGACAAAGCGTTATTAATACGCTCGCCAATATTGCTCTCTTCACGGGCATTATAAAGGTCTTTAAAATGACAACCATCGGGCAGGACAAAGCGGTCGCGCTGTAAGCGACGTTTAATCAGTTCGTCATCGCCTTTATATTGTTCCTTTAGCTCGTTATAGCGTTCTTCCCATGTGTCGGAAATATATTTTACGAACAGCATTACCAAAATATAGTCTTTGTACTGTGAGGCATCGATCACGCCACGGAACGTGTCGCATGCTTTCCACAGGACAGCACCAATTTGGTCTCTAGTCGTTTTATCACTCATGCCATTTCTCCTTCTAATGTTTTTTCGAGAAGGGCGTTGATATACGCATCCTTTGTCTCGGTGAGTTTTTCCAGTAATTGTTTTTGCTTGCGCCAGCACTCGTATACGCTGACGATTTTTTTCTGTGTTTCAATATTTGGCAGTTGTATCGGCATAGTGTCGAGGGTCTTGCGACTTATATAAGGAAGTGCTGAGCCTTCTTGGTTGGCGGCAAAAAACCTTTGTGCGGCGTGGCTGTTCAGATACCAAGTTAAAAACCCAGGGAGCACTCTCTCAGCTTTTTTATTTCTAAGTACGTAAAAATGTGGGGAGGCCACACTAGGCTCATTAACTTGCTTTATGTGTACAGCGAAAAAGCGACTGCCACGACCCACAAATAAAACATCATTTTCTTTGAGCCAGTCGGTGTTGCGCTTACCTTCTGTGCTTATGCGCATAGCATCGCTCCAATCGACACCCTCAAGCGGGTCGACATCTTTCATCTGTAACAACAAGGCATCGCCCGCCCGATCTTCCTTCGCCGCTTTACGTAGCGGGAAGCCTGTTTTTACGTCTGCTAAATCAGATAAAGTTGTTGTCGTACGGATCATGGTGTATATAATTACCTAAATAAACAACCAATGTCAACAGGTTTTTGCGTTAAAGGCAAAAATGCAGAGTTTATTGATTGACTTGCTTTGAGAATCGCTATATTGATTCTCATGCTGAAAAAATAACCCCGCTTGCACCAACAAGCGGGGTCTCATAAGAAGGCGGAACTAGTCCGCAGCATCCAATGTTTTGTACTATTGGTTTTACAGGGCTCCTTCTTTTTTGTCAATGTGCTCTGCTCCGTGGTTTCGGGGAGCATCACCTATAGACATGAAAGGAAATATAACCATGTCAAATCAAGTGCGATGCATTAATAAGTCTGATCGTGATAACCCATATGAGAGAATTGAGGCGATTGGAGGTGTTAACAGCGATGGAAAAAACTGGAAACTTACTCAACAAGAGGCCATTCAATCCATAGAGACGGGCAAATACAGCTTCTATGTTCAAATGGGCGGTAAACCTGTTGGCGTTATTGTCGCAAAGAGCCGTTACGGCAACAAATATATCAAAACGGAAGCGGATGGCGATGAGCCAAATAATCTGCTGTCCTTGATGGAATGCAAGTAGCTTCTTCTTGATAGCTTATTATAGGCGGCTTTCGGGTCGCCTATTCTATTTTTTATCATTACTATCTTCGAATTCAGAGCGAATATTTTTTGCCAATTCCTCAATACAACCCCACTCTTTACCAAGATAATATGGGCCAAACACAACAAACGATACAAACCCAATATTATTATAGTCAACATTGGATAACTCAAAGGAAGTCACTGGTAAAATATACAAACCAAATGTGAGCACTATCGCGAAGAAAGCGGCTATGCCTAGCGGCGGTAAAAGCACTAACATCAAAACAGCGGCCAACACCTTCAATCCGTAGGTCCAAGTTTCATATCGTTTCCACATTTTAGTCTCCTTCTATTTTATTGGTAATTATAGTTACGTTTTAAAGTGTCAACAAGTCCGCGATCAGTTCTACTGAAAGCCACCACCGCACTCCGACTATTTTGATCTGTGCCAAGATTGCCAGATAGCTGGGCGTTCCTCTTGCCGATGTCATCGACAAATTTGAAAAGTAGTTTCCACGATATTTGAAACGCGTCAGCGCGGCTCATCAATACATTGGGCCGTGGCATGTCTGCCAAAAATGCCGTTGCGCGGAGAACGTCTTGGGTCCCCCGCTGTATGAATGCCCGACATATACCCCTATAAATCATACTATATCCTTGCTCACGACCTAAAAAAGAATGGCACCATTTTCGTCGAGGACCTTTCCGTCCACGAGGAGCAGCTTTGGGCTCTCGTAGCTATTCACATAGCTGATCATGCCCTCAACGAAGTCCGTGACCCGTCTCTGACCAAAGAAGTCCCCATGGACGATACCGGTCCTATATTTGGCTGTGCATCCTATCCCATCCAAATGCTCCAGAACGATGTTAACTTTCATCGAAAAGCTCCTTCGCAGACCTAATTGGAATGCACAGCGGTAAGCACAAGCAATGCGAGAAGCGAAAAATGAAGCGAAACACGGGCTGTAGCATATTTGAACCTACGTCCCCTTGACGGAGCTATTGTCACCAATCCCATAAGCCGAATTAAGCTCGTCCATCATACCATCGTATTCGCGTACCGCATGCGTGTAATATTGCAGAGTTATTTGAGGGCTAGAGTGTCCTGCTATTTTTGCGACCAGACCAATCTCTACTCCTTGTGACTGTAAAAACGAAATCGCCATATGACGCGCGGCATAAATCGAGATGCGCGGCAGGCCCAGCCGATCAAAGACAGGAAACCAAACGCGATTCCGAAAGTTGCTCAACAGAAGACGACCATCGTTATGAAGCTGTTTTCTGCTCGTCCCTTTGCCATATTTGTTAGGCTGGGCAGGAAACACCCGCCCCAAAGCGTCATTAAAGCGGGGGCATCGTTCTTTCCATTCCTTTAACATCTCAACCAGAAAGGAATTAAGCGGGATTTGTCGAACGCCAGCCTCCGTTTTGGGGCAATCTTTAAGGCTGCCATCATGATCCTGCGTACGACAAATTAACACGCGCCCCGCTTTGAGATCTACATCGTCCCAAAGCAAACCTAACATCTCACTAGGGCGCACCCCAGTTAAAAACAGGAAAGCATAATACACGCCCCATTTCTTGTCTTTTTGTGCTTCTTCCAAAACCAAACGAACCTGATCCTCAGACAAAAGCTTACGCGCTTTGCGCCTATGCGTAGGTCCAGGTCGCGAGGGCATACGCGCTAGACGGAGCTCATAATCTTCCTCTATCAACCTGAAAACTGAAGAAAGATGTTTTTTCGCAAGCTTGGCATTATAGGTACTGCTCACAGACAAAATACGCTGATACCACATACGAATTTCGGCAGTGGTGATCTCATCAACCTTACGATGCCCCCCTAACATTTCAACAAGCATGGCACCATCCAGCAATTCTTTAGTACGAGAATAATGGGCCTTCTGATAGGGACTTCCCTTAACGGCAGGGCCCACTATATAGTCATAAGCCACTTGCGTATAAGAGCTATGTGTATGGGCTGTGATAGTTAACTCTTTACTCTTTAACCAATAGGCCACAGCCTCCTGCAAAGTTGGTGTCTTTCCTCCTTTACGACGACGCATTGCTCCCGCATTTTTAATAAGTTCGTTTTGCGCGACCTCTGCCTCTTTACGAGTTGTAAATCGCTTCATTCGACGCTTCCCTGTAGCAGGGTCGTTATAATGCAATATATAGCGGTCATACTCAAAGAGCAGCCCTTCACGGTTCTTTTGCTTAATTTTACGTTTAGTAATGTTGGCTCTAAAGTCTTGCATGGGGCCCCGCCACTCTAAGTCATTGAAATTACATAATATTTTACCACATCCTGTATATTAAGCACAATATTTCAGGTGCGCCACTCACGTACGTACGCGTGACGTTGTGACGTGACAGTCCCCTCCTTCACTGCTCCAGCTACACCTCATATATAGGGGGGGGGGGAGTATCACGATAATGGAGAGGAGGAGAACAAACCCCTTCCGTCACGTCACCGCGTCACATACTAAGCGTCTTTAAAAACGGACAGAGGAACAAACGTTGCTCTAGAAAGAGAACCACCAGAAAATCGCCTTCTGGTTTGATCACTTACGATAGCGCCATCCAAACGACGTAACGGGGTCTTCCATGCTCCATCGGCCCAAAGCGTGTTTTGAAAAATCTTACTCAGTTCTGGGTGCTGGTTTGCAA
>MDTB01153743.1_pt1 | contig 21078 bp, 22 predicted proteins | sample 811161 | NCBI WGS metagenome assembly MDTB01 (sample SAMN05326650, study PRJNA326480) | marine metagenome | isolation source: seawater | place: Mediterranean Sea | collected 2009
TATGAGTTTTTCTACATCTTTGGGATTAAATACTGCCTCATCAGAATGTACATCAATAAATAAATCTGCTTTAGTAAATTTAGCAACTTCAGCGATTCTTTCAGTTCCATTTTTATGCTTTAAAGATGTCATCACACATTTAAATCCATATTTCTCAACTAGATTTTTGATTTTTAAATTATCTGTACACACGATTATTTCATGAATATTCTTAATCATTTTAACTCTAAAAATTGTATGCAATATTAATGGGATTCCCTTGAGTTTTTTCAATAATTTATTTTTTATCCTTGTGGATGAAAATCTTGCTGGTAATAAGATTATGATTTTTTTATTTGTTATCATAAATTAAAATGTAGTTACAATTTATCACTGGTATTTTTTGAGTTTTTTATTTACTCACTTGTAGTAATTTTATTTAAATTATTTGAAATTGATACCCATAATTTTTTTGGTTTATTACTTGTTGATCTAAATCCTATAAAGTTTTTATAAAATTTTTGATAATTTTTTTTTTTAATTTTAAATAAATCAAACTTGTTTAAATATGGTATTTTATACTTATAGTCCATATCAATATCAATTTTTAATGTACCGAGATATTCGGAAAATCCACTTGTTACTTTGCTGTTAAATAATGCTATAGAGTCAAGTATCTTAAAGTTTAAAAATATCATTGGTTTGTTAAAAATAATCGCATAAAAAACTGCTGTCGAGTTATGTGCTATCACCAATTTAGATTTATAAATTAACTCAACTGTATTATGAAAATTAAACTTTCTATTTATTTTAGGTAAAGATTTATTTATTCTTCTAAAATGAGCTGCAATGAGTATTTTACTATTATAGTTTTTTTCTATTTTATCAAAAATTGAGTTTATACAATTCCAATATTTTGTTCTATTTATTAAATTAAATTTATTTCTAGTTACTTTGCTCTCAAAGCTTTTTTCATACTCTTGATCAATGTACACGAAATTTTTGGTAAATTTTCTTTTTAATTTAATAATTCTTTTTGATTGTGTTATTAACATAGATTGAAACTTGAAAACATTTTTTCTTCTTTTAGCATTGCATTCTTTCAATTGATATTCGTTTGATACAAAAAAATATTTAGGTGTGATGGCAATGGAATTATTTAACAGTAATCCAATTTTTTTGTAAAAATGATGAAAAAATTTTTTTATTGCAAATAGAAAACCAAACTCAAAAATTTTTTTAAACTGATAAACTTTTTTATCTTTATCATCATAAGTAAAATAAAATTCCTCTTTATAAACTTTGAGTTTTATACAGCCCCTTATTGTTAAAAAATATTCTGCTAAATTAACTAAAATAGATTGTCCAATAAAATTCAAAAATAAGTTATTTTTATTTAACCTATAGATCTTATAAAAAAGTTCGGTATAACTTTTAATGTAAACAAAGTTTTTTCTAAAAATAAAATCTTTTTTCTTTTTTTTATATTTATTATATACTTTGGTATTTTCTAATTTTATTAATGACCAAAAAATTATCTCGATTTTATCATCTTTAAAATCTACATCGAACCTATCTTGATTTGTAGCGTCTAAAAATTGATTCAGTAAAACAATTACCTTTGTTTTCATAAATATTTATAAAACATGGGTGATTTTGTGAGTATTATCTTTTTTATAAATTTTATTTTTGGATAAGAATTTTATCAAAACCTTTTTTTCAATCTTTTCTAAAATTGTAAATTCCTTTTGATAATTTTTTTTATCATATTTAATCTTAAATATAGTTTTATCATTACTAACTGGGCTTATTTCCTCGTGATTATAATTTAATTTTTCCATTGCCTTTTGACCAACAATCTTTCCTTTGACTAAATAAATTTTTTGTAAAGTTTGGTTTCTTTGAAAAAAGTTTATTTTTCTTTTTACTTTTATATTTAAAATTTTTAAAATTTTTAATAAATATGTAAATATTAATGTTTGTTTGCCTAAAATTTTTTTATTAGGAACTACGATGCAGTAATTATTTTTTTTTAATAAAGATTTTAAACATAAGCTTACAGCTTCATCATGTGTGATGAAATATCTTGAAATATTTTCAGGGATACCAAAATTTTTTTTTTGAACTAGTCTATCTATGATTAATTTTAAAATACTGCCATTTGAGAATGAAACATTTGCAAATCTAACTGTTGATACAAATAAATTTTTATGTCTTTTTTTAAGTCCCATTAGTCTAAGTTCCATCAATCTCTTACTTACACCCAACATGCTACTTGGATATACTGCTTTATCGGTTGATATCGAAAAAATACTCTTCAATGGTTTTACGTTTCTTAGACCATTTGGTAAAAAATTTTTTGAATTTGTTTGATACATGTACTTTGATGAAACATAATTTTCTTCACTTCTCACATGTTTGATTGCCGCAAAATTTAAGTAATGATTAATTTTATTTTCTAAAATAATTTTTCTTAAATCTAATAAATTAAGATCACTACATATAAACTCGACTTTTTTAACTGTTTTTTTGTTTTTAACTAGTATCTCTCTATTTAATTCAGTTAAGCTATTTTCATCTTTATCAATCAAAAAAAGTTTTTTAAAATTATAATTTATCATAGATAGTGTAAAAACTGAGCCTATTGATCCTGCAGCTCCTATAATTAAAATATTAGAGTTATAAAATTTTTTTTTTATTTCTTTATTTTGCTCTGAACTAAGCTTAAATCGATTTTTTTTGGATATGATTTTTTTTTCAAAAAAATTATAATAATCATAATTATACATACTAATTTATTTTACTGGATATTTTTTAACCCATTGATTTTTTTGTGTTTTCCAAAGATTTTCATTTCTCCACGCAGAGGCTATTTCCCAAAACTCATTTTCACTGAGATTTGTAAATTCTAAAAATTCTTTAAAATATAGTTCGGGAAATTCGGTATCATACTTTAATACTAATGCAATTGCCTCTTCTCTTGTAATATACCCTTCCCTAACTTCTCTGGCTGCATTCGAAGTGCACCTTCCATGACCAAATTTTATTAAGGCAAACCAGTGATGAAAAGTATCTAGTTTATCGTCTATAGATGAATACTTTGTGTAGGTTCCCTCTGTTCGTCTTATATTGGGTTCAAAGCCTGTATGTTTTGAAGCATAGTAAAAATTACTGTGGTTAGACCAGTTCCTAAAATATCCATAAAAGTAAGAATTACAAATTTTATCTTTTAACTCTTGTTGTTCCGGAGGATAAAAGAAACTTAAATCTTTTTTTGAAAATCCTTTTTTTAACCAAAAATCTAATTCATAATTTGAAAAATAAGTTTTTTTAAACTCGTCTATACTTAAATATTTTTTGTTCCAGCTTTCAGGAGATCCTCCATATTCCGCTTCTGCATTCTCACCTCTAAAAATTAACTCAATACCAAATTTAATAGCAATAGTAACGGGAAAAAGAACTTGTCCATAAATAAAACCTTGAAAAGGATCACCCATTTCTATTAAAGCCTCTCTGCATAATTTTCTTTTGATATCGCCTTGAGGCATTCCTAATATGACATCAAATCCACTATCATTAAAACTATTTAGATTTTTCCAACCTATATCGGTGTATTTCAGAGGGGTCCACGTAACTGTCAGAGGATTCATTCCATATTTTGTTTTAAGTTCGTGTGCCACATATGCAGAATCTTTACCTCCAGATGAGGGAACAACACAATCATATTTTTCGTTATTACTTCGATGTCTATCTAAGAGTTCTAGCAGTTCATCTTCTCTTTTTTTCCAATCAATTTTCTTTTTAAATTCAAAATAATTACAAGCACTACATACACCATTATCATGAATAACAATTCTTGGTCTTTGATTTGAAATTACACATTTTTTACAAAATTGAACATCAGTTGGAAGGTTATATTTTTTTGAAATATCTATTTTTTTTATCATGATTTTACTGCACTTATTATAATTTCTTTTTCGTATGAGCCGAAGACTTTAAAATTAGAATAACCAATATCACAAATCTTAAACCCGCAGTTATTAATTATATTTATAAATTCGTTACGATTTGGAAAAAACATTTTTAAATCAAAAGAATTACTCTGATTTGTTGTATATAGATTTCTTTTTTTATCAACAACTTTGTAATTATGCTTATTTTTCAAATTACTATCAATTATTAATTTACCATTTAATTTCAGAAGTGATTGAAATTTTTTTACATATTTAATGGCTATTTCTTTGTTCTGAAAATTATTGAAAACTGAAAAACAAATTACATAGTCATAACAACTTAAATTATTTTTAAAGAAACTTTTATTTTTTGCAATATTTACTAATTTAAAATTTTTTTTTATCTTTAATTCAAGTATTTTTTTTTTTGTTTTTTTTAAAGCAAAATCTGAAATATCACAAAAAGTTACATTATAACCTTTTTTTAAAAAATGTATACCGTTAGTGCCTGGTCCACAACCATAATCTAAAACATTTCCCTTTTTTTTAAAAAAAATTTTTTCGATTCTAACTAGTTCTAAACTTGGATAATCTTTATCGTATCCATTTTTGTATGTTTTGTCATAAGATTTAAGTGTTTGTTTCAAAATTTTCATTTAATAACCTTTCTGTTTAGAAACTAGGAAGTTTGTTTTTTTACCTTTTATAAAAGCATCTATGTTATCAAATAATAATTTTGATCTTCTTGAATTATCAGTGGTTACTCCAGCTAAATGATCTGTTATCAAAACATTATATTTTGAGTCATATTCAACTTTTTTCTTCATTTTAAATGACCCAGTATTATCAATTGCAGCTCCAAAAAGCTTTTTTGTTTTGATAAACTTTTTAAAATCATTAATATTTATAGTCTGATCTCGTGAAACACTGATAAACATTGAAAATTTTTTTAACTGGTTGAATATTTTTTTATTAAAAAAATTTTTTGTAATTTTTGTAAGTGGTAGCGAATTAATTACTATGTCATAATTACCAATTATTTTTTCTAAATGATTAAGTTTAAAATTTTTTCTTATAAAAAATTTTTTTGTATATGAGTGATCAACTGAATCTATTTTTGCTCCAAAACTATGTAGCTTTTTTGCGATTTCTATTCCTATTCCACCTAAACCGATAATAATAATACTTTTATCTAAGATTTCTGTTGGTCTATTTTTGTACTGTTGTTTATTATATTGATCAAATAATCCTCGTGAAATTGATAATAACATTGCAAGACAGTGTTCTGACACGTTTGGTCCTTGTATTTTTTTTCCACAAGTTAAAGTGAAATAATAATTTTTTAAATATGACTCACATTCATCAACACCAGCTCTGGTTAAATGTACCCATTCTAAATATTTAAATATTTTAAATTTCTCACTAAGAAAAACTGATAAATTTTTTTTAACCGGATATTCATATAATATCAACAATGCATTAATATTGAGTGATTTTTTATTAAAAAAATTTTTATCTGATATATTTATAAATTCACACTTTCTGTATTTATTTTTAAGTTTTTCCAATTCTTTTTTTTTTAGACCTACAATACCAATTTTTTTTTTCATATTTTTTGAATTATTTCTTTTAATAACATTAAACCATAAACTCCACTTTTTTCTGGATGAAATTGACACCCGATAATATTATCTGATTTGATTATCGAAGGAATTTTTAACTCATTCAATTGACAAGAAGCAACCAGATGATCAGTTTTTTCTAAACTGGCAATATAAGAGTGAACAAAATAAAAACTTTTTTTATTAAATTTTTCAAAATTTAGCTCTTTTTTTATAAAGTTTTTTTCAAAAACAATTTCTTCCCAGTCTATGTGAGGGACTCTTAACTTATTCTTTTTATCATTACTTTTAATTAATATATTTTTTCCCCCAATAATATTTAAACCCTTATGGTGTCCCATTTCATAGCTTTCCGTTAATAATAATTGCATTCCAAGGCAAATCCCTAAAATAGGTTTTTTTTTGATTAAACAATATTCTTGTATACTTTGAGTTAAATTTTTTTCTTCAAGCAATTTCATAGCATTTTCAAATCCACCTACACCTGGTAAAATTAAAAATTCTGAATTAGTTAGGTCTTTTGGATCATTACAAAAATTTACATTAAAATCCAATTCAATCAAAGCCCTTCTTAAACTCAAAATATTTCCACAACCATAATTTAAAATACTTATATTAATCATTTAAAAAGTTTCTTACTTTAAAGCCAGAATTCTTAGCTTTTTTTCTTATGGATGATAAATTTATTTTATTAAAATGAATTGCATCAGCAATAACTATTCCTTGAATATCTAAATTTGAAATTTTTTCAATATCATTTAATGAGCCAAAACCACCACTTGCTAATATAGGTATATCTACTGAGCTTGTGACAGATTTTATCAAATCATAGTCAAAACCTTTTGAAGTGCCTTCTTGATCAATTGATGTCAATAAAATTTCACCTGCACCTAAGTCTGCATTTTTTTTTGCCCATTCAATTACGTCTATGCCCGTGTCTTGTCTTCCACATTCGATGTAATTTTCCCACTTATTTTCAGCAATTTTTTTTGCTTCTATTGATAAAACTATTGCCTGAGAACCAAATCTTTTTGATAAGATGCTTATTAAATTTGGATCTTTTACCGCAGCAGTATTTATCGCTATTTTATCAGCTCCAGAGTCAAAAATTTTTAAAGCATCATCAATTGATCTAATTCCACCTCCAACTGTAAATGGTATGAAAATATTTTGAGAAGCTGCTTTAATGATTTCATAGAGACTATTTCTATTATAAAGACTTGCGACAAGATCCATAAAAATTAGCTCATCTGCACCTTCAGAATAATACTTAGACGCAAAAATATTTGGATCCCCAACCACTCTTAAACCCTCTAAATTCCTACTTTTAATTAAGTTTGAATTTTTTACATCTAGTCTCGCTATTATTCTCATTTTATGCTTTTAGTGCTTTTTCAAAATCTTTTAAATAATCAATATCAATGGATCTTGATTTTGGCATTCTATAATTACTAAATCTATCATTTTTAAATTTTTTATATCTAATAAATTCCTTAACCTTACTTATATAAATTGCACCATTTGGTTTTGAATTATCTTCACTCACAGAAATTAAACTTTGTTTATTTTTGTATATTGCTTTTTTTAATGAACTTTCTATATCAAAAATATTTCTCAAAGGAGATGTTGGTTGTAAATATATAAAATAATCATATGCAAAATTTACATTTTTTAAAACATCAATAATCACATCACTAGCTAGTGTTTTGTCTTTTGCAAAATTTTTTGGTCTATGTCTAAATAAAAATTTTTTATCATTGAACATTGACGAGATTTTTTTTTTTTCAGAAGAGACAATAATTTTATCAATATACTTGCATTTTTTTGCAACAAATAATGTATTTAAAAATAAGTATTTTCCCTTAAATATTCTTATATTCTTTAATTTTAATCTTTTGCTACCTAACCGAACAGGAATTATTGCCAATATAGATTTACCATACAACATGCTTGGCTTTAACTTCTATCTTGTAACAAAAATTCATCTAAAGTTCCTAAATCTTGCCATTCATCTTCATCTATAGGAAAAACCCCAACTTTATATTTTTTTTTTTAAGAGTATATCAATAAATTCATCCATACCAATCTTCTCATTTTTTACGATATTTTTAAGTGATTTTTTATTTATAATATATAGACCTGTGTTAGCCAAATGAGTTGTAGATGGTTTTTCTACAATTTTTTTTAATGTGCCATTCTTGTGTACTAAACAAGACCCATAGTTAAAAATTTGTTTTTTTTTTTGATACCACTAGTGTCAAATCGTTTTTATTTTCAATATGAAAATTTAATAAAGAAATATAATCACATCTTATTAGCGTATCACAATTGATAACAAAAATTAGTTCGTTTTTTTTAAAATCAATATTTCTTAATGAACCAGCAGTTCCTAGAGAATTCTTTTCATAAATGAACTTAATTTTCATTTTTTTATATAAATGCGAAAAATAAGCCCTCATCAAATTACTTTTATATTTTATTGTTATTAGGAAATTGTTTAAACCATACTCTTGAAATCTTGAAATAATATGCTCAGCTAAGGACTTTCCTTTATAAGGCATTAGAGGTTTAGGTAATATAGTTGTATGGGGTAATAGTCTTTTACCCTCTCCTCCAGCCATTATTACGACTGGAATATTTCTTAAATCAATTTTGCTTAAATTTTGTTGTTTAAAACCAGTTTTGTCTAGATTTTTGCTTTTTAAATCAATAATTTTTTTTTCTTTATTTATTATTGGTATGACTGAATAGTTTTGCAACAATTGTTTTGTTACTTTTAATTTTTTTTTATTATCTATATTAATGTAAAAAGGTTTTTTATTGTATATATTATTGATCTTATCCTGAAAATCTAAACCCTTAATTATTGATCGTCGTATATCTCCATCTGTTAAGGTACCTAATAGCTTTTTATTTTTATTTTGAACAACCAAGCATTTATCAGGGTTATTATTTAGACAGTTTAAAGCAAACTTCAAACTCTGATTTTGATCAATAAAATAATATTTTAACATTCTAAGTTTAATCAACAAATTTTTTTTTTAATAAATTTGGTTTCTTAATTAATTTCTCAATTAAATTAAAAATTTCTTTTGGTGTCATGTTTGGCTCATAAAGATTTTTTATATTACTAATAGACTTTAAAAAACTTTTTGAAGATATTTTTTCAAATGCTCTTGTTATACTTCTATAACTATAATCAGAATTAACTACATTTTTTCCATGAATTTTACCATCTTGTCTTGTTCCTATGTTAATAACTGGCATTTTAAAGCTCGCAGCCTCAACAATTCCACTTGATGAATTACCTACCATGGCAAAACATTTCTTCAATATTGATGGGTATAAATATGCAGATAAATTTTTCAAAAAAATATATTTCTTACTATTTTTACAAAAAACTGAAATTAATTTTATTATTGTCTCATGACCATGGTCAGAATTTGGATATGTAAATATAGCTTGCATATTTGTTTTCTTTATTGCTTTAAGAACATTCTGAATATCATTCTTTAAATTTAAGTCATTTAATGTTGTGGGGTGAATTGTAACCAATAGTGTTTTTAATTTTAAATCTAAATTAAATGATTTTTCTATTTTAGTATTACTTAAAATTTTTTGTTTCTTTAAATTTTTTAAACTAATAATACCAACGGTGTGAACTCTCCATTTTTCTTCACCCATTTTAATGAGTCTATTAGAATAATTTTTATGAGCTGTAAAGTGTAAATGAGACATTTTTGAAATTGAATGTCTGACTAATTCATCTATAGCACCGTACGTTACTGCTCCACCATAAAAATGCACAATCGGAATCTTAAAGGGTAATGCTGCTATTGGTGCTGCTATCATTTCATATCGATCTCCAAGTACTAAAATTACGTTAGGCCGAACTTTGGTTATTGTTTTAGATATGAATCTAATTTCATTTGCAACTTGCTCTGAGATAAATTTTGGATTATCTATAAAATTTAAATTAATCCTTCTTTTTATTAAATTATAATCTTTAAGAAATTTATGCGTATTTCCAAATTTTGGTAAATAATGAATGTATGATGCTATAACTAAAAATTCTATACTTTGTGTTTTTTTTAAATAATTCAACAAGGGTATAAATCTATCCAAGTCTGATCTAGCAACAGAATACAATAAAATTTTAATCTTCATTTATTTTATCAAACAAAAAAGGGCTACTTGGCAAATTAATAGCTTTTTCAAAAATTTCATTGGAATTATCTAAATTATCACGTTGTGAATTGCTAAAAATATTTAATGTATGTAATGGTCTCCATATATTTCTCAATCCAAATCCTATATTATTTAACTTTTTGATAAATTTATTTTTATAAGTTTTATTTTCAAATATAGCAGTAATTAGCCAGTAGTTTATTTTAGAATACTTGGGTACTTTTATCAATGAACAATAATTTTTTTTTTCTAATTTTTTTTTATAAAATTTATAATTTTGTTTTTTTGACTTAATAATTTTATTTAAATTTTCTAATTGAGCACAACCTATAGCAGCAGATAAATTTATCATTCTATAATTAAAACCAATCATATCATGTACATGATCATTTTTTATGTTTAGTTTTGCGTGGGTTGATATGTGTTTAAAATAATTTTTTTGATGTTTGGTTTTTAGTAACAGGGCCCCCCCTCCACCAGTCGTAATCACTTTATTTCCATTAAAACTTAACATTCCAAAATCTCCAAAGGTACCTAAATGCTGTCCCTTATAGTATGATCCTACTGCTTCAGCTGCATCTTCAATTAAAATTAATTTATATTTTTTACATACATTTTTAATTTCTAATATCTTGGATGGAAATCCGTAAAGGTGCACTACAATTAATGCTTTAATTTCTTTACCTGAAAACTTATTATAAGTTTTTCCCTTTTTAAAAAGTGTAATTTTTTTTAAATATATATCTAATTTATTTGGACAAACACCTAAAGTTTCTTTTTCAATATCTACAAAATTTAAACTAGCATTACAGTATTTTACTGCATTTGCTGTAGCAACATAAGTAAGGCTAGGAAGCAACACCTCATTTTTTTCATTAATACCAAGATAGTGAAAAATTAAATGTAAAGCTGCTGTTCCAGAATTAACAGCAACTGAATAATTAGATTTTGTTACTCTACAAATTTTATTTTCAAATTTATTAACAAAATTTCCTACATAAGAAACAAATGTTGATTTAATACACTCATTTAGATATTTTATTTCATTACCTTTAAAAGCAGGTGTATGTAGTTGTGTACTTTTATTCTTAAAGTTTTTTTTAAAATCAATAGTGATATTATTTAAAAAATAATTTTCGTTCATCGGGAGTATGATTTTTTTAATATAGAATTCTTTTTAATATTTGTTTTTATTTTTTTATTAATAATTTGATCCACCTCTAATGGATTTAATCCAGTTCCTGGTCTCTTAAATGAAATATTTTTTTTTAAAACTATGTCGCCTTTTGTAAGTTTTACATTTGTTACACAACTTTTTCGTACCGCGAGTGAGTTAAGTTTTTCTTCAATGGTTATAACTTTTTTTGTTTTTCCGAGTATCATTTCAGTTTTTCTAATCATTTTTACTAGACTCTTAAACTCATTTATAGTTAATGAAGCTTTATGATCTGGGCCTTCCCAATTTTTATTCAATGTAACATGTTTTTCAATTATAGTTGCACCCATTGAAACTGCAATAAGAGATGGCAACGGATCTAGCGAATGGTCAGAAAGTCCAAATTTGTAACCAAATTTTTCCTTTAAGATCTCGATAAAATTTAAGTTTAAATCTTTTAGCTTTGTGGGATAGCTGCTTACACAATGTAATAAAGTGATATCCTGACTATGAAATTTATTTAAAAGTTTTAGGCTTTTTCTTATTTCAGAAATGTTAGACATTCCAGTTGAAAAAATAATTGGTTTTTTTTTTAAAGCTATATATTCAAGTGTATCTTTTGAATGAATTTCTCCAGATGCAATTTTAAAATATGGAAAATTCGTATTTTTGTATAAATATTTTAAACTTTTTAAATCAAAGGCTGAACAAATAAAATCTATTTTGTTTTTTTTACAGGTCTTATATAGAGTTTTAAATTCTGGTAATTTAAGTAATCTTTTCTTTGCAAGATCAATTATATTTATTGATTTATTTTTTTTTACTTTTTTGATATTTTGGTTTAAACGCATCACTTGAATAAATTTCTGTAGCAATACCAATTTGAAATTTTACCGCATCAACTCCAATCCTGGAAAGCTTTCTGATATACTGTTGTGCAATCTTTAAAGAACCTTGATGGTTAGGCCCGACTTCAGCAATGATATAAGTTTTATTTTTTTTCATTAATGACTATAAATTGATATACCTTTGGTAAAGATTTTTTTGTTTTTTTTAATTTTTTTATGAAATAAGAATCTTTTTTTTGGTTTTAAAATCATTAACAATATATTTTTTAAGTAATTAAATCCAAACTCATGCGTAAAAGGGTATCCACCTCCAATCCTTGGATTAATATCTAAAATAAATATTTTTTTTTCATTGTACAGAAAATCAACATCTATAATCCCTATATGTTTTGTAAATAAACTCAATTTTTTAGCAAAATCGGTAAAAACTTTTACATTTACTATTTTTGCTTTATCCGTGTCACCTGATCTCATCAAAATTTTTTTTCTGCAGCAGCTATGAACGTAATTACCATTTAAATCATTTAGTATATCTATGCCATATTCTTCATAATTTAGATATTTTGAGTAAAAATAACTTTTTTCATCTAATTTAGGAATTTGCCAATTCTTTTTAATTACAGATTGAAAAACACTACCACTTCCAGAAATTTTTTTTTTAATTACAGGTAGTTTTCTCGAGATTTCATAATATTTAATAATTTCAGGTGAGTAAAAACCGTTTTTATTTAAAATTTTTGACATTTGTTTTTTATTTTGGGTAAAGTTTATAAATTTTTGATTTGAAACAATTACATTGACTCTACTCTTTTCATAAAATTTTTTTTCTTCAGCTAATATTTGTAATTCTCTATCAGAAACTGGAAAAATTATTTTTATTTTATATTTTTTTATAAATTTTCTTAAAAATGATTTATATAATTTTTTATCTTTATTTTTTGGAGAAATAAAATTATGGGTATCTTTAGAAACTTTAAAGGATGGAATATACTTATCACAATCAATTAAAAATATTTTAAGATTATATTTTTTTTTTAATTTAAGGAAGTATTTAACAATATAATCTCTTCTTCCAGGATTTATTAAAAGTATTTTCATCTGAAATAAAATTTGAATTTACAAGTTTTTATTTATAGGTTTTTTATTTTAACAAGTTTTTTATTTACAAGTTTATAGACATAATCACATCGTTTTAGAACTTTTAAGTCATGTGAAATTATTATTCTTGTTTTATTTTTCATATTTTTAACATCATTTAATATTAAACTTTCATTTTTTTTGTCTAGAAAGTTTGTAAACTCATCAAATATTAATATTTTTGAATCGTTATAAAATGCTCTAGCAATTGCTAATCTTTGTTTTTGACCGCCTGATAATAAATCACCTAATTCACCACAATTAGTGTTGAGCCCATTTTTCAATGATTTTATAAAATTGTATAAATGAACTTGTTTTAAACTTTTTATAATTTTGTTGTGATCTTGATTTTTTTCACTATGACCAAAAGCAATATTATTTGAAATTGAGTCATCAATTATATAAACATTTTGTGGCACATAACTAATAATATTAAGCCACTTTTTTATATTTTTGCTTACATCCATATTGTTAAATAAAATATTTCCACTATCAGGCTTGAGTAAACCAATTAAAAGATTGACTAATGTAGTCTTTCCAGATCCACTTTCACCATAAAAACCTATTAATGAATTTGATTTTATTAATAAATTTATTCCCTTTAGAGTTGGGTTATTTTTTTGATATCCAAAAGTCAGATTTTTTATTTTAATATTGTATTTCTTTCCAATATTTATTTTAGAGATTTCGTCATTATTATTTTTTTTTTTTGTAATTTTTTTTGAATTTTTAAAATTAAGACTTCTTTCTATATATGGTTTAGTAATTGGAAGCCAATATTTCAATCCCTGATATGCTTGAATAATTTTCACTATTGAAGGCACCACTCTATAGGTTGCTAGTGCAAAAGTAGAAATTAGTGGTATATATAAGATTATATTTTTTTCTTCTAATTGAATATAAAATAAAAAAAATACAATTAAAATTAATGCTATCCACTCAAATAAATACTTAGGAAGTGTAATTACCAAACTTTGTCTATAATTAAACTTTGATTCATTTTGGTTTTTACTAGCAAAAGATTGTTTAAAAAAATCCTCTTTGTTTAAAACAAAAATATCTTTTAGAGCACCAAATCCTTGTTGAAGAGTTTTTATTTTTAAACCTGCGTATTTTTGTCGTTCTTCACCCCAAAATCTTACTTTTTTAAGAATAAAAACTTGAAATGTTAAACCTAAAACTCCAAAAATTAAAAAAGCCAATAAAGTAATCTTAAAATTCAGGAAAAATAAAAAAATACAAATTCCAATTAAAACTAAAGTTTCTAAGATAAGCTCTATAACTGATCTAACAATATATCCTAAAGCTTGAGCTTCATTGAGATTTCTTATCAACTTACTTGAGTTATTTTTAGTGTGAAAAATATAAGGTTTATTAAGATAGTATAAAAATAAATTATTTGACTGATCAACTTTTACATTTTCAATGAACTTTAGCTTTATATGATTGTAGTATATTAAAAAGAAAGTTTTAATCGTAAAAACTGAAAAAAGAATAATAAAAAAAAAATTTGGACTTAATTCTTCATATTTAAAATGACTAAATAAATCTGTTAAAAAATTAAAATTATTTGAATTCACAATGCTGGCTACTAAAGGCAACAGTGAGGCTAAAGTTAGTGTTTCAAATATCATGGCTAAAATTGATAGAAAAAACAAAAATCTAAATTTTTTTTTTTGTTGTTTATCTAAAAATTTATATACATAAGACGTTATATTCATAATCAGATATCTATTTTGAGTTTTTTGATGGTGCTAGTGAATTTAGCATTATCTTTATTATAATAACATGTGCTTTTAAACTCACTTTTATAGAATTTTATCCAGGATTTATTGGCCATTTTTTTAAATTCAATCATTCTATTTATTTCTTTTTTAGAGTAACTTGATGACCAATTTAGACCCCTTTTAGTCTTCTTTTCAGGCCAACAAAATCTTATTTTACTTCTTGTATTTAAATCAATGCTGTCTCTAATTGAAAAGAAAAAAACTTTTTTTCCTCTATTTAATGCTTGATAACCCAAGGTTGAATCTAAAGTTATTATTAGTTCAGATCTATCAATGTAGTCAAAAATTTTTTTTTTTGAGGAGTAAATTAATTTATCATTATAAACAAAATTAAAATTATTATTAAAAATTTTTTTATAATAATTATATTCTTCAATAGAAGATGTTTTCCCTAAAATTGTTAATGTATTTTTTTTACACAAATTTTTTTCTAATTTTTGTAAAAAAAATTTTTCATTCATTCTCCAATCACTAAATTTATAATTTTTGTGCCATATATCGTTATCTTTTTTTAACTTAAACTGAGAAATAAAAGTTATCAAACCTTTTTCAGTTTTTTTTCTTATTGGAAAAATATTTGAGTCAAAGGAACCAATTTTTATATAATTTTTACAGTCAATAAATTTTTTATAATATTGAATTACTCTGTCATTATAGCAAAAAAAATAATCACACTTTAGTTTTTTTTTTTTATATTTCTTTCTAAAAAAAATGATATCATGATCAACATCAAATTTCCAATTACCTTGGATTGCAATAAATATTTTTTTTGGAAAAAGTTTTTTTGTTTCAAAAAAACCTAATTGATTTTCATTAAGAGTGATTATAATTTTGGGGTCTACGTATTCAATAAAATATTTTTTATAATTCGAAAAACTAAAATTTAATCTTAGGATACATTTTAACAAAAATGGCAAATAAACAAGTGTGCTTTTATAAAATCTATTACTATATACGGTATAGTTTTTAAAATATTTTTTAAAAAATTCAGATTTTAATTCATCATAAATTAATATTTGATTTTTTTGAGGATATCTAAATGTAAAAGAAATAGAATGTATATCTCTTAAATTTGTGAACATAAATAAATATTATTTTAATATCTTAAATCTTTATTGCTTACGAAGAGGATAGCCTATTATTTTTTTTAAAAATCCAATTGTATTGAAACAGTAAAATGATCCATTTTCTAAAAAACTTCTCTTGGGTTTTTGTTCAATCATTCTTAAAATAGATCTTACTTTTTTTATTTTGTTTTTTAATAAAGTTGATTGCTATTATTGAATTAATTTTATCAACAAGGAATTTTATAAATTTATACTTTTTAAGAAAATTAAATTTTTTTATAAAATATATTAATATAATTCTCTGCTTACTTTCTGTTTCATAAGTAAATGCATGCTTGACCTCATCCTTATCTCCATCATTAAAGACTAGTTTTGTTTTGTTTTTTTGGTTATCTTTAATTTTAATTGATACTATTGAACTAAAGTGCTCGATGGAAAAGATTTTATTTTCTACCTCTTGAGGCAAATAATTTGAGTTTTTATCAGATCCTTCAAATTTTGAATGTAAAGAACTCGATATTAGATTAGTGAAATTTACAAAACTATATTTACTTGGATATCCATATTTTTTTTGGAAACTTGAATGTACATCTTCTGTAATAAATAATCCATTATTTTTAATTTTGGGTACACAAGATAAAAGGGTGGTAATTTGCTCAAAATACGTATGACTACCATCATCAATTACAACATCAACCATGCCAACATCTTTAAAAAAAGATTCCCAAAAATTTTTTTTACCTTGGTTTCCAATATAAATTTCAAAACCATATTTTCTCCATTTTTTTGCATCATTATTTAGATCAATTCCAATTATCCTCGCGTCACTTCCAAATATTCTTCTCCAAAATTGAAGAGAACCACCACTTAAAACACCAATTTCCACAATTGTAATTTTTTTTCCTACATAGCTAGATAGAAGATTTTCATAAACGTCAAAATAATTATTAAGTTTAACAGAAAAAACCTTATTATTTTTCCATAAGCTGTAGAAATTGCTCATTATAATTTTATTGCAAATGATTTTGATACTCTGGATAATCTTTTTGAGTGTGTCTGATTTTTACATACATTACAAATCGTATTTTTAGAAATCTCTTTTTTATCTCCAAACTCAGAGCGAGATGAAATATATTCAGCGTTATTCCAGATTTGTTCAATGGAATTCTTTATTGCGTTACCAAAATCTGATTTTGGATCATCGATAATACAGCAAGGATTTGTTCCACCATCCCAATTAATTACAATCCCACTCCAAGGCCAGTGACATTGTTTAATCTCCTCTTCATTTGATGAATTTGAGTTAGCTTTTCCCCCTTCGTAAGTTTTATAAATCAGCTCTTTATTAGCAGGTAACCAATCTTCATCCATATTAGGGTTGTGTTGTATTTTATCTATTTTTATCTCATCGGCATTTAGTTGCTCAGCAAAATTAAAAAAATCTTTATGTTGATGTTCATTTTGTTTCATCGCCAACATTGCTAATTCAATTATTGGCTCTTTTAAATTATTTTGTTTTTTAATTTCTTTAATTTTTTTTAAATTGTCTATTACAATATTAAGATCGCCTTTTTTTCTGTACTTTGAATAAACATCCTGATCAATTCCATCTATATCCACATGTAAAAGACTTAAGCCTGATTTAATTAATTTTTCTACGTAATCACCTTTATATTTTAATGATAAATTTGAGGAAATTCTTGTCCAAATATTTTTGCTTTTTGCATATTTTAACATTTCAACTAAATTTTTATTTAGTGTAGGTTCGCCCCAATTATATAAGTGCAACTCTATACAATAGTCTTCTGCCTCATTTATAATCTTTTTAAAATCATCGAATTTTAAAATACCTTTTGTTCTTTGTGATTGACCCAAGCCAGTAGGACAAAGTGGACAACCCAAGTTGCATGCATTAGTAGGATCAATAATTATTCTGTATGGCTTCGACGTTAATTTAGTTTTGACTTCCTTCTCTTCAATACATGCAATTATAAAATTTTTTATTTTACTTAAATTCAAAGTAGAAACTGCATACTTATTTAAATGTTCAAAGAAATTATTTTCAATTGCCAATTTCTTCAAATAATCAAAATCACTACTAGATTTAATTGTGTTAATTTCTGGTAAATTATTAAATTTCATTTTTTAATTAATAAATTTTCTACCTCTTCAAATATAAAATGTCCAAGAAATATATGAATCTCTTGTATGCGGGCAACATTATTTGACGGCACTATCAAATTATGGTTTGAAATTTTTTGTGCAGATCCTCCACTACCTCCTAAAAAACATATAGAATAAATTTTTTTTCTTTTTGCGCATTTTAACACGTTTATAATATTTTTTGAATTTCCAGATGTAGATATAGCGATTAATAAGTCTTTTTTATTTGCCAAAGCCTCTAAGTTTCTTGCAAATATTTGTTCAAATCCCAAATCATTTCCACATGCGGTTATTGTTGAAGTGTCCAATGCTAAACTTATTACAGGAAAAGGTTTTCTATTCACATGAGGTCTTAATCTAACTAAAAATTCTGCTGACAAATGTTGAGCATCCGCTGCAGAGCCACCATTACCACAAAGAAAAATTTTACCACCTTTTTTTAAAGTTTTGTATATTTTGTCTATTGAAAACTTAACTTTAGCAGAGAGTTTGGTAACCTTATTTTCTAAAATTATTTTTTCATTGATATTTTTTTTAAATTTTTCAACTATCATATTTTAATATGCTCTCTTAATTTTTTTGCAACACCTTCTTCAATTTTTAAAATTTTTTTATCTTCATCTCCTGTAATAGCTTTCTCAACTTTTCTTATAGAAGTTACGAGATTTTTAAATCCATCTGGGGTTAATGAAGCAGCTTGATCACTTCCATACATGGTCCTATCCAGTGTGATATGTCTTTCAATAGAAGTAGCGCCAAGAGCAACAGCTGCAACTGAGATCGCTAACCCACTTTTTTCATGACCACTATAACCTACTTTGCAATTATATTTATCTCGCATCTTTTTTATCATGTTTAAATTTGCTAGACTGTCATCAAATGGATAAGCAGAAACACACTGCATCAACTCATATTCGCAATTATGTTTTTTGAAAATCTTTATTGCGTTATCAATCTCGATGAAAGAGCACATGCCTGTACTTATAAATGTGTACTTTCCTTGTTTGGCTATTGCCTCTAAAAGTTTTGTATCTACTATCATAGCTGAAGCTACCTTATTAAATTTAAGGTCAAATTTTGATAGAAATTGTAGGCTATTTAAATCCCATGCAGAAGCAAACCATTCTATTTTTTTATTTTTGCAATATTCGTCAATAATTTTGTATTGGTCTTCATTAAACTCAAGGCCAAGTTTTTGATCTCTTTGTTTTTTTCCCCATGGACTTTCTCGATGACTTTCAAGAAATTCTTTTGTATAAACCACATTAATATCTCTTTTCTGAAACTTAACAGCATCCGCTCCAGCATTAACTGAGTTGTCAATCATTTTTTTGGCTAAATTGATGTCACCGTTATGGTTGATTCCAATTTCTGCAATAACAAATACGCTCATCTTATTTTGCTCCTACTAATTTATTTATTAACTGAATGTCCTCGTAATCATCGATTTGAAAACTGTTCATTTTGCTCATTAAATATACACCTATTTTTCCAAACAATCTGTTTTTAAATTTCAAAAATTTTTTTTTATTAAATATGTAAAAGGATCCATTTTCTAAAAATTTATCATCGATTATTTGTCTTCTAGGTCTTTTTTTAAAGTTGTAGTTTGCTAAAAATTTTCTTCCTTTTTTTTTCCATATAAAGTGATCAGATATTTTTAATGCGGTAAAAAGACTATCAAATTTATTTTTGATATAAAATTGACATGCATTATCAATATCATTTTTGTTTCTCAAAGGTGATGTAGGCTGCAATCCAACTATTTCGGAATAAATAAAATTTTCACTATCTAGAAATTTTGCAGCGTGTAACCAAGCGGACTCTGATGAAGATGCGTCTCTAGAATACTTTTTAGGTCTTCTGATAATGTTTGCTCCACATTTTTTTGAATAATTTAAAATCCTATTATTATCTGAGCTCACCCAAACAGACTGGATTTTTTTAGAGTTTAAACAAGCTTTAATTGTCCAAAAAATTAATGGTTTTTTTTTAATTTTTACCATATTTTTATTTTTCACTCCTTTAGAGCCACCTCTTGCTAAAATTATAGCTGTAAATGTTTTTTTTACCATAGCTCCGCACTTTGCAAAAAACTAATTTTTACATCTTTTTTCATTTCCATCAATTTAAACTGGCTTAAATAAAAACTTTTTTCTGCTAATTCTTGTCTTTATATTGCCAATTAAAACATCAATCTTGTCTTTATTAAGATTAATTATTTTAAAAATTTTTTGAGTGAACGGTCCTGAAGTAAATTTATATATTTTGTTTACTTCAGTTTGATAAATATTTTGTGTGATATAACCATTTTTGTTTTCTAAACTTTTTAAATTTCTTATAAAATTATTTATTTCATTTTGTGATTCTTTAAAACCATTAAGCAAAGTTTTGACTCCCCTGAAAAATTTCATTTGATTTATATTACTATTATCGCTGAATTTTACATGAAAACAAAATAAATAGTCTCCAAGAAGATTAACACTTTTTTCTTTTAGTTTATTTTTTTGATAGTATTGTATTGTTAATTTCGGATAATAAATTTGAAAATTATTTCCAAATTTTTTTCTTAGATCCTCTCTAAATCCATATAGTTTTTTTTTATCAATTTTTATAACAGTCCACATTATTTTAATTCCTTCTTTAAATCATCATACTCTTTCATTTTTCTTTTCATAAAATTAATAGTTAATTTTGTTTTTTCTGAAATGCCTTTGGAAGTTAAAACGTATATGTAATTTAATTTATTAGGATTTTTTGTAAAATTTTCAATTTTTACCAATCCTTTATTTTTTAAAGCTTTTAGACAATAGTTTAATTTACCTAAACTAAACCCGAGCTCTTTAGCCAATTCTCTTTGCGTAGAATTTGGTCTATTGTTAATTTTTCTTAAAACTTCAAAATGATCTGGGTTTTCACTCATATGTTCAAATTTTGAACAATATATTGTTCAATTTTTGAACTGTAAAGTAAAAAATTCCCGTATTTGTTATTTATTTCTGAATTTAACTATATATATTTAGTTTTTGAACTTTTTGTTCAAATTTTCGGAGATATAATTTTTATTTCAATATAATTTTTACAATTAAAAATTTTTTTCAGTGCATAAATCAAGCCAATTGAGCTATTAGTACTGGTCAGCTGCACGCATTACTGCGCTTCCACATCCAGCCTATCA
>MDTB01165119.1_pt1 | contig 21078 bp, 19 predicted proteins | sample 811161 | NCBI WGS metagenome assembly MDTB01 (sample SAMN05326650, study PRJNA326480) | marine metagenome | isolation source: seawater | place: Mediterranean Sea | collected 2009
GTCAGAACCAGTAACAACAATAGCAGGAGCTGTTGTGTCTACTACGTTAACAGTTCTTGAAGCCGTTCCAGAGTTACCGGAAGCATCAGTTGATGTGTATGTAACAGTGTAGGAACCAACTGTATCGGTATCGACTGTAGAAGTACTACTAACGGTTACATCACCTGAAGCATCTGTTGCTGTAGCTCCAGCATCTGTATAAGTAGCACCTAGCTCGACTGTTGCAGGATCAGAACCAGTAACAACAATAGCAGGAGCTGTTGTGTCTACTACGTTAACAGTTCTTGAAGCCGTTCCAGAGTTACCGGAAGCATCAGTTGAAGTATAAGTTAAAGTATATGAACCTACTGTATCTGCATCAACTGTTCCTGAAGTAACAACTGAAACTGCTCCAGATAGGTCTGTAGCTGTAGCACCAGCATCTGTATATGTTGATCCCAGCTCATGTGTTGCTGGGTTGTCACCTGTTACAGTTACAACTGGATTGGTTGTATCCACCACATTAACAGTTCTTGAAGCTGTTCCTGTATTTCCAGATGCATCAGTTGCTAAGTATGTAAGTGTGTATGTTCCAACTGCGTCAGTATTGACTGTTCCTTGTGTTGAAACTGAAACGTCTCCGGAAAGATCGCTGGCTGTCGCGCCTGCATCTGAATAGGTAGCTCCAAGTTCAACTGTTGCAGGATTATCTCCAGTAACGGTTACAACTGGATCAGTTGTATCGACTACGTTAACAGTTCTAGAAATTGAGGAAGAATTTCCAGATGGGTCTGTACCAACATAAGTCACTGAATAGCTTCCAACAGCGTCAGTATTTACTGTATTGGATGAAACTGAAATAGCTACAGTGCCACCAAGGTCTGTTCCAGTGGCTCCAGCATCAGTATATGTTCCACCAAGTTCGACTGAAGCAGGATTATCACCTGTTATAAAAAGTGTAGGAGCTGTTGTATCAACAACATTTACTGTTCTTGTTGCAGTACCTACATTTCCCCAATCATCAATTGAAGTATAAGTTAAGGTATAAGATCCAACAGTTGAAGTATCAACTGATCCTGAAACGGAAACTGGCTCACCTGTGTCAGCAGATGCACCCGCTTCTATGTAGACTCCACCCAATTCAACTGTAGCTGGATTGCTTCCATTAAGAGATATTACGGGAGCTGTTGAATCTTTGTCTTCATCACCAAATAGATTTTCAAGAAGAACAAGCGAAGATCCACCAATAAATATTTTCTCAATCAATGATAGTTCAGCTATGGCGTTACGAAGTGCTTTTCCGTTACTTAGGAGCATAGTATTACTCTCACCTTCATCAGAATCCTCTTGAAGTCTGGCTATTTCCTTTGATAGAAATTCTTTTCTTTCAAGTAAAGCCTCTTCGTCTAAGCTATTAATTCTTTCAACAATAGCGTTATAGTCTCTTTCGCTAACTTGAAAGCTTGATTGATTTGTTTCAGCGTTAATATCTAGTGACACTATAGAAAGTGAGACTATTAAGAACGCACCAAAATACCTGACAATATTTTTATATGTTTTCATTTTTTTTCCTCTATATACCTCTAATAAAAAACTAATACTCCATTTTATTGTAATTTAAGCAAAATACAACAAAAACCTGTACTAGGAAAGGGTAATGATACATTATTTTATAATGTCGTGTAAATAAAGTTACGTTTTAAAAAAATACTTATTTTCTGAGAATCTTTTCTCAAGGCAATTTATAAAAAAAATTACTATTTTCCTTGATATTTATACTGCTTAACTAGTTATTTTCACTGAACCTAATTAACAAATCATACAGAGAATTTTTTCTATTAAGTTTTGCCCCAGGATCCTTTGTTAAAGGTCTCCAGGTATAATTAACAAGATTTCTATAGATGGGGATATTAAAGTAAATTCCTTTGTCAAAACTACCTTCACCAAAATCTTCTGTGCTGACATCAGTAAAAGTAGCAAAAACGCCAAATTTTACTCCATTTTTATATGTTCTTGATAAATCTAATGTTAAACCTTTATCGCCTGCAAGATATTCCCCTAAAGAAAATTTTGCATCAAAGGGAATACTGCCATAATTTCTGTAGTAAAAATTAAAGTGACCCGTTACATTTTTATAATCGAGAGTGTCAAAACGAAGATCATAACCTCTTTTTTGAACATGAAAAAGCTCAAAACCATATGCATAGTTCTTGTCGTTTTCATAATGCAGATATTCCATTCCAAGGCCTGAGAACATCTCCTCTAAAATACCTGCGGTAATTACTATATGATTATTTTTGCTGATAGTATTGAAGTAATCAGCTTGGAGTCTTCCAATAACAACTCCATCATTTAGGTTTCTGAGATAATCTTTAACATCAGATCTGACTTGAGCAGGTTCAGAAGTTTCAGGTGGAATTGTTAGATCATCAAAATTGTCATAAATTGAGTATTTTAAATTTGAAGTTATAAATAGATTATCTGTAAACACATACTCTGAATCATTCTCAAGCAGCAAGGATGCCCGGAAAAAACCTTCTCTAGCCGCAAGAAAAGGTCTAAAATTCAATCTTGTATCTGTTTCGAAGCCAGTTTTTTTCCTTCTTTCATAGAGGGTTACAGAGTTCTCTTCAAATTCATCATTAAAGTTTTTTTCTACATCTAAGTTTGCTACGACGTAATTAGGTATTATCTCTTTTTTCAAACCGCTCTCATTTCGAGCAGTCATAATAATTTCTTCAATTATCTCAATTGAGGGGTGACTAAATTGAGTGACCTCTACTCCAATTGCATTCCCCTTTTCGATTATCTTATTAACTCCAATCTTATTTGCATTAAGGTTACTTATAAATCTCTCAGTTCTGTTTTTAGTCTCTATAACCTCAGGTTCTGTATACTCAAAATTTACATACTTTGCAGCATCACGCTTGAATGTAAAATTTAGCGAAAAGTAATTATTTCTCTCATATGACATGCCAAATGTTAGGTTTTTTGAAAATAAATAGTTAAATCCAAAGCTAATTGGAATATCAGATTCCTCATATCCTATTAATCCTGGAGTTAAGGTTGTGTCTCTCTCTAGTTTGAAAAGCATCTTATCGTTATACAAATAAGAAATTCCAAAAAAGGCTGAAACATCTTCATTTGAGAAATATTTTGAAAATTCTAGCTCTCCTCCCTCACCTTGTGAAAATAAAGGTCTTTCTTTAAATTGATCATCTAATAGTGTAAAAGGATTCCTGAAGTCTTTGGTTCCATTATAGGCTCCCCAACCTAATCCAAAATGGAAGTCCATATTTTCAATTCCATATGAACCAACTATATATTCAGATCCATATAGACCAGTGCCACCAAAATCATTTATCCCAATGGCAATTGCAGGCAATCTGTCTTCTTCCTTAATTTTAATCTTAAGATTAAAACCTTTATCTTTATAGTCCTGTGAACAAAAATAATCATCAGCTTCACAATAAGGCTTGTCCTTAATATTTGTATAAAATACTGATGCTTCCAACCAATCGAATGGAGATGAAGCTAGAGTTATCTTTTGGTCTGGATTTCCACCATAAGCTGAAAAAGCAAATGAGCCCTCATCATATATTCTAGCTGTTGGCATATTAATTAATCCAACCATTCCATGGTTGTTTGTAGTATTTGTTAGAAAATTATCTGCTTTTAAAGGAAAAGAAAATATTAAAAGAACCAAAAAATGTACTTTGGTCATGCAGTTCATCTTTTTCTATTCTTTCAGAACGGAAATTGATGCTAGCGATACACCGATATTGCCAAGTATCGCAGCATATGCCTGAGCAGATTCTGTTATCAAAAATCCATTATTAAGTTTTCTAGGAACAAAAATTACAGATCCTGGATATATTCTTATGTCTTTCGGTCTTCTGGCAAAAACATTTCTTTCGAATCTCACAGTTTCACCATTAGGATTTAATATGAATACTCCATTTCTGTCAGCAAGTGATGTAAAGCCACCTTTTTTGTTGATGTAATAATTTAGATTTTCTGAACCATCAAATTTTACTGTGCCTTCACTGGCGACCTCACCATAAATATATACTTGATTAACAAACTCAGGAATAATTACCTTGTCCCCCTCTTGTAAAAAAATATCCTGCTCAGGAGATAATCTAAGAGTAGGTAGATCAAATTCCGCTATTACCCTTCCAGAAATGGGTAAATTCTTTAATTCATCTAGCAAAAAGATAAGATTGCCAGAATCCTGTCTTGATTGAGATGCTTGAGAAATTGAAAATAACTCATCAAGAAAGGTTTTATATAGCTCATCTACAGCATTTCTATTGATTCTTTTCGTTTGAGTATTTTCAAGGATTCCACCAAATGGATATGCACTTTTTGAATATCCTCCTGCTCTATTAACTAATGCAAGAATACCCTCTCCCTCATTAACAAGATATTTTCCTGGATTTCGAATGGCGCCCTCAATTTCAACCTCTCTAAAATCATATTCATCAATAATTAATCTATCGCTATCAAAAGCAGTCTCCGTTTCAAGTAAAGAAATATCACCAAGATTTTTTCTTGTAACTTTTCCATCTTCAATTCTTATAAGATTAATTGAGTCAAGGTTAGCTTTGGCGCTTACTCCATTTGCAAAACCAATAGCAGTAGATAAATTTTCATCATCTTTAAGCTCATAAATATTTGGCCTTTTGACACCACCTAATACAGTTACCAAATTCAAGACTGGCTTAACAAAAATTAAGTCACCCGATCTTAGTCTTGGACCAAAACCTGATCTCCCATATATAAGAACATCATACAAATCAATTGATTCTATAATTTTTCCATCTCTAATGAGGTTTATTTCTCTAAAAGTACCTTCTTCACTTGGACCACCAACAATTGTTAATGCATGAAAAACATTTGAATTACCATTCAGGGAATAAGGGCCTGGATTAAGAACTTCTCCAGAAATAATTACTTGTATATCTCTTACACTTGATAATGTTACGAATGATTTAACTCCAATATATGAAGTACTAACTTTATTGGCAATAAGTTCTTCTGCATTATTGAGAGTGAGGCCTGATAAAAAAATCTTTCCGACTTCTGGAAAACTTATGGAGCCATCTCTTTTAATGGGAAGTTGATAAGTAGAAGATTGCTGCCCGGTGAGTTGTATATCTAATACATCGCCAAAATCAAGAACATAATCTCCATCGAAACTTGGTTCATTTAAAGGCATTAAAGTAGTTTGAATTTTTGAGAAAAATTCAAAACCAAATCTTAATTCTTCATCCTCATCTTCATCATCCTTATCTATAAAAGTAGACTCTCTTCTATATTGTTCTTCTTCAGATTCATTTTTCTTATCAACCTGCTTCATAAGATCTTCTCTTACTTCATCAGGTAGACTTTCAAGAAACTCTTCATCAAAGTTTTGAGAATATAGGAAATTTGGAAGTGTAAAAAATAATAGGAAAAATAAATATTTAGTACTATTTAGTTTGATATCCTGGAACATTTATACCCTCAATATTTAATGCTGATTCTACTATATCATCAATATATAAATCCACTTCACTATCTAATAAAGTTTTTGTATATGATTGAAAGCGAAACCTATAGCCAAGCTTGATTTCGTCTCTTTTTTGATCGAAGTAAAAGTCAAAAATAAATTTTTCTTTTAAATTTTCAACCTCTTTTGTATCAAGCAAATTAATTAAATCATTCATAGAAGATGCATTAGTAACTTTAAATGATAAATCCCTAATTATTGAGGGAAACTCAGAAATCCCCTGAAATTTCTTAATATTTTGAATATTTTTTTCTAGTTCATTTGAAGAAATATTAATTTCTAGCAAATCATCTAAATCAAGCTCAAAATAAAAAATAGCTTTTTTACCTTTCGATTTTAAGTTTGTTCTAGGTATTTGCTTAAATACAATCTTTTTTTTAGATGGAAAGTCTTTGAATAACTCTGAAAGATATTTTTGATCAATAATTTTAGAAAAACTAGTGTAATCTTTTCCAACTCTTCCAGAACAAATAATTGCAATCCTTCTAGATGCACTGATTGCATCATTTGCGATCTTATAAACATTTGAAATCTCGAAAATCCTAACAGAATCTTTTTGCCTTCTTTCATTGAAAAGCAAATTCTCGATAAGTGATTTTTCAATTGAAGTTCTAAAATAGGATTTATTTTTATCAAGCGGATTATCAATAGCGATTGATTCATTTGTTTTTTCAGTGAAGGGTATATTGATAGTTTCTGAAAAGCCTTTTTTTACCATATAAAATCTCAATTTATTATCAATATCTGAGGGAGTTGTATCTTTATTAAAAATAGTTATTTCATTCCTTGGAATATTGTCATAACCAATAACTCTTCCAAGTTCCTCTGCGATATCATTTATGCCATTGATGTCGGACCTAAAGGAAGGAACTTCTATTGTATCGACAATCTTAAACCCTAATTTTCTAAGTATTTCTTTTGACTTTGACTTATCAATCTGCATACCAAGAATCTTTTCAATTTTATCTAAATCAAATTTAATTTCTTTTGTTTTAGTTTCTCTATATTCAATAGTTTGAATTTTTACATCCTTAATTAAAGCATGATCATTAACTATATGAAGAAATCTTCTCATAATATATTCATGGATTTCTGAATCCGTCCCCCTTTCAAACCTATATGCAGCATCAGATTTTATGTCATGAAGAATTGTCTTGCCGATTATTGATGATGGATTGAAAAAGGCGCACTCTAATAAAATTTTATTAGTTTCATCATTACATGCCGAGTTTAAACCACCCATAATCCCAGCAAAATTAACTATCTTTGTTTGATCGCTAAAAACTAGGCTATCTTCACCAAGCTCGATCTCTTTATTAATAAGGGAAGTAAAATTGATTTTTTCCTTTGTTCTCTGAAGGCTCAGGCTTCCATTAAGTTTTGAAAAATCATAGCAATGGGTTGGCTGGCCTGTTTCATATTGAATATAATTTGACACATCAGTAAAGAAATTATTTTTTGTAAGTTTTAAGTCAATGAAATAATCCTCAAGATAATCCTTGTAATTCGTTGGTGGTGAGTCAATTTCAACTTTTAAAAAAGATATTTTTGGACAATCTTCAACACAGTGATTAACAAATCCAAAATCTATTTCCTCTATTTCTTCATCATAAATATCATTAAACTCTTTCTTTTGGTTACAAAAATAGTTCAATTCTCTTTGTATACCTCTAACCGATAAACAGTCGCCTCTATTTGGAGTAATCTCTATATCGATTACATTTTTATCGATTTCATTTTCATGACCAAGCTGGAATAAAAGCTCGCTTAACTCGCTTGATGACAAATTTTTATTAAGTCCTTCCTGGATGCTTTTGATAGAAAATTTCATTTGAACTGTTCTAAAAAATCAAGATTTGACTTATAAAATTCTCTTATATCAATAATTTCATGTTTCAACATTGCTATTCTTTCGATACCTAGACCAAAAGCAAATCCTGAAAACTTTTCTGAATCAATATTACAGTTTTCCAATACAACAGGATTTACAATTCCACATCCAAGTATTTCAAGCCATTTGTTAGTGTTTTCAGAGAAAATATCAACTTCTGCAGATGGCTCTGTAAAAGGAAAATATGATGGTCTAAAGCGTATCTTTGTATCGCTTCCAAAGATGAAGGTAATTATTTTATATACTTGGTCTTTTAAATTTGAAAAGCTTATATTTTTATCAACACAAATACCTTCTAATTGATGGAACATTGGAAGGTGGGTTGCATCATCATCTTTTCTATAAACCTTTCCATTTGATATGAATGCAATTGGTGGTTTTCTCTTAAGCATTCCTCTTATTTGGACTGGAGACGTATGAGTTCTTAGTAGATGTGATTTATTTTCTACATAAAAAGTATCATGCATCTGTCTAGCTGGATGAAGTTTATGAATATTTAACATGTCAAAGTTAAACTCTTCAGTTTCAATTTCAGGCCCATCAATAAATTCATAGCCTTGAGCTGTAAGAAAATTAATCAAAATATTATTTATATTTGTAATTGGATGGATTGAGCCTAGTTCTTTAGTAGAATCTAAAGAAGGAGGTGTAGGGGTTTTCATCAAGAATTTCTTGCTATTTCAACTACCTTTGTAAATGCGGGAGCATCATTTACAGCTAAATCTGCAAGGATCTTTCTGTTTAGCAAGACTTTGCTTTTACTCAGACTATTCATCATTTGAGAATAACTCGTTTCATTGAGTCTGGCAGCTGCATTGATCCTTGAAATCCACAATGATCTGAAAGTCCTCTTTCTGTTCTTTCTATCTCTAAAGGAATATTGTAATGATTTAATTGCAGATTGCTTTGCAGTCTTAAATAATCTACTTCTTGCTCCATAATGGCCTTTCGTACTGCTTAAGGTTTTCTTATGTTTCTTTTTTGCAGTTAAAGCTTTTGTAGTTCTTGGCATAGTCTTACTTTATCAAATTTGAAGCAACCTTGAGTGTGGTTCCGCTTAATTTATTGAGTCCTCGGTTATGTCTCTTTCTTTTTGTTGATTGTTTTGAAAGTATATGATTCCTATTAGCACTTCTTACTTTCACAGAACTTGATGTTTTCTTAAAACGCTTGGCAGCACCTGAATGTTTTTTTAATTTATAACCCATTTTTAATTCAACTCTTTTTTTTCGGTGAAAGAACCATTAATAACTGCCTTCCCTCCAGAGAAGCCTCTTGATCAATCTGAGCAATTTCCTCTAGATCACTGCTTACCTTGTTTAATAAATTTAGTCCCATTTCACTATTAAGTATTTCTCTTCCCCTAAAACGGACGCTTATTTTAGTCTTAACTCCTGAAAGAATAAAGCTTTTTATTTTATTTAGTTTTACTTGATAGTCAGCTGAATCTGTTGTGGGTCTAAATTTAATTTCTTTTGAAGATGATTTTTTCCTCACCGTCTTAGATGAAGAGGTATTTTTCTTTTTTGTGAAAAGAAGTTTATTGTAATCTAATATTTTACATACAACTTGATCTGATCCTTTTGGTGATACTTGAACTAGATCAAGAGATAATTTTTTTGCAGATTCAAGTGCATTATCCAATGATACAATGCCCTCTTTTTCACCATCAGAATTTATTAGCATTACCTCTGATGCTTTAATGCGATCGTTAATAATTGAAGTTTTTTTATTTTTCCTGGCTATTTTAGGACCTCTAGAAGTTAAATTTGTTTAATCATTTATGAGTAAAATGATTTGGATAGTTGCTAACAGAATATATGCCATATTAATTTTGTGATCATTTTAAACTAAAAAAAGTTTTAATCAATTTTTAAGGCTGTAAAATACTAGTCTTCCAACTAGCTTTATCTTTGAGGTATTCCTGTCTTTTATTTAATCTATTATGGTGACCCTCCCAAAACTCAAAATAAAAAGGAGTAAAGGAGAAGCCTCCCCAGAATGATGGCCTATTTTTCAGGGCTTGTTTATCTTGAAGGATATCCTCATAACGATTGACAACATTTTCATAAGAGTTAATTTTTTTTGACTGATTGGATGAGATCGCTAGAGCATTCTTCTCAACTGATCTGTTTTTAAAGTGCTCATCCGATAAAGCCTCGGGAGATAATTTTATAGTTGCTTTCATCCTTATCTGCACATTAATTGTATTCCAATAAAATAAAGCAGCTATTTTATTGTTATTAATAAAAGACTTAGCCTTTGGGCTTTCATAGTTTGAAAAAAAAATCCAATCTTCTGAATCAACATATTTTAGGTTTACATACCGTGACTCAACTTGGTCGAATTCATTGAGAGAAGATATACATACAGCCTCTATATTTTTTTGTTTTGCATCAAAAGCATTTTGATATGTTCTATAAAATTTCTTGTAAGGCTCATCAGACATTTTTTCAAGAAATTCAATCATTTAATTTTAATAAATTCTAATTTTCCACAAATATAATGATAGACAGATTCATGCACTTGCTGAATCTTTGCTGTTTTATTTGATGGAACGTTTATGTTTATATCTGACAAAGGTTTTAAGTCTCCTCCATCAGAGCCTGTTAATGATATTACTTTGATATTCTTTCTTCTACTCACTTTAGCTGCAGAAATTATATTTGAACTATTTCCGCTTGTGCTGATTGCCAAAAGCACACCTGAGTTATCTGGAAATGATTCAATTTGTCTAGAAAAAATTGAATCGTAATCTTCATCATTCGACCATGCAGTTATAAATGCAGGATTTGCAACTAGGCTAATTACATTAAAAGGATTCCTATTTAACTCGAATCTTCCTACAAGCTCAGCATGAATATGGTTCGCATCTGCTGCTGAGCCTCCGTTTCCACAAACATAAAGAGCTTTTTTTTCTTGAAAAGCTAATGAAATTTCTTTAATAGCTTTTTCTATTGATAGTGAATCAATTACATCAGCCGATTTAGTTAGAAGCTCAGCTGACTCCAATAGATATGTCTTAAAATCTAAATCCTTAAAATCTTCGTTCATGCTTTTTCTAAATAATTTTCAATATAATCTTGCACACCTTCTTCGAGTGTATAGAATTTTTTATCATACCCATGCCCTTTTATTTTACAAATGTCAGCTTGAGTAAAATTTTGATATTGTTCTTTTAACATATCTGGCATTTCAATATACTCAATTTTAGCCTCTTTTCCCATGACCTCAAAAACTGATTTAACAAGGTCATTAAATGATCTTGCTTTGCCTGTGCCAACATTTATTACGTCACCAAAGTCAGACTTCTTTAAAATCCAGTCAATTATCTTGACACAGTCTTTTACGTATATGAAATCTCTCAATTGATGACCATCTTTAATATCTTTATCATTTGATTTAAAAAGCTTAACCTTGCCATTTTTCTGAATTTGCTTATGAGCTTGAGCGACCATACTTTTCATTCCAGCTTTATGATCTTCTCTTGGACCATAAACATTAAAAAACTTTAGTCCTGCCCAAACAGGAGGTGCATTTCCATTTTTGACCTCTTGAAAAACCCATTTATCAAATTGATTTTTACTCCATCCATACAAATTTATTGGTCTTATTTTCTCTAAATACTTAATATCAAATGAGTCTAAGAAACCATTTCTTCCATCTCCATATGTTGCTGCAGAGGAAGCATAAATAAATTTAATTTTTTTTTCAGAACATAGTTTCCAAATCATGTAAGGAAAGTTCATATTATTTCTAACAATAAGATTTAAATCTCTCTCTGTTGTTGATGAAATAGCGCCCATATGGATAACTGCTGTAATGTTCTCATAACTATCATTCAAAAATGCGCTTAAATCATCAGGTTTTAAAAACTCTTTTATATTTATATTTGAAAGGTTCTTTAGCTTATTGTCATCATCAAAAGTATCTACAGCTATGATATTTTTGTCAGAGTGATGTTCATGAATGAATTCACAAACATTAGATCCTATGAATCCAGTAGCACCTGTAACAACAATCATTTTAATTTTTCAATAATTCTTGTAGAGCTTCTATCTTCTAGTAAAGATATTCTCTTTACTTTTCCAGAATATGATTTTACAAAACTAGAGCCTACAATTTGATCTATTTTGTAGTCTGAACCTTTGAACAAAAAATCAGGTTTGATTTTTTTTATAAGATTTAGTGGTGTTTTTTCTTCAAAAATTACTATCATATCTACGAACTTTAAGCTTTCAAGAAGTTTTGCACGGTCGCCAACTGAATTTATTGGCCGCCCAGGCCCTTTCAAAGAGCGAACAGATTTATCACTGTTCAAGCCAATGATTAGAAAATCACATTCTTTTTTTGCTTCTCTCATGAGATGGCAATGTCCTGGATGAAGAATATCAAAACAACCATTAGTGAAACCTATTTTTTTAGAGCTTCCTAATAGTTTTTTTAATTGTTTTTTCGTCAGATGATCATTGTGAAGGATCAACTCCTCAGAAATATCTTTTTGAAAAATTTCTAGATATGAAACAGACGTTGCGCCTAATTTATTGACAGCTATTCCTGCAGCAACATTCGAAAGTCTTACTGCTTGCTTTATAGAAGAGCCTAAAGAAAGGAAATTACTTATAGTTGCAATTACGGTATCGCCTGCTCCAGAGACGTCAAATACTTCTTCAGCAGATGCAGAGAATACATATTTTTTTTCAGGATTTACTAAAATCATCCCATTTTCGCCAAGGGTAATGAGGATATTTTCAATTTTGTATTTTTTAAGCTTGTTTTTTGCATGCTTAGCAATACTCTCAATAGGAATATCTTTTTCTCCACACATATCACAAAATTCTCTGTAGTTTGGCTTGACTAAGAAACTATTTGAATATTTCTCAAAGGAGTTTGATTTAGGATCAACCAGTGATTTTCCTCCCATTTTTTTTATAAGAAGAATTAATTTTTTAGTGAATGTTTCATTAAAAAACCCTTTCCTATAGTCTGAAATTATAAATAAATCATCCTTCCTGAGATTTTTTCGAACAGAGCTAAGGATTTCAGCTTGAAATTTAGGATCTAGAAACTGCTCCTCTTCATCATCAATTCTAATGATCTGATTAGAACCAGAAAATATCCTATTTTTATGTGTTGTTTTATTTCTTTTATCCTCAAAAACTTTGATCGAACTGTTATTTTTTGGGAGAAGACTTTTTATAATCTTGCCCGAATCGTCTTTTCCAACCAAAGAGTATAAAAAAACGTTATTTGAAAACTCAATAAGATTATTAAAAACATTCCCAACCCCGCCAAGGTTATATGAAAAAGATTTCATTTTTAATACCGGAAAAGGGCCTTCTGGAGAGAGTCTTTCAGAAGAATTGAAGCTATTTTGATCAAGCATAATATCTCCAGCACAAAAAATATTATTTCTTTTTACCTGACTTAGCCTTTCAACCAATGATTCTTTATTTTTCATATGTCATCCAAATTTAAATATTTTGATGTTTTTATATTAAGTTTATCTCTCATGGATTCTAAATTATCAAGTTCCTTATTACTAATATTTTCTTTAAGCAAGATAGCCTTTTCAAAACCTGCATTGTATGCAAAATGTATATCCTCAACTTTATCCCCAATATAGCAAGATTTTGAATCTTTAAAGCTATAAACCCTCTTTAAGAAGTTCAAGCTTTCAATTTGAGGTTTTCTCCATTTTTCCGCAGCTAATGAAATAGAATAATCAGGATGAAATGGAATAGCAATAATCGCTAAAATCAAAACATTGCATTCTTTAAGTCTCATAAAAAGTTCATCTGTAAATAAGTAATAATCCTCCCAGGTAAACAAATTTCTATCAATTCCTGACTGGTTAGTTATTACTATAAATTCATACTTATTTGAAAGGCCTGATAAGACCTCAAGATTTTGATCCATCAACTTTATATCGTTAATCTTATGGGGATATCCACTGTCATTTATAAGAACTCCGTCTCTATCAAGAAAAAGAATTTCTTTTGAATTAGATTTTGCTGAAAATGAAAAAGAGCATCCATTATCAAGGATTTGATGCTCTAAATTATTCATAAAAAATTATTTTAGGACTAATTTTTTTGGATTTGATCTAATATCCAACTATATGTCTTGGAAATACCATCTTCTAAACTTAAAGATGGTTCCCAACTGAGTTTTTTCTTTATAAGTCTGTTATCAGAGTTTCTTCCATTAACTCCGATTGGGCCATCGATATGGTTTATGGAAATTTTTTTGTTTGCAACTGAAGAAACAATTGATACAAGCTCATTTATAGAAACCATCTCTTCTGAGCCAATGTTTACTGGTCCGTAAAAATTTGATCTCATTAGTTTAAGTGTTCCCTCAATACACTCATCTATATATAGAAAAGATCGAGTTTGCTCTCCATTTCCCCAAACATCAATTATGTCATCAGATTTTGCAAACGCAATCTTTCTACAAATTGCTGCTGGAGCTTTCTCTCTTCCGCCATCCCAAGTCCCTTCTGGACCAAATATATTATGATATCTTGCTATATGGCATTCGATATTATAATTTCTTGCATATGCTTCATAGAGCCTTTCGCTAAAAAGTTTTTCCCATCCATAGTCTGAATCAGGATTAGCTGGATATGCAGAGGATTCTTCTGTTAAGGGATTTTTTGAATCGGTTTGATTATGCTCTGGATAAATACATGCGGACGAAGAATAAAAAATTTTTTTTATATTTCTTTTGTGGCAAGCATCTAAAAAATTCAAATTAATTAAGCCGGAGTTATGCATAATATCAGCATCATTTTCACCAGTAAAAATAAAGCCTGCTCCTCCCATATCTGCCGCAAGTTGGTAAACTTCATCAAACTTTAAATCTACAACCCTAGATACAAAATCTTGATTACGTAAATCTCCAATTAGAAAGTCATCAGCTTGAGTCTCAGAGAATTCAGGGAATTTTAAATCAGCACCCCTAACCCAGCATCCCTCTGATTTAAGAGCATTTACTAAGTGTGAACCAATAAAGCCACCTGCTCCACATACTAAAACTTTTTTCATAAATTCCTCTTATGTAATTATAACATTTATCACTTTAAAAAAATTACACATTTTTTAAGAAGTAAAGGTCTTCTTAAAGAAATCTTCTAAATCTTGATCAACTTGTCTTTGTTTTTTTCGAAATAGTAACGAATTATTTTGATACGAATAGTTTTTTTTACTCAGTATATCTTCAACGACAACTTTAAAATCATCTATATTATTGCATACATATATCAAATCACTTTTAAGCTTCATTTCAAGGATGTTCACAACAAAACAATTTTGGGAAATTGCATCAAAAACAGTTAAATTTTCTGGATTATCCGCTAAATTGATAAATACCTTTGATCTCCTGAATATATCTATAAGTTCATTTCTATCTATATATCCTAAATGATTGATTTTTTTTGATTCAAATTTTTCTCCAAAGATAAAAACTTTATAACCCAGATCAGAAAAGTATTTTGAGATCTTTTTTGTCTCATTTGGATACTTGGAGTCATGATTACGGTAATAAAAAACAATGTCTATATCCCTCAAAATTTCTTCTTCAAAAATATTATTTTGTGACGGTAAAAGATTTATTGAAGAAACAGCTGGAAATATACTAAAGCCCTTTAGGAATTTATCTATTGATGAGTTTGCTGCAATAACCTTGATATTAAATATCTTTATTATTAAAACCGAAATAAAATAGAATACTTTCATGAGATGCACTCTTAAAAAATTTCTTGATATAGTTCTATACTTGCTTTCTTTAAAAATACCACCGACTATTGGTCCAAGCTTAAATTTGCATAGCACAGACATTAAAAAAATTGGAAATTGCCAAAGTGGGAGATAATTAAGATATAGTCTATCTTCAAATCTTCTGTTCAACAAAAGTATTAGGATGCCTTCAATAGGGTATAAAAATCTTTGCTTAAAAAGGTTCTTTGATCTTTGCATTGAAATATTTGATCTATTTTTCCTCTTTAAACTTATAACTCGTGATTTTTTTATTAAGAAAATCTTGCTTGGGGTTATAACAAAAATCTTCTTGTTTGTTACTGTGGATAATTTGATTATAAAACTTCTAGCAAGGATTCCCTCTCCACCAAGATTATCAAATTCAATTGCCCAGCATAAGATCATTTTTTACTAGACACTTTTGAGTAAGTCTTCCAGGTTTTTAGATACTGATACATCATTAATTTCTTTATTAAGCTCACACCCTTTCTTACTTTTCACAGAAATATATTTATTTTTCGAATCTATATTTGAAATTAGAGCAGTTGGACCTGAAGACGGAAACCAATTTGCAAGTCTAAGCCGATGAGGAACTATCGCAATTATAGGCTTTCTTTTATAGGCAGCATAATGAAGAAGTCCTGTATCTACTGAGACGACAAGATCTGACTTATCAATAATCAAAAGCGCTTCTTCTAAACTTGTTTTACCGCTCAAATTATTTACGCTTGGTATGTTGTGATCAAACTTATTTTTTCCAATTATATTTACTGATGAGATATCAAATTTATTTTGCAAAATGTTAAGAATCCTTTCTATTTGGGTAATATTAAGATTTTTTTGATATTCTTTTCCATCCCAAACTATTGAAATATTTAAAGAGTCATTTCTTATATTCTTTAAATGATTTAAAAATTGCTCATTATTTCTTAATATTGAACCGTAAAAAGTTTGAGTTCCTTCGTTGAGTATTTCTATATCTGCTTTAGTAAAAAATCTTAACAAAGTTACAAATATTTTATCTCTAAAGTTTAAACTTTGTGTCATCATAAAAAATCTTGCATTGTTGTCTTTAGAGACTATTTTTTGGATTTTTTCAATGGTACATAATGAAATTTTGGATGATGTTTGTTTGGAAATTGATCTAATTGTGTTTACGTAGTTTGCCTCTATTCTATTGAAGAAAAAAGATTGCTTTGAATCACTTACTAACAATCTTGCATTTAATAACTTTGAGGCTTCAACAGCAGTGATTATATCGCCAATAAAACCAAATCTAATTAAATAATTCACTATTAGCTGACCTTTTAATTTTCCTCATTGATTAGTAATTTTAGTTCTAACAGTTCTTTTTTGGATGCCAGAGCATTTAGCCTTTCCTTTGGTGGATTTACAATTGGAATTATTACAAGATTTCCATGGTTGTTTATTTTTAGTTGAAAAAATTTATATCCAAACTTGCCTAGAAATCTTTGACATTCATAATAAGTCTCTTCAAAAATCTCAATAATTATATCTGGAGAATTTTTGTCTATAGTGTTTCCTCCTCCCGTTAGGCAATTTAACTCAAATCCCTCAACATCTATCTTTATCAAATCAATATTTATATTTTCAATTAATGAATCAAGTGTTTTTTGTTTGATAGAATATTTAATTGGTTTTTGGAATGTTATTATTTGGAAAATCTTTTCGGGAAATCGTAAAAACCGATTGTTAGAATCAATTGAAACGGTTCCGCTATCAAAATTTTCTTGAGATAAGACTAAGTCTTTATTCTCATTTCCTAAAGCAACATTGATGCATTCTATATTTTTCAACCCTAAGTCTCTGACTATTCTAATTAAATCATTGAAAACGAGAGGATTTGGTTCAAAACTTATGACTTTTGCATTTTTAGAAATTGCTGTTGAAATGGAATGATGACCCCAATTTGATCCAATGTCTATGAATGTACCATTATTTGGGAGCAACTTATTAATTGTTTCTGTTACTTCTCTTTCATAACCATCAGTGTATTGAGGAAAGTAAATTGAATGGAACTGAGAATTTGTACTTCTTATTTTAAAGAATTTATTTTTAAAGGAAGCTTTTACATCAAGTTTAATATCATTTTTGAGTAAACTAAAAGCAATCCTATTGAACAAGATACGAAAGAAATACCTCACTATCCTAGGGTATCTATCGTTATTGAGGAAAAGATAAAACCTCATAAAAAAGTTTTTATTTATTTGAAAGTATTTTTCAAATGGGAGTGTAATTTCTTTTGTCATTATAGGTCTTTATAATCAAATAAATTAATCCAATAGTCCAAAAAAGAACCTCAAATTTCAGAATATCAAATGTTGAGCTAGACATAATACCCAACAAAACAAGCAAATGAAAATTATTAACCCAAGGACTTGTTTTAAAAAGCATGTAACCAAGAGACAATGATAGATGCAAATATAAAAGCAATATAATTAAAACTATTGGTGATAAGTTTGGCCTGCAAACGACATCACCAATAACTGTTGGTGTAATGTTATAACCAGCACTCAAAAGACCAACATTATCATAAAATACCATTGTCGGATTAAATGTTGAACCGGTAGATATGTATTGATAAAGAGCATTAAAATAAAGTTCAATTAGTGAATTTTCAGAATATTGACATATTTGCATTGAATTCAACATACTTAAACCAACGTCCATATATCTCAAAAAGATGCCCAAGTTAATTATGCTCAGCGCCAAAATCCCAAGCATAATCATTAGAAAATATCTTAGGCTATTTTTTCCTGAGCAAATTATCCATAATAATATAATCGAAAATAAGCTTGCTTTTGAACCAGATGATCCAAAAAAAATTCCAGCAGCAAAGCAGATCAGCAACCCAAATATTTTAGGTCTATATATTGGAATAAGACATGCAAGAAAGAAAAGACTTAAAAAAGAAAAGAATATATTCCCGCCAACGGCTTGCGCAAAATCTCTAAAATTTATTTCTAGTAAAAGAGCAGAAAATCCAAAACCTAAAAAAACAGCTAAAAAATTGGTAATTGAATAGTTTTTAGGTGTTTTGATATATCTTTCATGAAAAGAAAAAAACAATAAGAATATTATGCTTACAAAAACTGCTAAAAAATAATTTGATGACAGAACATCGGGTTCAAGCCATGCAGGAATGCTTAAACTAGTTGATTGTGGAGTAATGATATTTTGTAGTAGTAAAAAAAATAGTGGGGAAACTACCATTGGAAATAGCATTACTGCAGAAAGGATAGGAAAGTTGTTTTTATTTTTCATGATAGAAAATCTTTCCAAACTTTTGGATTCCTCTTGGCAAAAAAAACAAAATAGTCACCAATCTTTTAATACGTCTTTTTGTATCATTTCTGAGTCTCCATAACCACTCAAGACCAATCTTATTTATAATTTCTGGGACAATCTTTTCCTCGCCTAGAAGCATATTTAATGCGCCTCCTGTGCAAAAGAATTGAGTTTCTGGATTTTTTTCACTTAAAAGAACTGCAAGCTCCTCTTGCTTTGGGCTTGGTATGTTGATTATTACAATACCTTCAAGATTTTCATTAATTTCTTGAAATATTTCATCTGATGATCCATAAGAAACATTTCTTAATTCCCAATTAATGTCTTTCAATAAATCAATTTTGTCATCAAATTTATCACCAATGAAACTTACCTTTTGATTTGATTTTTTAGAAACTTCTAAAACGTTTTTTAGTAATTTTCTTCCAGGAATCTTTTTAAAGTTACATGAAACAAAAAATGCGAATAGTCCATCGGGCCAGAAAATAAATTTTTTTGATAGTAATTCAGCAGGTATTTTATTTATAACCTCGCTAAAAAAAGTTGCATTCATTGCTGCTACGATTCTTTTTTTACTTTTGACTATTGATTCCAAGTCAAGTGATAACTCAATTGATAATCTTTCATTCATAGATTCTTGATGTCCAGAAATGTCTTATTGGTCCAATTAAAATCTTAGTAATATATATAAAAAAACATAGCCAAAAAGTAATACTCCACTTTGAAGAGGAGTATTCAACTATTTCTCTTGCGAATCTCATCGGTGGAATAAGCTTGTATCCAAGCACTTCTTTAAGCTTATGAGGATTACTTGATAACCCTCTCTCTCTGTGAAGAATGATTTTTTCATCATATAACCAATTCCCAAATGAAAGGATCTTTGCTGAAAGTGCAACATCATCACCAAAATAAGAAATCTTAGGATAATTATTTATGAAAATCTGAGTTTTTATTATTCCATAGTATCTTGAGTTAGCGCCAACGTGAAGAAGGAATTTACAAAATCTTGATCTTAAATCGCCTTTTAGTTCAATATTTGTTTTATCTTCGACAAGTTTTGATCCATAAATAAAACTTGATTTGAAATTACAACCAACTGAGTAATCATCTTGGTCCAAACTCTCAACTGTATTAGGTAGGTTGGTAGTATCAATTAAGTAATCATCTGATCCAATCGGAAGAAGATATTTTGTTTTAACTTTTTCTGCAATTGAATAAATGCTAAGGGCTCCAATATTTTTTTCTTGATAAAATATTTTTATTTTTGGATGTTCACTATAACGCTCTAAAATCTCTTTAGTCCCATCTGTTGAATTATTATCAGATATTAATATCTCTATGCCTTTGTCTGCAAGGGGTACTAAATAATCAATGCATTTTGAAATTGTATTCTTTGAGTTGAAAACCGGAACAATAATTGAAAGCTTGCTTGCAACATTTTCCCATTTGCTTTTCATAATATATTTTATTTTTGATTTCTTAAGATTGGAATGAATTTCCAAGTTCTTTTTAAATAGGTTAAGGCTAATATTGAGGATGACATAAAACATATTATGCAGAAAATAATGGAATTAAAAATTGTTTCTGGGTAAAAATCAAAAGTATCAATTAAAAATCCTAATAAAAACATAGAAAATATTGGATAAATAATTATCTCTAAAAACCATTTAACTCTATCACGTGGAAATATCTTTTTTATGCTTAAATTTGCTGAGAAATATAAAAAAATTAAGTTAGTTAATGGCCAACATGCTGCTGCACCCAATGTGCCAAAGTTTTTTATTAAAATAATTAATAACGGAATGATTATGATAACTGCGATCAAATTACTTCTAATTGCGATTTTAGTTATTCCAAATGAAAGTTGAAGATAGTAAGGCATCCAACAAATAACATTGATAAAAGATCCAAAAGATAAAATCGAGATAATTTTGCTAACCTCAATTGCTAATTCGTGACTGCCTGACCAAGCCCAAATAAGATTATATGATGCTACTAATAGTGTAAAGCAAATACCTATTGTAAATAAAACAGTAAGTTGAGATGCCTCAAAAAAATTTTTCCTCATCTTCTCAAGATCATTTGAATTATAAAGCTCACATAATTGAGGATAATATGTTGTGCTTATTGGACTTGCTAACTTTGTTATTATGCCAATACATGTGTATGCAAAAATATAAAATCCAAGATCAGATAAATTAAGCATTTTACCAAGAATGATTTTATCTAATTGAGTTAATACTGTCCCTAAAAAAAGAATTACAAACATCGCGCTTGCAAAGGATGCGATGGGTCTAAGTTTTGCTATAGATATAATGGATCTAGTTTTTGAAAAAGAGAATCTTTTATAAACGAAATACTTCATTATGCTGACATAAATCAGGGAAATTGAAATATGCCAATATAAAAAATACTCAATATCATAGTCAAAGGTTGTTATGAGTATTACTGATCCCAAAGACTTAAAGATAGCTCCAAAACTAATGATGACATTCATAATCAAATGATTTTGCAACCCTAGTAAAGCACCTCTATAAAGACTCTCTAACAAGCCAAAGCATGACAAAACAGCTACTGAAAACAAA
>MDTB01203323.1_pt1 | contig 21077 bp, 19 predicted proteins | sample 811161 | NCBI WGS metagenome assembly MDTB01 (sample SAMN05326650, study PRJNA326480) | marine metagenome | isolation source: seawater | place: Mediterranean Sea | collected 2009
AAAAATATTTTAAATAATTCTTATATCTTTACAGATGATGCCGTTGATTTAGATCTAAATAGAATATGGTTTAATGATAATTGGTGGAAAGAAAATTTAAATGATAAATCACCAGGTTTTGTTGGTGTTGGGTGTGGTTTGCCAATATCAGGAAATTTTTCTAGTTTGGGTTACACTATAAAGAATCCTGATACCAGTATTTATCAGAATTTTAATCATTAATGTCATTAAGTGTTGTTATTCCAGTTTATAATGAAGAAGAAATAATTTTGAACACTTTAAATGATATTTATAATCATTTAAAAAAAAATGAAATAGACTTTGAGCTTATTGTAATTGATGATTTTTCGATAGATAAATCTGCCTCCTTGATAGATGATTTTTGTTTAAAAAATAAAAATGTCTTTTTATTTAAAAATATTAAAAAAGGTTTAGGCTCTGCAATTAGTTTGTCTATAGAAAAGGCCAATAAAAATTTTATTAGTATCTTTATGTCAGATAAATCTGATAATCTAAACGATTTAGTTACTTATTATAATACTATTAAAAATAAAAATTTAGACGCAGTTTTTGGTTCAAGATTTTTTACCACAGTCAAAGGTTAACGGATATCCTATTGTTAAATTAATTTTAAATAGAATTTTTAATTTCTTTGTAAAAATTTTATTAGTTTCAAAATATAATGATTTTACAAATGCTTTTAAAATTTATAAACGAGAAGTTTTATTATCTTTCAGACCTATAGTATCTGAAGATTTTAATATTTTTTTAGAATTGCCATTGAAGACAATTTCTAGACGCTGTAAGTATATCATTATACCCATTTCATGGGATGGACGAACAAAAGGAAAAAGTAAATTTCAAATAAAAGAACTAGGGTCAAAGTATTTATTTACTTTGTTTTATTGTCTTTTAGAGAAAATCCTTTTAGGTAAAAAATATTAAATATGAAAGTTTTATTAGTAGGCGGTGCAGGTTATGTTGGGGGAGGGTTAGTAGATTTATTATCAAGTAAGCATGACGTGATTGTATATGATAATTTGCTTTATGAAGACTCCTATTTAAAGAATATTAAATTTGTATTTGGTGATATCAGAGATTACAGCAAAATATCAAAATATTTTAAATGGGCTGACGCAGTTGTATGGATGGCAGCTTTAGTAGGTGATGGCGCATGTAGCATTAATCCAAATGTCACAATTGACGTTAACTTAAATACAGTAAAAAATTTAAAGAAAAAGTTTAATAAAAAAATAATTTTTTTTTCAACATGCTCAGTTTATGGCGCACAGGATAAATTGTTGGATGAAACATCAGAGGTTAAACCCTTGTCTGTATACGCTACAACAAAACTTGAAGCAGAAAAAGTTCTTAAAAATACTGATGCTATAATTTTTAGATTGGGCACATTGTTTGGCAAAGGTGACGATTTCTCAAGAGTAAGAATGGATTTAGTTGTAAATACTCTTGTTGCAAAGGCAATATATGAAAAAAAAATAAGTGTGTTTGGTGGAGAGCAATATAGACCACTACTACATGTTAAAGATGTTGCTATAGCTGTAGAAAAATCAATCAAATCAAAAAAGAGCGGTGTTTATAACTTGCATTATAAAAACATGATTATTCATCAAATTGCGAATGAAGTTAAAAAAAATTTCAAAAATTTGATAATAAAGAAAATTAATATGAAATTTCAAGATTTAAGAAATTATCGAGTGTCATCAAAAAAAGCTATTGCTGAATTAGGTTTTAAACCAAAATTTGATTTAAAGTTTGGTATCCAAGAAATGAAAAAATTAATTCTTGAAAAACGAATAAAGGATATAAATAATGCAAGATATACAAACCAAATTTATTTAAAAAAATTTAAAAGTTTAGAGTAAATATGATGAAAACAAGAAAACCGTATTTAATTAGTGGAGGAGACTTTACAGACGATAGAGGCAATTTAGTATTTAACAATGCCTTGAGTTTTACTAAATCAAAAATTAAAAGATTTTATATAATAGAAAATCATAAGCAGAATTTTATAAGAGCTTGGCATGGTCACAAAAATGAGGGAAAATTTTTTTTAGCACTCTCCGGAACTTTTTTAGTGTGTGCGGTAAGGATTGATAATTTCAAAAAGCCATCAACAAAAATGAAAGTTGAAAAATTTATTCTTACCCAAAATAGAGGAAATGTTCTACATATACCAAAAGGTTACGCTAATGGTTTAAAAAATTTAACATCACAAAATCAATTAATTGTTTTTTCAGATAAATCTATAAAAGATAGTTTAAATGATGATTATAGGTATGATTACGATTATTGGAATGTTTGGAAGGAAAATTTTAGATGAAAAAAAACATCCTAATTCTTGGATCAACGGGCATGCTAGGAATGGAAGTTTTAAGAAGTTTTCAAAGTATAAACAATGTCAATATTTATGCTTCTTATAGAAAAAAGCAGTACTTAAAAAATCTAAATAAAAAAAAAAACTACTTTTTTCAAATTTGATGTTGATCATACCAATATACTCAAACGATTAAGTAAAAAAAAAATTTTAGTAATTAATTGTATTGGAATTATAAAACCTTTTATAAATGAGACCGACAGTAATTCTATATTTGAAGCAATAAAAGTAAACACTAACTTCCCACATATGTTGAAGAAAATTTTTTTAAAAAAAAAAGGAAACAAAATATATCAAATTGCAACTGATTGCGTATATAGCGGAAACAAAGGGAATTATCTTGAAAGTAGCGCTCATGATTGCACAGATGTTTATGGCAAAACAAAAAGCTTAGGAGAAGTGGTACACAGTAAGTTTTATAATATACGTTGTTCAATTATTGGACCGGAAATAAAAAATAAAGTTTCGCTGTTGGAATGGTTTAAAAGTCAAAAAAAAGGTAGTAATTTAACAGGCTTTGCAAATCATAGTTGGAATGGTTTAACCACTCACGCTTATGCTGAGGCCTTAAGGTCAATAATTGTTAATAAAATAAAAATTCCAAATGATTTTCATTTATTACCAAAAAAACAAATATCAAAATACGAACTTTTGTTAGAATTTAAAAAAAAATTTTTAAGAAATGATTTAAAGATAAAAAAAATTAATCACTCATTTAATATTAACAGAACTTTAAACTCAAAATATAAAAAAATTAACCAGATTATATGGAAACAAAGCAAGTATTATGCTGTTCCTACAATTCAACAAATGGTATCTGATTTATGAAATTGAAAGTATTAACAATATTAGGTACACGTCCTGAGATTATTCGCTTGAGTCAAATCATAAATCTTCTAGATAAAAATGCTAATCACAAAATAATTCATACAGGTCAAAACTTTGATTATAATTTAGACAAAATTTTTTTTAATGAGTTTAATATTAGAAAACCAAATTTTTTTCTAGATGCCAGAGGCAGTTTTGCTCAACAAATTGGAAAAATTTTAATTGGTACTGAAAAAATAATTAAAAAATTTAATCCCGATAGATTTTTAGTTTTAGGAGATACGAACAGTAGTTTAGCCGCAATATCTGCTAAAAGATTGGGTGTTACAGTATATCATATGGAGGCAGGCAATAGAAGTTACATTAAAAACTCACCAGAGGAGGTTAATAGAAAAATAATTGATCATTCAAGTGATATTTTCTTACCCTATACATACAGAAGTGCAGAAAATTTAAAACAAGAAGGTGTATCTAGAAATAAAATTTTTGTAACAGGAAATCCAATTGGTGAAATTTTGTTGAAATATGAACAAAAAATAGATTCATCTGAAATTATGAAAAAATTAGGTTTGACAAATAAAAATTTTTTTCTTTTAACTCTTCATAGAGAAGAAAATGTAGATAAAAAAGAAAATTTAAAAAAAAATATCTCAATTATTACCCATATTGTTAAAAAGTATAAAAAAAAATTAATTTGGCCAATTCATCCTCGAACCAAAAAAAATATTGTCAAATTTAATATTAAAATAGAAAAAAAATTTATAAAACTTGTTGATCCACTGGGTTTTTTTGATTTTACAAATTTAGAAAAAAACTCTTTATGCACGTTAACAGATAGTGGAACAGTTCAGGAAGAGTGCGCAATATTCAAGGTTCCAGGAATCATATTGAGAGAAAATACTGAAAGACCTGAGACTATAGAATCGGGATCATCAATAATAAACGATAATATATTTAATATTTTACAAAATATTGAATTTTCTATTAATACAAAAAATGAAAGTGAAATACCTGATGGTTATAACAAAAAAAATGTTTCAACAAAGGTTGTCAAAATTATAACGAGCAAAATACTAGTCTAAAAATGTTAAAAAAAAATATAGGATTATTTTTTTTTATAATTTGTTTTATTTCAATAAAGTTATTTTTAATTAATCTTTATCCTATAAATTATGAATATTCTTTTTTAGAATTATCAAATTATTTTAGAGATTATGATAAAAATATTTTAGATGATTTTAAAATAATCAATGCAAATACGGTTGTTTTTTCATATACAATATACCTGATATCATATCTCTTACCATTTTTAGATATTTTAATAATTGGAAGATTGTTATGCTTAACGTCAATTTTTTTTATTATATTTTCGCTTTTAAAAATAAAGAGAATTTTTAATTTAAAAAACAATTTTTTAATCATAATTTGTCTTTTAAACCCAATTATTTGGATCTATTCATCAAGAATTTCGGTAGATTTATTGCCTGCTTCAATTATTTTTTTTAGCGTTATAATTTTATTTGAAAAAAAAAGGAAAATATTCCAAGTAATTATATCGTCTTTATTATTTTTATATTCAGTTTTATTAAAACCAAATTTAATAGCATTACTATCTTTGCCAGTATTAATAATTTTTTTTAAAGATCAAATATCTTTTGTAAATATAAAAAAAAATTTTTACTATTTTATTTTCTATATATCAATTGTTCTTGCAGGTTTCTTAGTTTACTATTTTTATTCTACAATTGTCCTAGGGCATTTTATTTCTTCAGTAAATAATTTAGTATATTCAAAAAGTATATTTACAGTAATTACGAATTCATTTTTTATTTTGGATTATTAGTTATATTTATTACGCCAGTCTTTTTTCAGAATTATACTTTTTTTTTAAAAAAAAATGTTATTTATTTTTTTTTATTAGGATCATCATTATTTTTTTACCTTGGCTATATTAACAAATATTATTTTGGAGAGATGGATCTTGGTTCATTTAACTTTATTTCTACACAAATATTGCAAGGAATTTATTTTATTATGGCTTTGACGATGTTTATTGTGATGTACAATTATTTTAAAATCTTAAACATAAAAGAAAAAAATTTTCTATTTATGGTTTTAGTTTCGTTTATTTTTTATGTCATTCTGGTAAGCTTTTTTAGACCTGCGCAAAGATATATAATGGTATTTATACTCTTTTTTATTCCTATCTTTTTCATGGTAAATAAAAAGATAAATTCAAAATTTTATTTTTTTACTATTTTCATTTATGTAGTTTTAAATTTATATTTTGTAGTAAATAATGTTAACAGATCGCATTTAGCAAGAACTGCACTTAACTATATACACGAAAATCAATTGTTATATCATATTGAACCAGGTGTTATAACTGATAGCTATAATTGGCCAAGTGTTAGGAGACAAAACTTGAGTAGCGATAAAAAAAAATATGCAATTGTGAATACTTTGAGTGATAAATCTAAAATTAAAAAAAAATTTGAAGGTAAAATCAATATTTTTAACACTAAAAAATATTTTTTAATTGAAAAATGATTTTAAATTCTAAAATTCAAGTAAAAATTTTTTCATCATTACTACTTTTGTTGCCAGTTCTCTTAATAACTGGGCCTTTTTTATCAGACTTAGTTATCTCAATTCTAGCTTTGTATTCTATTTTTCATGTCTTAAAGAAAAGAGATTTTAAAATATTTAAAAATAAGATAATTTTAATATTAATTTTTTTTTGGCTTTATTTAATAATAAATTCCTATCTAACTAAAAGTTATGGATATAACGCTAAAAACGTAATTTTTTATTTTAGATTTATCTTTTTTGTAATTGCAATATTAATTCTTATTAAAAAAAATAATCTTAATAAAAGGTTTTATCAATCATTGACTATAGTTCTTTACATCTTAATTATAGATGGTTTTATACAATTTGTTTTTGGTAAAAATATTTTAGGTTATGAAATGTTTTGTGTAAGAGATTGTTCAGAATTATCAATGAAATCAATGAGAATTACCGGCCTTTTAGACAAGCCTATCATCGGCAGCTACATTATGAAATTGCTACCCATAGTATTTGGTTTGTTTTTTTTTTTAAAAGATAGAGAGATTTTATCCGAACCAGTTGTATTATTTTTAATGATTATTTCGGGTTTAGTAATTTATGCTTCGGGTGAGAGAACATCATTTATTCACTTTTTATTGTTTTTAACAATTTTATTAATTTATTCTTTTTATAGTTTTAGAAAAAAAATCGTAATTATCTCGTTATTTACTTTCTTGATTTTTGTTTTGTCTTTTTTATCCGTCCACGAAGTTTCGAATGATTGACTTCACTTTAATGCAGACAGGTTTGTATGTTGTTGACTCAAGTACTAATTCAAATAATGATAAGAAAATAATCATTCAAGAAAGTATAAATGTTGATAAAAAAGAAAGTGGAAAAAATATTTTTGTTTTTAGTTATCATCATGATAGTCACATTAGTACTGCACTTAAAGTTTTCAAAAATTCTCCATTAATCGGCAATGGTGTAAAATCATTTAGATTTGAGTGTAAAAAATTTCAAGTGAACGAGCATAGTTGCACTACGCATCCGCATAATGTTTTAATACAGATACTTTCTGAATTAGGTATAATTGGCTTAATTTTTTATTTTATTTTATATTTTTATTTAATAAAATTTTTTGTCTTGAAACTATTAGCTAAGATTAAAAAAAATATTGATTTATCTTCCGTATTTTTTGCGAGTTCGGTATTAATCAATACTTTCCCATTAACGCCGTCTGGTAATATATTTAATAATTGGCTTTCTATAATGTTTTTTTTACCAATCGGTTTTTTAATTTATAGTATTGAGAAGTCAAAAATATGAATTTTCTTTTTTTAACGGCATTATGTGTAAATTTAATTTTTTTAGTTAATATTTATAAGATCTCTAAATATATTAATATTCACGATATACCAGATGGCAAAAGAAAAATACATCGTACCAAAGTTCCTTTGGTCGGAGGTGTAATATTTATTTATAATCTATTTATTTTTTTATTTTTTGATTTCTTTTTTAACTTATCAGATGGAAATTTTTTCTATGAGAGAAATTATTTTAGCTTATATTTTATTTCTACAATTATTTTTCTTTTAGGTATGTACGATGATAAATTTGATATGAAGCCAAATACAAAAATTATTTTAATTACTATAATTTTATTAGTATCTGTTTTAGTTAATGAAAACTTATTGATAAATGAACTGCAATTTACCAGTTTTGACAAAAATATTCCTTTAAAAAACTTCTCAGTTTTTTTTACAATTTTTTGTATTTTTATTTTTATAAATGCTTTTAACATGTTTGATGGCATAAATTTACAGTCAGGTTTATATACCGTTGTTATTTTTTCCTTTTTTATATTTAAAAATTTGATGGTTGTATTTTCTGCACTTTTTTTATTGAGTTCATTTTTCTTTTTATACTTAAACTTCAAAAATAAAACTTTCTTAGGTAATGGAGGTTCAAATTTAGTTTCATATCTAATTAGTTATTTTTTAATAATTGATTATAATATTAATCAAAAAATATTCTTAGAAGAGATATTAGTGCTAATGTTAATACCCGGTTTAGATATGCTGAGGGTGTTCATAATTCGTGTAAGCAGGGGGAAAAATCCATTTGTTGCAGACAAAAATCATATTCATCATCTTATAATTAAAAAATTAAATAATATCCAAGCAAATATTATATTAATAACTTTAGTAGTAACCCCTATTTTGTTATCACAAATAAAATTAATTCCTTTGCTATATTCAATAGTTATTGGAATAACTCTATATATTTCTACTATTTTATTTTTTACAAAATTAAAAAAGTAATTGGTAAATCCGAGCCTGAAAGTCCTGATATATAATTTTTGTATTTTTACTAATAATTGTATCTAAATTTTTATTAATTAAATTCACCGTTCTAAAAGAATATCCAGTTTCAATAATTTTTCGATCTGATAATTGTAGAAAAATAAATTTAATTTTATTACTTATCAAATAATTCTTAATTTCTAATTCCGTTAAATTTTTCTTTTCTAAAAAATTTCTATTTTTTACCCTTAGTGATTTTTTCTGTGGACAATAATATGATAAATAAATAACTTGGGGTAAATAGTTGTTATCACCCAATTCTTTATTAAGAAATTTGCAAGATTTATAAAATGAGTAATCTGTATCAATACCGTTAAGCAGGTATTTATCTTTTGAGATTAATCCCAAAGCAACTGGCGATTTTATTGCAAAATACCCCGCTAGAAAAATCAATTGGTTTAAAAAAAAAAATAAAGAAAATAAAAAAATATAAGTATTTAGCGGCTTTATTTTTTAAAATAGTCAAAATTTCAAAGAATATAAATGCAGAGTATATGGAAATTAGTGCTAAAACAGGCAATAAATACCTAACTTGTTGACTTAATCCATAAAACCAAAAGATGTAATATATCAATGAAAATAAAAGCAAGTCTTTAAATTTTTTAGACCTAGCAATGAAAAATAGGCCTGAATATAGCAAAAAAACTAAATAAGGAGATCCCAAATAATTTCCATCAAAAAATTTATTTGGAAACAATGTAAAATTAATTGGACCTATAATTAAGTCAAAAAAAGACGTTGTGATACCATACTCTTTTACACCACTAAGTGCGTTGTAAAAATAAAAAAGAGGATATAATGGATCTCCAACTAGATAAAAATTTCTTATTAAAAGAGGTGAATAAAAAATTAGAGGCAAAGAAGCGTATAAAAAATATATTTTTTTAAATTTGATCTCACTGTTAATTAAATAAAGAATTAAAATTATAAATGTAGCAAATAAAAATATTAAGCCATGATATTTGATATAGCATAAAGAGATTGATATTATTATTAACTGAACAATATTTGTATTAGATTGTTTTTTTTTAAATTTTAAAAGAGAATTAAATAAATTGATAACGTAGAAAGTTAATGATAATTCATTATGTGCAGTTGTTACCAACCACATGTTACCTTTTATTAAAATAAAAAACAAAATTGAAAATGCAATTTGTTTTCCATTTAATTTTAAGTTTGATCCAACTAGGTAAAGAGAAATTAAAATTAAAATAAAAATAATCCAGTTGAATTGATGAAGAATTGTTTCGTCACCGAAAAGAAGCAAAAGTCTTCCCATGTTTTCGATAAACATTGGCATATATTCGGACTCATTCCACCCATGAATGATTATTCTTCCAAATTCTATATCTTTTTTTGGTAGTGTAAGATGATAATTTAAACTATCTATGTCGGTTGGCGGTGCGAAACCGAGAATTAAATATGTTATAATTAATAAAAATATTATTGAATATATTATGTTATTATTAATTTTTTTATATGAAAAATTATATTTAAAAAAAATTTTTAAATTAGAAAAATTTTGAATTAAAATTAAAATATTTATAAATAAGAAAGTGAAAAAAAAAACTAAATTATTTAAAGCAATACTTCCTACAATCCAAACTAAAAAAAAAGTTACAAGTAGACCAGTATAGACACAAAAAATTATTCTTTCGAAGACATTTTTTTCTTTGATTTTAAAGAAATTTTCTAAAAAAAAACCTAAATTAAAACAATTTAAAAAAAAAAATATTACAATAAATATATTTGTCATATTTTATAATATAAGATTTAAAAATCTTGTGAATTGAAATTGATAATATGAAAAATTATTTACATAATATAAGGTAACTAATATAATTAAAAAAAATAATATTGAATATATTTTCATTTAAAAAAAGCTGTTTTTAGAATGGCAACAATGCAATTGATCCCGTCTGCCAAAGTGATTTTTTTTCCCTGATTTTTGAATCTCGGCTGATATTGAACTGGTACCTCTAAAATTAAAACCTCTTTTTTTAAAAGCTTAGATGTAATTTCAAGATCAATATCAAATCCATTTGAATAGAGTTTAAGATCTTTAATAATTTTACTTTTAAAAACTTTAATACTGGTTAAACTATCGGATACATAGCGATTAAAGCATAGTAAGCATAATATACTTAAAATCATACCTCCATATTTACTTATTAAATAAGAAAAAAACTTATTATTATAAATTTTTTTGATTTTAGATGACATATTAGCCATCTTAATATTTCTGTTACCATAAATAACACTTTCTTGATTGCTAACTATTAATTTAATAATTTTTTTTAAATCATTAACTGAGTACTCATTATCAGATGGATAAAAAGCAATCAGCTCACCTTTTGCTTTACTTATTCCCAACTTTAATGCATCACCTTTGCCGCCTCTACTCTCAAAAAATTTACAATATTTAAATTTTTTTATTATTTTTTTTGAATTATCATTAGATCCACCATCTACAACTATTATTTCCTTAGTTAAATTTAAATCTTGTAGTGGTAATTTATAGATATTTTGCAATGTATTTAAAATTGTTTTTTCTTCGTTAAGGCAAGGAATTATAATTGAGACAGTATAAAATTTTTGAGATAGTTGTTTTAAGTATTTTTTCTTACCACTTACATTAATTAATTCTTTAAGTAATAGTCCAGGGTAATGTTTTCCATTGCTTTTTTCCCAGTCTAAAAATTTATACTTATTAATATTTTTATTTGAAATAAAATTAATATAGTTATTTTTTTTCATATTATTTACGTCAGATTCATCGAAGTCATTAATAAAATAATAGTCAATAAGATTATGATTTTTTTTTATGTCTAATTTTTTTTTTTGATACATGTAATAAAAGAATTTCTTGATTAAATTTTCAATTTTTTCATCAACGATATCAAAATCGTAAAATATATTACCTATAAATATCTTCTTCGCTTTAGATTTTTTTATTTTATTGCTTAATTCTTTTGTAAGATAACTTGGAAATAGTGATGAATACTGAGTACCAGGGCCATAAACAATTATATCACTATTTTTTATTATCGGGAGAAGATCCTTATTTAAATTTGGATAATTATTAACTTTTTTTAGGTAATGAAGTTTTTTTAAAAAATTAAATTTATTAATTTTTTTTTTTTGTGAGTTATTAAATTTTTTTTTTACTAAAAAAATATCTGAAATTTTTGATCCACTTGTCTCTACAAGATCACCCTCTTCATATACAATTTCTCCATTTTGTCTTAAAGCTATTAAAAATAAGTTTGTACCAGTAGTGACGTTGTAGACTATATTCTTATTTAAAAATATTTGATTAAAAATTTTTACTGATCTGTTAAAATTCCGTTCTTCTAAAAATATTCCAGCTATAATTAAATTTCCAAGTGATAAATCTTTTTCTAACTTATTTAAATTTTTAAATTTTGTTAAGAACAGATTAATATAATAAAAAATAGATTTATATTTTTTTCTATCCAATACATTTAAAAGATTGCTAATTTGCCCTTTATCTGCTTTCAGATTGTTATAAAGTTTTCGAAAAGAAGAGTTTTCAAGTCTACATTCTAAAATATTTTTAAGTTTGATATTTTCTTTATTACTTAAATTTAAAAGACTAGTTACATTTTTCCTTATATCTGACGGTCCTAATAATTCTTTTATTAATGACCTTATTCTACCTGTAGATTTGCCGTCATCATAGCAATTCGTTATAACGTTAACATTAATCCAAGGTAGCTGACTTAATATTTTAAGCAAATCTTGGTTTCCAGAGCCACCTGCAAATATTGTTAAATTTAATTTTTCCATAATAGTTTAAAATGTAAAATAGTTAACCTTAAAGCTTTAAATGGTACCATTTCCATTTTAGTTTGAAAATTAAGTGTAAAAAAATTTAAAATCTGCTTAAATATTTTTTTAGGATAAAATCTTAATTTTGTTAATAAAAATATTCTATACAGCTTAATTCTAAATCTATTTAAATTTTTATAATCATTTCTCCAAGTGGGGGAAAAATTTAAATCGGAAAAAGAATCATAACCAGAAAACTGGTCAAATATTTTTGAACCTGGTATAGGTGTAATAATAAATACCGCTATTTCATCAAGACCTTTTTTGGTAAGCTGTAAAACCATTTCTTTTGTGAGTTCACGATCATTATTATTTTCTCCAGGAAAACCTAATACAAAACATGCTTGACTTTTAATATTATATAAATTCATTTGATGAATTAGTTTTTCTGCATGATTTAAATCAAAAGGCTTGTCTATTAATTTCATAAGTCTTGCCGATCCGCTTTCAGGAGAAATAGAAATATACTTGCAACCAGATTGAGACATTAATTTAATAGTCTCAAGGTTTTTAATACTTTCAACTTTGGTGCCTGAAACTATTTTCCATGAAATTTTGATTTTTCGTTTTAAAATTTCATGACAAAATTCGAGTATTCTTTTTTCATTCACAGTTGGATTTAAGTCTTCTAAATGAAATTCCAAAACATTATATTTTTTCATATAATATTCTATTTCATCTACTATATTTTTGGATGATCGACCTCTCCATCTTCTGTATGTTGTTTCAGGAATTACACAAAATTTACAAGGATAAGGGCATCCACGTGATGTTAAAATCGGGAGATACTTATTGGAACTAAAAGGACCATGAGCATGTAAGATTTTCCAATAATTTTTCAAATTAAAATCTGACCAATCAGGAAAATTAATATGATCAATATTTTCAATATTATCGTTTTTCTTATTATCAAAATTAGGCGTGATTATGTTATTTATGACTGAAATATCAGTATTATTTTTTAATGCCTCATATATTTCAACGGACTTTTTTTCAGCATCTCCACATAGTATTATGTCTACACCAGCTTTAAAAAAAATATCTTTTATTTTTCTTAGTGAATATGCAGTAACAGCCTGAGTATTTTCTACTAATACTAATTTATTTGATGAATAATTTTTTTTTAAATATCTTATTATATCTATTACACTATCATGGTTTATAATTTGATTTGCATATAAAAAAAAAACTATACCTTGATTATTTTTTGAAATTTCAGTCTCAATATTTTTCATAGCAATATCTATATCTTCTCCAATCTCAATTTTTGAAGTATTTATTTTAGCTTGTTTTGGATTTGATCCAAATAAATCTATGATTTTTGTATTTATATTATTTTTTTTTAATGATGAATTAATATAAGCTAAATTTATAGGCATGTAGACTATGCCAGTAGTAAATTTATCAAATTTATTTACTAAAAGTTTTGGATTAATTAAAACTGCTGTCATTAAAATCTTAAAATAGTTAAAATTGCAATTATACCATCACTGAATTTTATTTTTTTACCATCTTTTACAGATCTAGGGCTATAGTTTATTGGAACTTCTATTATTTTATACCTTTTGTTTATTAATTTTGCACTAATTTCATGATCAGTTTCAAACCCATTTGTAATAATCTTGTTACGAAAAAAAAATTTTCTCTCATAAATTTTATATCCTGTTAAAAGATCAGTAATATTAACTCTAAATTTTAGAAGAAAGATAAATTGCAAAATTTTATTCATAAAATATGGGCCAAACCCTTGATTTTTATGCTTGTCTCTAAAGACTTTTCCTTGATTTTCTGATCTATTTTTTAGAACTCTACTTCCATAAACCGCAATATTTTTTTTTAATTTAAAGGGGCACAATAGTTTTATGTAATCATTTGGATCGTATTCCAGATCTCCATCTTGCACTAAAATAAGATCTGCTTTTGTATGTTGAATTCCATATTGTACAGCTTTTCCTTTGCCTTCATTCTTTTTATTTAAAATTACAATGTTTTTAAAATGATTAATTTTTTTTAATGTACTGTCGGTTGACCCATCATTAACTACAATGATCTCTTTTCTATAGTTAATTTTTTTTAGATCTATTTTGATTATTTTTTTTAATAATTTTTCTATTGTGCGTTCTTCGTTATAAACTGGAATGATGATTGCTACACTTTTATTTAAGATCATTAATATAATTGATACCTATAGCCTCTTTAGCATTTGAAATTTTATATAGTCTTATTTTTTTTTTATCTCTAATAAATTTGAATGAATTAAGAAAATCATATTCCTTAGTTTTTTTTGTAACAATTTTCTTATTTTTTATTAATTTACTAAGATGTTTTTCAAAAAATTTTGTTTTTCCTAAAAAAAAACCACTATCACTATAACCACTTTTAAATTGAATATTTTCCTCTCGCTGCTGTAATATATCAAAAAATTTTTTGTCCTTAAACTTAATTAAAGTATAAGGTTTGTTTTTATAAACAATTGGAAATGATAGATTATTTTTTTGTAATTTTTTAATGCCCACCTTAATTGTTAAATTCGACAAGTAAACCTGATCTGACCATATTAATATAAAATTTTCGTTTTTTGCTTTATCAATACCAAGCTTTGCTGCAATCGCCATACCCGTAGAATTTTTTTGATTTAATACCGTAATTTTATTTTTATACTTAAGTTTATTTTTAATTTTATTAAATTCTGCATTATCTTTTGGTCTCAAAATAACTATAATTTCATTACAGTACCTTTCTATTTTTGATAATATAATCTCAATCATTGTTTTTTTTTTTATTTTAAAAAAAATTTTGGATTTTATATATTTAAATCTTTTGCTTCTTCCCGCTGCTGGTATTATTCCAGTAAATCTCTTTTTTTGTATCATCATTTCTTTTTAAAAATAAATGTGGTTTGACCCATATTATATTTAACTGAAACATCATAAATTTTTAAAGTATTGACAATTTTTTCACCTAAAAAGAAAATCTTAAAATATTTTTTTGCCCTCGACAGCACATACCCAAGACTTAAGACTTGAAAATGAGCAAATTGTTTTTTAAACTCAAATTCTTTTGAGAAAATTTTCATTAAACTTTCTAAATTAAAATAGTACAAATGAACACTTAAATAAAATGGCCATTTATTTTTTAAAACTTTTCTCATTATGCTATTATGGTCTGGACAGTTAATAATTAAATATCCATTTTTATTTAGGATTTTATTAATTTTTGAAATAGTTAAATTTAAATCAAATACGTGCTCTAAAACATCCCAAAAAAATATTACATCATATTTCTTAGCAAATTCAAATTTTTCAAAAGAACCATTAATAAGGTTTACCTTGTATTTTTCTTTTCCTTTTTCAACTAACCATTTGCTAGGTTCAATTCCAGTTGCATTTAACTCCTTTTTTTTACATGCGTAAAGAAATGCTCCATTTGCTGAACCTACATCTAAAATTTCTTTATCTTTAAATTCAATAATTTTTTTTAGCTTCTCTATTGAATTTTCAAAAGTCTTAATTCTATACTTATCCTGTGTAACAAAAGTAGAATCTTGAACATTTTCATAACCTGAAATGATAATGTTGCTGTCAAATCTTGGATTAAGATATACAAATTTACAATTCTTACACTTAACTACCTGATCTATAAAATTATTACTGGAGGAAGAAAAAATGTTCTTAATTTGATCCTCTGAATATTTTTCAAATTGACCTTTAATTAAAATTTTAAAATTTTCACTTGTACAAATAGGGCAATTAATCTTATTGTAAATGTTCATATGATTTTAGTAATTCAAACTTTAATTATTTACTTTGTTATCACAGGATATGGTTTTTTAACAAAAAAAATTGCAAATATAAGATTAGAGTCTAAAAATTTTTTTGATAGTTTTTTTTTAGGGATAGTTTTTTTATCTTTTTTGGGATTATTAATTAATATATTTTTTCCATTAAATTATATCGTAAGTTACTCAATAATTTTAATCGGAATATTATCTAACTTTCTATTTTTTAAAAAAAATATAAAAAATTTGTTAATCGAAGGCCTTGTTTTAAGTATTTTTGTATTGATTTTATTATCAAAATCAAAAGTTTATGATGATTTTGGCCTTTATCATTTGCCAGTAATTACAAAGATAACTGACTCAAATATTATATTGGGTATTTCCAATATTCATTTTAGATACGGTCACAATTTTTCTTTATTCTATTCTGCTGCTCTTTTCAATAACCATTTTATATCACTAGATTCTATTCATTCTATTATGGGACTGATTTATGTCGCGTTTATATACTTCTTATACAGAAAAATTTTTAATATAAAAAATTCTAATATTATCCGTCTTTTTTCTCTTTTTATTTTAATATATTACTTATGTGCATATTATGATTATGGAAATCATGGCCTCGATATACCTGCGTCTATATTCTTTTTTTTAGTGTTGTTATCATCTTTAGAGGTAATTTTAGAAAAAAAAATTCATATAAGTCTGTACAAAATTTTTTATTTTTCCATATTTTTAATTACATTAAAAATTTCTTATCTTTTTGTTTTTTTAATTCCTACTTATCTATTTTATAATAATAGGAACAAGAATATCAAAATATCATTAAAAAAAATTTTCATATTACTAATTCCCTTACTTCTTTGGATGTTAACTAATTTTTTAACCACATCATGCTTATTATATCCAAAAAAAGAATTTTGTTTTAAGACATCGTGGGCATCACCTGCAAAAAATTGGCAATCATCGCCAGATGAAGTTTATACTGAAATATCTGCATGGAGTAAGGGTTGGATAGACTCATTCGAAAATAGACAGCCACCTGACTTTGAAAATAGAGAACAGGCGATTAATCATATGAAAAAATATCTCACTACTAATTGGCTCTTACATTATTTTAAGCATTTTAAAGAACACGTATTAAAAACTATTTTTATTTCAATTTTAATACTTTTGATTCTTAAATTATGTTTTAAAATTAGACTTCAAAATCAGAATAATAAAAACAATAAAAAATTTTTATTTATTTTTATAATAATATTATTAAACATTATTTTTTGGTTTTTGTCTGCTCCACTAATAAGATTTGGTTTTGCTTATTTTATCGCCACATTTTTTCTTTTATTTATATTTTTTTTCAATTTAAATTTTAATTTAAATAAAAAAACCTCACTTTTCCTAACAATGTTTGCTCTGACTATATTTTTATCAAGAAATTTAATTCCGGAAAGAGTAAATAACTTTAATGAAGATTTTTATAAGCCATATCCAAATAAATTTTCAAAATCCCTAGTAACCAAATTAGATTTAATTGAAATAAACAAGCTAGATTCAATTGAAATAAAAAAGAGAGCTAATGACCTAAAGTACCTTGCTATTAAATATCCAGTGGGCTCAATCAATTTAATATTAAATTCAACTTGTCACGATATACCATCTCCATGTACACACTTTAGAGAAATAAATTTTGATAAAGTTTTTTTTACAAAAGTAGGTTTATTTAAAAAAATTTCAGTTTTAAATGATTAATTTTTTAATAAAATTTTAAATGAAAGATATATTAATTACCGGTGGTTGTGGTTTTGTAGGATCTAATCTAGCAATTTTTTTAAAAAAAAAAAAATTATAAGGTATCCTCTCTTGATAATTTATCTAGAAAGGGTTCAAGATTAAATCTCAAAAGATTGAATAATTATAAAATAAAAAATTATCAATTAGATATATCTAATAATAGCATTCTTAAACTAAGGAAGTTTGATTTAATAATAGATTGTTGTGCAGAACCTTCTGTTCTTGCTTCTATCAAATCCACAAAAGAGGCAGAGAGAGTTTTTAAATCAAATCTTCTTGGAACATTTTATACATGCCAAAAATGTCTTTTGGACAAGTCTAATATAATTTTTATATCTACAAGCAGAGTATATTCCATGAAGTTAATTAATAAAAAATTTTTTAAAAGTGTGAAAAATAAAAATATAAAAAAAAAATTAAAACATGAGCACAGTTTTAATGAAACATTTGATACAAATAGTCCAAGATCTTTGTATGGTTGGACTAAACTTTCATCAGAAGAGCTAATAAAAGAATATTCTTACTCAAATAATTTAAAGTATATTATTAATAGATGTGGTGTAATTGCTGGTCCATGGCAGTTTGGTAAAGTTGATCAGGGTTTTATGAGTTTATGGTCATGGAAATTTATAAATAAAATCCCTGTAAAGTATATTGGTTTTGGTGGATATGGACATCAAGTAAGAGATATTTTGCATATCGATGATTTTTGTGAGTTGGTTTTAAAACAAATAAAAAAATTTAATAAAAATAATAATCAAACTTTTGTTGTTGGAGGCGGAAAAAAAAATTCAATTTCTTTAAAAGATTTAACAAAATTAATGGTACATAAAACAGGCTATAAGATAAAAGTTTTAAATTTTAGCAAAACATCGTTATATGATGTGCCATATTTTATTTCTAATATTATTAAAGTTTCAAAATTGTATAAATGGAAACCAGTTAAAACTATCAATAAAATTGTAGATGATATAATGAATTGGCAAACTAAAGAGAAGATAAAATTAAAAAAATATTTTTAATGAAAAAAATTGTCTTAATTACAGGATCTTCAGGATTAGTTGGATCAGAAGCGTCTCTCTTTTTTTTATCTAAAGGGTATAGAGTTTTAGGTATTGACAACAATGAAAGAAAAAATTTATTTGGTACTATTGCTGATACAAATTGGAAAAAAAAAGAATTATTAAGATTTTCAAATTTTAATCACTATAACATAAATATATGCAATAAAGTAAAATTGAATGAAATTTTTAAAAAATTTAAAAATAAAATAGTTTTAATTATTCATTGTGCAGCTCAACCATCTCATGATTGGGCCTATAAAGAACCAATCAAAGATTTTAATATTAATGCACTTGGAACACTAAACATATTAGAGGCGTTTAAAAAATATTGCCCAAGATCGAAATTTATTCATATGTCTACCAATAAAGTTTATGGGGATAACCCTAACAAAATTGAATTTATTGAAAAAAAATCTCGATGGGAATTGTCAAAAAAAAATATTTATTATGATGGATTTAAAGAAAATTTTAATATCGACAACTGTGTACATAGTTTGTTTGGAGTTTCAAAGTTATACAGTGATATTATTGTTCAGGAATACGGAAAAAATTTTAATTTAGATACAGTAGTTTTTCGAGCCGGATGTATTACTGGACCAAATCATTCTGGAGCAAAACTCCATGGTTTTCTGTCATTTTTGGTTAAATCATGTATTACCAAAAAAAAATACGAGATTATCGGATATAAAGGAAAACAAGTAAGAGATAACATTCATAGTATTGATCTTGTAAATTGTTTTTGGCAATTTTTTTTAAATTCAAAAAAAAAAGGCGAAGTTTATAATATAGGCGGAGGAAGATTTTCTAATTGCTCTGTCATAGAAGCTTTAAATTATGTAGAAAAAAAGTTGAATATTAAGGTAAAAAAAAAAATTATATCAAAACCAAGAGTGGGAGATCACATGTGGTATATCACTAACAATGAAAAATTTTCTAAAGATTTTCCAAATTGGAAACAACAATATAATACAAAAAGAATATTAGATGAAATAATTTTATCAATAAAAATTAAATTTTAGACTATTTTTTTTATTTGATTATGAAGACTACCTTTTTTTTTGTAATAAAATTTAATACCCGCTTTATTAGCTGCCTGCTTGTCTGTTAGTTTGTCTCCAATCATAAAACATTTTTTTTTATCCAGATTAAAATCTTGTATTGCTTGAAAAAGCATTCCAGGATTTGGCTTTCTATAAAAAGATTTTTTTTTGTATTTACCAAGTCCTCCAGTTTCATGATAAGGGCAATAATAAAACTTATCAATTTTAGCAGATCTTTTTAAAAGCAATTTCTGAAAATAATCATGAAGTTTATTTAGATCACCTTCAGTGTAATATCCTCTACCAATACCAGATTGGTTAGTAACAACAATTGCAAAATATTTTTTATCATTTAATAATTTGATTGCTTTTATTACTCCAGCTAAAATTTTAAAATCTTTTATTTTATAGATGTAACCTTTATCTTGATTTAAAACACCGTCTCTATCTAATAATACCGCTTTATTTTTTGTCAAACTAGGCAATTTTTTTTTGCAATTCTATAGTTTTTTTTTAAACCAATATCTATAAAGAAAATATTTTTAAAAATTTTTCCTGAAATTTTTTTATTAATTATTAATTTTGGTAATAAATCTTCTTCTAAGGATAATACCTTTTTTTTCATTATATATTTAAATATTTTCATGCTAAAAAAATACACTCCGGCATTCATTAATTTTGATCTTTTATTTTCAAAAATAACTTTATTATTATTTATATTTAGAGAACTTAACTTTTTATTAGACAAATAATTTTGATTTTGAATTAAGGACATTTTACCAATAGCATATTTGGAGTCAAAGGTATGTATAAATTCATCTAAATCAATATTAAGAAATGAATCTCCGTTAATAACTAAAAAATTTTTTGTAATTTTTTTTTTGATATCATATAAACAACCGGCAGTACCTTTCGGTGTTTGCTCAGATACAACTTCAATTGGAATGTTAAAAACTTTTTTGTTGTGGTATCTCTTTATAATTTGATCAATTTTATATTGACCTAGCAAGATTATTTTTGAAATTTTAAATTTTGAAACATAATAAATTAAATGATCTAAAAAAGGAGCGTCATCAATATTTAATAATGGTTTAGGCGTTTTATTTGTTAATTTTCCTAATCTTTTTCCTCGTCCACCTACTAAAATAACACAGACAGTCATTGTTTATTTATATAGTGTAAAAAGAAAAAGAATTGAATGGTAAAGAAATTAATTTCTTTTCATCAAATATTATAAATTTTTTATGTATTAAATATCATTATATTTAGATACTTTTTAAGCTTTACTCAAAAAATATAATAAGTATAAAGCTGTTGCCTGGTAATTATTGCGAAAGGGCAATACCCGATCCATTTCGAACTCGGAAGTCAAGCCTTTCTGCGCCGATGGTACTTTGCCTTAAGGTATGGGAG
>MDTB01227891.1_pt1 | contig 21075 bp, 26 predicted proteins | sample 811161 | NCBI WGS metagenome assembly MDTB01 (sample SAMN05326650, study PRJNA326480) | marine metagenome | isolation source: seawater | place: Mediterranean Sea | collected 2009
TCATCGTGCATATTTTGAAGCAAATGCTCAACACCTTTTTGACCACCTGCGGCTAAAGAGAACAAAAACATTTTTCCAAAACTGCATGCTTTAGCTCCCGCAGCGATAGCCTTCAATACATGGGTTCCTCTTTGAACTCCACCATCTAAAATAATCTCTAATTTATCACCAACAGCATCCGAAATAGCTTTTACTTGATCAAAGGGCGATCTAGATCCATCTAATTGGCGACCTCCGTGATTTGAAATCATTATTGCAGTGCATCCAATATCAATAGCTCTTTTGGCATCTTCAATTGACATGACACCCTTTAATGCAAATGGACCATCCCATTTTTTTGCACAATATTCTGCATCTTTCCATCCCATAGATGGATCGTATTGCTCATTAATATATTCAATGACTGATTTAGAAATATTTGTTCCTTTATCAGTTTTTTTTTTTACATTGGATAATTCAAATCTTTTGCCTGTTAAATAATTAAAAACCCATCTAGGGCGCATAGCGAAACTCATCAAACTTTGCATTGTAAGTTTAGGTGGTGTAGTAAAACCTGTTCTATGATCCTTTTCTCTATTACCTGCCACCAAAGTGTCTACGGTTAAACACATCGCATCAAAACCAGATCTTTTAGATCTATCTATCAAATCATCTGAAATTGATCGATCTTTATGAACATAAAGTTGAAATAGTTTTGGGCCACTTGAAATATTAGATACCTCTTCGATAGTATTATTACCCATTGATGACATACTGTAAAAAGTTCCAAATTTTTCAGCAGCTTTTGCTGAAGCCTTATCTCCATCAGGATGATAAAGCCTTTGCATTGCTGCTGGAGATAAAAAAACTGGCATATCAATTTTTCTTCCAAACAGTGTTGTTGACAGATCAGGCTTACCAACACTTGCTAGAATGTTAGGAACTAAATCACAATCGTTAAATGAATCTGAGTTTCTTCTTAAAGTTACTTCATCGTCTGCCCCACCATCAATATAGTGAAAAATCGGAGAGGGTAATTTTTTTTTTGCTAATTTTCTAAAGTCATTAAAATTATGACAGTCTTTAAGATTCACAATTTTATATTAAAATTGTTTTAAAAAATTAAACATATAACTATTCGCACCAGGATTTTTTTCACCTAAGCTTGCATTAGATATATGATTATAAGACATTCCAAGTTGAGAGTTTTCAAATAAATCAAATGAAAGTTGGAGTTCACTTTTAAATTCAACTAGATGACCTAGATCTTTTCCGTCACCTTCATTATAAATACCAGGCGTAAAGCTAGGTGTAAATTTAACTTTACCTAAATCGTACTGTGCTTGTACACCAGTATACATATAAGTTGCATTATCTGCAGTTATCATTGCACCAGTCACAGGTGAAAGAACTCCTAAAAAACTATCTCTTACGAGTGACTCGTTTTGATGTTGGAATCCAATTATTGTTGATCTTTTTCCATCATCACTAAAGTCAAAAGTACCAGAGTAAAAATTAAATTCATGATCGTTAGTAATTTTTTTTGGTTCCTCTGCTTTTACAATAAATGAAAAACAAATTAAAAAAAATAATAATAATTTTATTTGCAAAATAATAAATTTCATAAAGTTAATTTATACTCAAAACCTTAATCAATAAAGTCATAAGTTAAATACTTTTATTTTCCTTAAAATAAGCCAAACACCGAATAAAAATATAAAGATAGGCAAAAACCAAAGAAAGAAGGTATTTTTATTTAAATCTGGCTCATAAACTATCCATTCACCATAATAATTTTTAAGATATTCATAAATTTCACTATCTGAAGAACCTTCATTAAGCTTTTTTTCTATTAATAATTTCATACTAGATGCAAAATCAGATTGAGAGTCATAAATTGATTGGCCTTGGCAAATTAAACATCTTAAATTTTTAGAAATTTCATTTGCTTTTTCACCATTAAAATTTTTTGCATTAGCAATAGATAAATAACTAAAAAAAATAATTAATATAAAATATTTTACGAACCTCATTTTAAAAGTAATTCTATTTGATTTAATGATTGATTGTTTAAGGGGCCAATAAATTTTTTTAATATCATTTTATTTTTTCCAATTATAAAAGTTTCTGGTACACCATAAGCTCCCATCGATATGGAAATAGTTCCATCTTTATCAGTAATAATTTTTGAATATGGATTACCAAATTTATTGATAAAATTTTTAGCATTATTAACATCATCTTTATAATTCAATCCAATAACTTCTAATTTTGAATTTTCCTTTAATTTCATCAGCTTTGGATGTTCTTCCCTGCAAGGTAAACACCAAGATGCCCAAATATTAAGCACATAAACTTTGTCATTTTTAAATAACTCCTCTGAGTAAATTTCTTTACCTGAAAATAAATCATTAGATACAAATTTTGAAAAAGAATTACCAAAAGTTGTATCTGGAATATAAGTTTTAGGATTTTTTAATCCTTTAAATAGTACTATAAAACAGAAAATAAAAAAAAATATAATAAAACATAAAAAAAATTTATTTTTCATATAATCTTCCGAATAAACTATTAATACCACCTATTGCTATTAATATGGTTGAAATCCAAATCCAAATCATAAAAGGTTTAACCTGATACCTAATATTAAAATATTCATTATCTTTTACCACATTCATAACTAAAAATTTATCTGAGTATAAACTTGTTTTAATATCTGCCTCGCTTGTAATCGTAACCGGTTGATCATAAATTCTTAATTCAGGTTTTAAAGAAACTAATTTTTTATTTTTATCCTCAACTTTAAAAAAACCAACAATTGATTGATAATTATCAACTTTATTTGTTTCAATTTTTTGTAACATAATACTACCATTATCAAAATTAAACTTTTCACCAATTCTTAAATTTGTATTAATTTCAGTAGAAAAAAAATTATTTAAAAGAATACTTAAAATTAACACGCTAAATCCAAAATGAGATATTTTCTGTGAAAAGTTTGAAAATTTTTTTATAAATAAATCTTTTAAAGTAATAAAAAAAAGATAAAAAGCAGCGAATATTAAAGCTGTGTTAATTAAATTTGTTTTACCAAAGCTGTTTAAAATAAAAAAAGTAATAAGTAGTGAAATAATAAATATTATAATCAACTTTATTTTATTAATTCTATTTTTAAAACTAAACCAACTTAAATTTGGAATTATAGACATAATAATTAAAAAAAGGATCAAAAACGGTATTATCAATTTATTATAAAATGGTGGACCCACTGAAATTTTTTCTCCAGTTATTACCTCTAAGAAAATTGGATAAACAGTTCCAATAAGCACTACAGACAAAAAATACATTACAAAAAGATTATTTATTAAAATTGATGTCTCTTTATTTAAAAAATTAAACCTTTCATTTTTTTGATTATCTTTATGAAATACAAAAAAAACAATTAACGAAATCAATATTAAAATAAATAAGAAAATTAAAATAAAAATACCTCTTGAAGGATCATTTGCAAAAGTATGAACTGAATTTAATATTCCGGATCTTACCAAAAAAGTTCCACACATACTTAATGTAAACGTTGCAATAGATAAAACTACTATCCAAGAAACTAAGGATATTTTTTTCTCAAGAACCAATATGGAATGAAGTAATGCTATTAAACATAACCATGGCATTAGAGATACATTTTCAACAGGATCCCAAAACCAAAATCCACCCCAACCCAATTCATAATATGCCCAAACCGAACCAATCATAATTCCCAGTGTTAAAAAAATCCATGAAAGCAGGACCCATATTTTTATATGTTTGGCCCATTCTTTGGTTATATAATTTTGTATTGTTCCAGATAGAGATGCTGAGAATATTATTGATGAACCAACATAGCCTAAATATAAAATTGGAGGATGTATGGCTAGTGCTGGGTCCTGTAAAATTGGATTAAGTCCCAATCCTTCTTTTGGTGTAGGAAATAAATAATTAAATGGATTAGAAGTTATTAAAACAAATAAAAAAAATCCAATTATAATTATTTGCTGAAATAGGATGGTTAAGATTCTATATTTTTTAGGCTGATTTTTTGAAGTTATTAAAAATAAAAAAATAAAAAGAGTTAAAACAAATAACCATAATAATAAACTTCCTTCATGGTTACCCCAAGTTCCTGAAATTTTGTAAAATAATGGCTTAGTTGTGTGAGAATTATTATAGACAGTTTCATTACTAAAGTCGGAATTAATAAAAGAGATTATTAAACTTACAAAACTAATTAGAACTAAAAAAAATTGCAAAAAAGAAATATTATAAATTTTCTTATCAAAAATATTATTATCTAGAAAATTTTTAAAAGAAAATGGTAAAATTAGAATTGAAAAAATTAATCCTAATATCAAAGAATAATATCCTAATTGACTACTTAACAATTTATTTTTCTCCTAAAGCTTCAACAACTTCTGGCGGCATATAATTTTCATCGTGCTTTGCTAATATTTTTACAGCTCTAAAATAATTTTTATCTTTTAAATATCCCTCAGCCACAACACCTTTACCTTCTGCGAATAGATTAGGTACTAAACCAGAGTAACTTACGTTAATTTCATTTTTAAAATCTGTAATTATAAAATTAATTTTATTAGAATTCACAATAATTGATTTTTCTTTAACCATACCACCAATCCTAATTTTATCTTTATTTATTTCAGTTAGATTTTGAATTTCTTGTGGGGATAAAAAATATACAACATTTTCTTCGAGTGATTTTAATATTAAATAAGTTGATAAAATTATTGAAACTATAAGTAATGATAGAAACAAAATTCTTAATTTAACTTTTTTACCATACATGGTTGCAAGAGTTAAATTTTTGATCTTATAGTATTATCTAATATTTGTTTATTAATTTTTTGTGAATTTGCAGATTTTACTTTTTCCTCACTTAGTAAACCAAATTTTTTAGTAAATCTTATTTGTTGTTTTTTTAATTGAGATTTCACAACTAAATATAGAGATGCAAATCCTATTAATGTAAATGAAAATGCTGACCAAACATAAGGTCCATAACCATTCATTAAAAATATTTCATTAATCATAATCTATCTAATCCTTTGTTCTTAATCTTTATCAGTTCCGTATTATATTTCATTAAAAAAATTAATAATGAAAATAGTGCAAATGCCGCAGTCATAATACCTAATGGTATTAACATAGAAGAATGAATTGAAGTTTTTGATAAAATGTTAACTGATGAGGCTTGATGAAGCGTAGACCACCAATCTACAGAGAATTTAATAATTGGAATATTAATAGCACCTAAGATTGCTATTATTGATGAAATTTTTATAACTTTATCTTTATCCTCAAAAATTCTAGATGATAATAAATACATTATATAGAATAATGCTAAAATTAACATTGAGGTAATTCTAGCATCCCAAGCCCACCAGGTTCCCCAGGTTGGCCTTCCCCAAATTGACCCTGTAACTAACGCAATTATATTAAATAATAATCCTGATGGTGCTAAACTTTTTGCTATTAAAAAAAAATTTTTATTTTTAAATATGAAAATTCCGAAAGATAAAAAAGCAATTATAGAAAAAATTCCAAGAGCTATCCATGCTGATGGAACATGTACATACATAATTCTTACAGAATCACCTTGCTTGTAATCTTCTGGAGACAAAAATAATGCCTCGGATAGACCAATAGATAAGACCACTATAAATAAAAATAAAACATATTTAGGAGCCCTTGAAGTAATTGAAAAAATTCTATTTGGAGTAAAAAATTTTAACATAATTAAACAATATATATATTAAAAATAATTATTTAATTAACTTTTTAATCATCATTCCGACCAAGAATGTAGAGGGAGATATTATAAGGGAAACGTTTGACATCCTTGATCAGAATATTACTAAAAATAACTATTTGGTATGTCAAAGTTTTGAATTAATTGTGTTTAAAAAGTGACAGTTTATTAATTAGATGGCTTAAAATAATTAGAGCCCTTTTTGCCTGAGAAAATTTCATTTATTAAGGGATGTTTTATTGGCTCATCTGAGTCATCCATCAATAAATTTTGTTCTGACACATATGCTTCGTAAGTAATTTCATCATTTTCTGCTAGAAGATGGTAAAATGGTTGATCTTTTTTTGGTCTCACATTTTTTGGAATAGATTGATACCATTCTTCGGAGTTATTAAATTCGAAATCAACATCATAGATCACACCTCTAAAATCGAAATGTTTATGTTTAACTACTTCGCCAATTGAAAATTTTGCTTTTCTCAAACTCATTAAATAAAGGTTATTTATATTTAAAAAAAAAATCAATAAAAAAAATATAATTGATATATTAATATGTTAATATCTTACAATGAATAAATCTTTCATCAAATTTGTCACAGACTTTGGACCATTAGCAATTTTTTTCTTTTATTATTATAATAGTGGAAAAGATTTAAAGGTCGCAATTCCGCCATTTATTGTCGCAACAATAATTGCTTTAGGAATAGTTTGGTTTTTAGAGAAAAAAATTCCCTTAGTTCCTCTTATTGGAGGAATTTTAATTACTTTTTTTGGTGGACTAACAATCTACTTTGATAATCCAATTTTTATCTATATTAAACCTACAATTATAAATATTCTATTTGGGTTTGCTTTGTTATTTGGGAAATATTTTACAAAAGAGCCTGTTCTAAAAAAAATAATGGGAAAATCAATATTATTAACTGATGTTGGTTGGGAATTATTAAATAAGAGATGGATGTATTTCTTTTTTGCTTTAGCCTTATTAAATGAATGTGTATGGAGAACTCAATCTGAAGAATTTTGGGTAAATTTTAAAGTTTGGGGATTACTTCCAATCACGTTTATTTTCACTGCATTTCAGATAAAATTAATTAATAAATATAAATTAACAAATGAATAAAAATTTAAAATTAATTATCAATAATGAAGATAAACAGATTGAAAATAAACATTTTTTTGAAAAGGAAGAACTTAAAATAATATTAGATTTTTATGGAAAAATGGTTTCAGAAGGTTCCTGGAAAGATTATGGACTTAATATTTCGGGTAAACAAGTTGGTTTTTGTGTTTTTAAAAATGCCACAGAAAATGCAATGTATAAAATTTGTAAAAATTTTAAACCATCTAATCGAAATTTGAAATATTTAATTACTGACTCAAAAGGAAAAATTCTAGATAATTCTGCAAGTTTAGAAAATTTAATTAAAAATACTAATTGGAAAAAACTTCGTTAAATATTTTAAAATTATCTTCTTTGTCCAAAAAGTCTTAAAAGCATTATAAATAAATTTATAAAATCAAGGTAAAGTGTTAAAGCTCCCATAACAGCTTTTTTACCAACCAGCTCTCCTGTATCACTTGATACATACATATTTTTAATTTTTTGAGTATCATATGCTGTTAACCCAACAAAAATTAGAACACCTAAAATTGAGATTACAAAGTCCATCATCGAAGACTTCATGAACATATTTACAAGCGAAGCTATAATTATTCCAATTAATCCCATCATTAAAAAAGATCCAAGCTTTGTCAAATCTCTTTTAGTTGTATATCCGTATAGGCTCATCGCACCAAATGTAATTGATGTAATAAAAAAAACTCTTGTAATACTTGCACCGGTATAAACTAAAAAAATAGATGATAGAGAAAGACCCATTAAAGATGCAAATATCCAAAATGTAGTTTGTGCAGCTGAACCACTCATTTTATTTATTCTAGCGCTCATATAAAAAACAACCCCTAAAGGAGCAAGCATTATAACCCACTTGAATCCTGAAAGAAAAATTGTGTTTCCAATACTTGTTAAAGCAGTAATAGATCCGTTAGCATCTGTGACTACTGAAAGTTTAAAGAAAATTAAAGAAATTAATCCAGTCAATAAAATTCCTGAGGCCATGTAGTTATAAACTTTTAACATGTAGGCTCTCAAGCCTTCATCCATGACTACTGTTGATTGCTGTGCTTCTCTTACTTTATTAAGTATGTTTTGTTTATTAAATTCCATAATTTATATATAATAGCCTTTTACTATTAATTCAAGATACCTTAAAAGCTTTAAAAATTATTTATTATTCAATGAATTACAAAAAACTAGGAAATACTGATCTAAAAATAAGCTCTATTTGTCTTGGAACTATGACCTGGGGTGAACAAAATACTCAAGAAGAGGGTTTTGAGCAAATGGATTATGCTTTGGATGAAGGTATAAATTTTTGGGATACAGCTGAGTTATATTCTGTTCCACCTAAAGAAGAAACATTCGGTCATACTGAAATTATCATTGGAAATTGGTTCAAAAAATCAAAAAAGAGAGACAAAGTTATTTTGGCGACTAAAGTAGCTGGACCAATGAGATCTTATTTACGAGGAGGTGGAAATAATTATGGAATTGATAAAATGACTCAAGCTATAGATGGAAGCCTTAAAAGACTACAAACTGATTACATTGATCTATATCAATTACATTGGCCAGAAAGAAACACTAATATGTTTGGAAGATTGGGATATGAACATAAAGATAATGGCGAATGGAATAAATTTGAAGATGTGCTAGGAAACCTAAAAAAATTTATCGATAAGGGAAAATTAAGGTATGTTGGATTATCTAATGAGACTGCCTGGGGAGCAAAAAAATATTTAGAAATTTCTAAAGATCATAATTTACCAAGAATGATGTGCATTCAAAACCCTTATAATTTACTTAATAGAACTTATGAAGTTGGTCTTGCAGAAGTTTCTATTAGAGAACAGATCGGCTTACTTGCATATTCTCCACTGGCGAGTGGATATCTTTCGGGGAAATATAGAAATAAAGTTATACCAAAAAATTCTAGAATAGCTTTAAATCCAAGTTTCTGGTCTAGATATAACAAGCCTAATACTCAAGTGGCTGTAGAGGCATATTTTCAAATAGCAAAAAAATATAACCTAAATCTAGCACAAATGGCTTTAAAGTTTTGTGAAATTCAGCCATTTATGACTAGTGTAATTATTGGGGCAACAACTATGGAGCAGTTGAAAACAGACGTAGAAAGTGTAAATGTAAAATTAACAGATGAAATTATTAAAGAAATTAATGAAGTCCAAAAAATATATCCTAACCCATGTCCATAATTAAAAAATTTTTATTATTATTTTTTTTCATATCAATATCTTTTCAAGCTTATGCTGAAACTGTAAAAAAAATTGGCAAATTTAAAGATTGGGAAACTATGGTAATAACGTCCGACTCTGAAAAAACTTGTTTTGCTCAATCAGTGCCAATTTTACAAGCTCCTAAAAAGAATCCGAGAGAAGCTAGACTATTTGTAAGTTTTAGACCTAATGAAAAAATTACTGATGAAATAAGTATTACCTCTGGATATATATTTAATAATAAAAATTCAATTACAGCTAGGTCTGGTAAAAAGAAATATAAATTTGATATTGCACAAGAAGGTTTTGCATGGATAGCTGATAATAAACAAGAAAAGAAAATGATTAAAACCATGAAAAAAGGATCAAGAATAATGATTACTGGTTACAATGAAAAAGGTTCACAAACAATCGATCATTATTCATTATTAGGTTTTACCAAAGCATATGGGGCAGCAAAAAAAAGTTGTAGCTGAAATTAATGAAAATAAAAAAAATTGTACTTGCCTTTTCAGGTGGTTTAGACACTTCAATAATTTTAAAATGGCTTCAAGAAAATTATGATGCTGAAGTAATTGCTTACACCGCAAATATTGGGCAAGAAATTGATAAAAAAAAAATTGTTGCCAATGCTAAAAAATTAGGTGTAAAAAATATTATAATTGAAGACCTAAAAGATATTTTTGTTAAAGATTACGTTTATCCAATGATTAGAGGTCACGCTGTTTATGAAGGTTCCTATTTATTAGGCACATCTATTGCTAGACCTTTAATTGCAAAGAGACAAATTGCTATAGCCAAAAAATATAATGCTTATGCTGTTTCACATGGATCTACTGGAAAAGGAAATGATCAAGTAAGATTTGAATTGGGATACCATTATTTTAATCCAAAAATAAAGATTATTGCTCCTTGGAGATTTTGGAAACTAAAATCAAGAACAGATTTAATAAAGTATGCAAAAAAAAATAAAATACAAATTCCACAAGATAAAAAAGGAGCGCCTCCCTTTTCAATAGACGATAATTTATATCATACATCAACAGAGGGTAAAGTTTTGGAAAATCCTAAAAATGCTGCTCCAGAGTTTATTTTTCAAAGAACTATTTCTCCTGAAAAAGCACCTAACAAATCAACATTTGTAAATATAAGTTTCAAAAATGGAGATCCAATTAGCGTAAATGGTAAAAAACTGTCACCAGGATTTTTGTTACAAAAATTAAATATACTCGCTGGTAAAAATGGAATTGGAAGAGTCGATCTGGTTGAAAATAGATTTATTGGCATTAAATCAAGAGGTGTTTATGAAACTCCAGGTGGAACATTGTTAATGTTCGCTCATAGAGCAATTGAGTCGGTTACCTTGGATAAAGAAACAATGCATAAAAAAGATAGTATTATGCCTAGATACGCTGAACTTATCTATAACGGTTATTGGTATTCAAAAGAACGATTTAAATTACAAAAAATAATTGATCTAAAAAAAAATAAAGTTAATGGATCAGTTAAACTTAAGCTATATAAAGGAAATATTATAATTATCTCAAGACAAACTAAAAGCAATGCCTACTCAATGAAAAAAGTATCTTTTGAAGAAAATAAAACTTTTAATAAGTCGAATGTAGAAAGATTTATAAATTATCATAAAAAAAAACTTAACTCCTAAAAATTTGAAATTTAGGACAATTTGACCTTTGTTTTAATTCTTAAAATATTTTATTTAATTTAAATGGAATCAATAAAAAAATGGATGATAGATAGTGCAAATATTTTATTTGACGATAGTAGAAATGATTTAAGGTCTTTGCCAAAGCCAGTAAGATTGCAAATTCTTTTAGTTTTAAGCTTTGTTTGGACAACAGTTTTTAGTTTATACGTATTTTCCTATACAACTTTTGCATTTGGTTGGGCCGGCCTATATATAGCCCATATTGGTTTAATATTTGCTGTCTATATGACGTTTAAGCAATTTCATAAAGCTGAAACTAAATCTAACAGCATTTTTAAAACAAAAAATTATGATCCATTTAAAATAATGGTGATAGTATTTGTTATTGTATTTATCTTTGTATTTTCAAAAGGAGTGGAAGTTTTAACAAACACTAATTCTTATAAAATTCCATACGATGGGCCATCTAAATCAGTGTTTGAAAAATGGTTACCTTTTAGTAAATCAAAATAGTAAGAAAAAAATTTAAATCTTCAATTTTGAACATTTTTTTGAGCAATATTTTACTCGATGCCAATTGAGTTTCCACTTTTTTCTCCAAATAAAAGACCTTTGACAAATTGGACAAATTTTTGAAGGTAAGTTTTGTTTTTTCACTAAATTTTTTATTTGATTAAATTTAATAAAACTTTTAGAAAAAAGTTAGTTTCTTCTTGGGTCTTTTATTGTTTTAAGTTTTTCTAAAATACCTGTTAACTTAATACTTATGTAAATTACGTATACCAAAGTAAAACCTAAAAGCATTGATGATAAAATTGTATATACTGCTGCTAAAATTTTTTCTTCAAACCAGTTTTCTATATCCGAACTAGAAAAATATAAAATATTCCAAAATATAAAAAAAAATATTTCATATATTATTATAATTTTAAATACTGGACGCATAATTAGATGTTTTTACATAAACATTATTATCATTAAAATGCGACAAATTAATTATAAAAAAATCTTTGTTTAGTTTTAAAAAGTGTTTTTTTTGATAAATTTATCTGCCTCTGACAAAATTAATTTTTTTCTATCTACCTTCATTTTGTCAAAAACTTTAACCATCATTGAGAGTCTTGGATTCTTTGAAAAAAATTGTCTATTTCGATTTATAAATCTCCAATACAATCCATCCATAGTATTACACCAATCCCCTCTTTTAAAATCCATCATTTTCATAAAATAACTTGATCCACAAATATAAGGCTTAGTTGCAAAAATGCCTCCATCACTAAACAATCCCATTCCATAAACATTTGGAACCATTACCCAATCTGATGAATCAACAAACATTTCCATGAACCATTTGTAAACTACAGTAGGTTTAATTTCACATAGGTTCATAATATTTGATAAGATCATTAATCTTTCAATGTGATGAGACCATCCATTATTAACAGCATTCTTAATTGCATAATCTAATGGAGGCAAACCAGTAGTTCCGTCATACCACGACTTTTTCATTTTTCTATTTTGTTTAAAAAAATTTCTATTTTCCATTTCATCTGAATAACTTTGATAAATACCCCTCATAAATTCCCGCCAACCAATTATCTGACGGATATAACCCTCTAAAGAGTTCATTCTTATTTTATTTTTTTTATGAAAATCTAAAATTTTTTGAATAATAAACTCAGGAGTGATTAAACCTAAATTGATATAAGGACTTAAAGCACTGTGAAATAAAATATTATCTTTCTGATCAACTGCATCTTCATAATCACCAAACAAATTTGATTTTTCTTTAATAAAAAAATTTAAAAGTTTAACAACATCATCGTACTCAGTAGCAAGCCAAAAATTGTTTGTACTTCCAGGATGTTCTTTAAATAATTTTTCAATGATAGGTTTTAATTTCTTTGTATGGTTAGTTTCATTAATTTTTGGAAATTTTGGAATTGAAATATTCTTAGGTAATTTATTTCTATTATCCTCATCGAAACTCCATTTACCTCCAACTGGATTTCCATCAGCACCCATCAATATTCCAGACCTCTTCCTGACTTCTTTGTAAAATGTTGCCATGAAAGGTTTTTTAGATTTTCCCAAATAACTTTTAAATTCATTTCTTGAATTTAGAAACATGGGTGTTTGAATAACATTCCACTTTACTTTTTGTTTTTTTAAAAATAGAGATATTTTTTTTTCAAAAAATTTATCTTCAACTTCAAAGCTCGATATTTCTATTACTTTTTTTTTAGTAATTATATTCTTTAATTTTTTAAAATAATCTTCTTTAAATTCTTTATCTTCTAATTTTAAATATTCTAATTTAAATTTATCTTTTTTAAGATTATCTGCATAAGATCGCATCGAAGATAAAAATAATAGTATTTTCTGCTTATGATGTTTTTCATAAGTGCATAATCCGTTATCTTCTGCCATAAAAAACAGGTGATCCTTTTTGAAGCGGTTCAAGTATTTAGGTGGAAATAATTGATTACCAAGTATAATAAATACCTTCATACTTAATATATAACTAATAAAAAAGTTTATGTCAGAAAAATATCTTATTTTTGGTGCGACAGGTTCTGTTGGTTCTAGTTTAGCTGAACAGCTAAAAAAGTCAGGCCATAATATTCATCTTGTTGCAAGAAATGAAGATGAAGTTAAAAAAATTGCAGAAAAATTAGATTGTTCTTATACGGTTATTGACGTCTTAAAAGATAATTTTATAGAAAAAGTTAAAACTGATGTTAGTGAGATTAAAGGTGTTGCTTATTGTGTCGGTTCAATTGATTTAAAACCATTGAGAATGGTTACAGAACAAGATTTTAATAAATGTATGAAATTAAATCTTTATTCTGCAGTAGAGGCAATCAAAGGTTATCAAGAAAGTCTAAAAAAAAACAAAGGTTCAATTGTTTTATTTTCAACTGTTGCTGCTCAAAGAGGTTTTACAAATCATGCAATCATTGCATCTGCAAAAGCTGCTGTTGAAGGATTAACTGTAACATTGGCTGCTGAATTTGCTCCAAATATTAGAGTAAATTGTATAGCACCAAGTTTATCAAAGTCTAAAATTGCAGAACCAATGTTGAAGAATGCTACAATTGCAGAAGGTATTGCTAAAGCCCATCCCCTTAAAAGATTGGGTGAAGGAAAAGACTCAGCTGCGCTTGCAAAATTTTTAATAACTGAAGAAAGCTCTTGGGTTACTGGACAGATAATAGCTGTTGATGGTGGTAGGTCAAAATTATCCTAAGGTGAAAAAATTTTTTCTACTAATAATTTTTCTTTTACTTTCGTCAAAAAGTTTCTCTGAAAGTTATGATTTTCAAAAATTAATAAATCTAGATGGGCCTTGGGGATTGTCCTTTATTAACAAGGATGAATTAATTATTACTGAAAAAAGTGGAAAAATAAAAATTGTTAATATTATTTCAAAAGAGGTTTTGGAAATTAAACATAACCTTAATTTTCTAGAGGTTGGTCAAGGTGGATTACTAGACATTATTTATCAAGATAATACTATATGGATTTCTTATTCAGAAAATAGAGGTGATTGGAAAACAAGTACATCAATAGCAAAAGCAAAATTAAATAAAAAAGAATTAAATTTTAAAAATATTTTTCAAGCCAATCCTCCTATAGAATCTGGATATCATTTTGGTTCAAGATTGGCAATTAAAGGTGATTATCTTTATGCATCAGCTGGTGAAAGAGGCCAAGGTATGATTGCTCAAGATCCCACAAAACATCCAGGAAGCATTATAAGAATTTATCTTGACGGAAGCTTACCAAAAGATAATCCAAAATTTATGGGTAAATCTAATTGGTTACCTGAAATATATCAAATAGGTGTTCGAAATCCTCAAGGATTAACTTTTTCTGATTACGATGGAAAAATATACTTAAGTAATCATGGAGCTCGAGGGGGCGATTGGTTTGGTGAATCAAAAAAAGGTGAAAACTATGGGTGGAAAATTTTAGGCTGGGGTGGAACAAATTATTCAGGAACAAAAATTGGTCCTAAGTGGAAGCCTGGATTTACCAAACCTATTAAATACTGGGTTCCTTCAATAGCTACAAGTGCTATTACAATTTACAAAGGTAAAGAATTTGAAGAGTGGAATGGTCATGCACTAATTACTTCTTTAAAAGATAAATCTTTAAGAAAACTCATATTTAAGGATCCTACTAATATAAAAGAAGATATAATTTTTAAAAATAAAATTGGAAGAATAAGAGATATTCAAATTCATCCAGCCAATGGTAAAATATTTTTTTTGGGTGAAAATAGCTTATGGTTAATGCAAAAAAATAGTTAATTATTATTAATATTTAAATTCTCTGAAATATGTAACTAAAAATACTAGACCAAATTAATTTATAATTATTATTGATCAATAACTTATAAACTTTACTATTTTTAATTTCTTTATCATGAATTTCAATGCATATTAGCTCTGGTGTATATTTTTCAAAAGATAAACCTTCCAGAACTTTAAAATCAGCTCCTTCTACATCAATATTTAAAAAATCAATTTTTTTATTGATATATTTGTCTCTACTTAATATTTCATCTAAAGTTAATGCCTGAATTTCTTTTTCTTTTATTTTTCCTTGAAGAAATTTTTTTGCTTGTTCATATTCAATAGTACTTAATTGACTAAGTTCTTTTTGAAAATATAGCTTTACAATTTTATTTTTATTAGAAACAGCAAAATTATAATTAAGATCGTTAGGTCTTAAATAATTAAATAAATCTACTGAAAATTTACTTACATCAATATTTATTCCGTTCCATCCTTTTTTGTGAAGTAAATGAGTATTGTTTCTGTGAATTGGATGATAACAGCCAACATCCACATAAAATCCATTTTCTTTATTTTTAAAATAATTTATTACCTCAATGTCTTCAAGTCCCATTGCGTAAGACTTTTTTTTTATAAAATATTTATGTTTAATATAAATGCTGTGTAGAATATGAAGTTTTCTAAATATATCTTTTATCAATATAAAATTATTTATTAAAACGTTTAAAACATTCAATGGTATTTTTTAACAAACACGCAATAGTCATAGGTCCAACACCGCCTGGAACTGGTGTTAATGCTCTAGCAACTTTAGAAACTTCATCAAACGCGACATCGCCGACAATGCCTTTTTCAGTTTTATTAATACCTACATCAATAACTATTGCACCTTTTTTAATCCAGTTTCCTTTGACAAGTTCTTTAATTCCTACTGCAGCAACAATAATATCTGCTTGCAAACATTCTTCTTTTAAATTTTTTGTTTTGGAATGAGTAATTGTTACTGTACAATCTTCCTGAAGAAGAAGTTGAGCCATGGCTTTACCATTTAAATTTGATCTTCCAATCATAACTGCTTTTTTTCCGGTCAAATTTGTTTCTATCTTTTTTATCAATAAATAACATCCAAGTGGAGTACAAGGAATTGAACCTTGGTATCCTGAAGATAGATTTCCAACATTCATTGGATGAAGTCCATCTACATCTTTATTTGGTGAAATTGTTTCAATAATTTTTTGTTTATTAATATGTTTAGGTAACGGTAACTGAACTAAAATTCCAGAGACAGTTTCATCATTATTTAGTTCTTCAATTTTATTTAATACTGTTTTTTCCTCTATCGCTTCTGGATATTTTATTACTTCAGATTTCAAACCAACTTCATTTGCTGATTTTTCTTTGTTACGAACATAAATTTGACTGGGTGTCATATCCCCAACTAAAATTACTGTCAAACCAGGTACTTTTTGATATTTTGCTTTTAACTCTGAGACTTCTTGTTTTAATTGTTCCCTTAGTTCCGAAGCTGCTTTTTTACCATCAATTAAAATCATACAGTTTCTAAAAAATTATTGGTGCAATGTACAGCTTCATACACATTTCTAGAAACCAAATCAATAGCAGTAATATTACGGGTGAAATGTCTAGAGAACCTAAATTAGGTAAAAAAGCTCTTATTTTATTTAAAATTGGGTCAGTTAATCGATAAGTCATTTCGAGTATGGAATAAACAAATCTATTTTGAGTATTTAAAATATTAAAAGCAACAAGCCAACTGACAACCACATTTGCAATTACTACATAAGAATAAAGTTTTAATATTTGAAGAACTAAATAAAAAATAGCTATCATTTTTTTTCAATATAAATTGACTGGCTTGGAAACGCAAAAGATGCTTCATTTTTTTCAACAATTTGTTTTATTTCTATTGCAAGTTTTTCTTTTACAGAAAGCCACTCATTCCAACTATCTGTTTTTGTAAAACAACGAACATACATATCTATCGAACTATCTGAAAACTTATCTACTCTAATAGCTAAACCAATATTAGTGTCAAAGTCTTCACTTTTTTTAATATGATCTTCAATTTCGTTTCTTATTGTTTTTAATTGTTCTACTGTTGTGTCATACTGCAATGTAATAAACCAACTAATCAACCAATTTGATGTTTCACTAACATTAATTACTGCATTTTCAGCAAATTGAAAATTTGGAATGATTGCTAAAGATTTATCGAACTTTCGAATTGTTGTTGATCTAAAACCGATTTTTTCAACAACTCCTTCGATAATTCCTTCTACTAAAATCCAATCTCCAATTTTAAATCTTTTTTCAACTAAAACTAAAATACCTGAAATTAAATTTTTAAATAAGTCCTGTGCACCTAAAGCAACAGCTACACCAAATAATCCAAGCCCAGCAATAATTGGTCCAATTTTTATTCCCCAAAGCTCAAGTACAGCTGCTAATCCTAAAATAAAAATTAAAATTTTTAGTGATTTGATTATCCAGCCAATTAATTCTCTCGTTAAAACTTTATCTAATCCACTTAATATATAAGAGATGGGTTCAACTATTTGATGAATAACCCAAAAAATAAATATAGTAATTAAAGTTCTATTAATAGTATCAACGACCGCTCTACTATCCTCTGAAAATGACATATAATAACTTGCAATAAAAAAACCTAAAACAATTGGTAAAAATCTTGCAGGACCTTCCATTGCATGAACAAATGAATCGTCGAGTTTATTGGTTGTTTTTTTTGCTATAATTTCTAACTTTTTAATTATTAATTTGCTGATTATTCCTCTAAAAACTAAAAAAACTAAAAAAATTCCAATTCCAATTAGAATTTCAAAAATATCGACTCCCAAAATTCCTTTATTCCAAACTGACAAAAATAGATCAGTAAAATTATTAAATAATTCCATAATTAAATTTTATATAGTAAAAATTCTTCCTCACCAGGGTTAAAAAGAAAAATTTTTTTCCATTTAATTTCATTCAAAATAGATGATGTTTTTTCACTAATACACATTAAATTAGTGTTCATCCATAAGCTATCTAGCTGATTATTTTTAATGAAATTTAAAAAACTGATAGCACTGTTTTGTGAATATATATAGACAATTTCTGGAGTATCTAGTCTAATTTTTTCAATAAAACTAGAATCAAATTTATTAATTAAATTCACTTTATAATTAATAATTCTTACAACATGATAACCCTCTGATATTAAGTCTTGGTCCAAATTGCTGGAAATAGTTTCTCCACTTACATAAAGAAGTTTTCCATCTGAGGAATTAAAATTTTGTAAAATTAATTCCTTTAAATTATTGACATTTCCTTCAGCAGCAAAAATATTTTGAAAACCACTTTTTTTTGCTTTTTTCTCTGTAGCGCTACCAACACAAAAACAATCAATATATTTATTTATATTTTTTAACTCTAAAAATTTAATTGCATTAGAACTTGTAAAGATAATTCCTTTATAATTATCATAATTAATATTTTCATAATTTAAAGACTCAACATTAATTAAGGGTATATGTGTAACTTTATTGCCAAGAGATCTAAATTTCAAAATCATTTCACTGCAATCTTCTAAAGGTCTAGTTAATAAGATATGCATAATTATTTTTTATAAGAGTTAATAGACTTTCTTTTAAGAATTTCACCCACTTCTTTTCCAAGTTCGTCTGCTAATTTTAAATTTTTTGACGATTTTATATAATATCTTTCTTCACCATCTAAAGAAAATAGTTCAGCTTCAATATTTAAAGTTTTTTCTTTTATATTTGCAAAAACACCCACTGCTGTTTCACAATCACCTTCTAAAATTTTGAGAACATTTCTTTCAGCTATCACACAATAATGAGTTGGTTCATGATTAATCATTTTTAAAATTTCTATTAATTCTAAATCATCTGATCTACATTGTAACGCAACGACTCCCTGTCCTGCGCTAGGAATTATTTCTGAAGTTGAGAAAATTTGAGAAATATTTTTGTTCATACCTAACGATTCTACTCCAGCATAAGATAAAATTATTGCATCAAATAAATTTTCATTTAATTTTTTTATTCTAGTGTCAATGTTTCCTCTTATCAATTTACAATTAAGATCATCTCTTATTCTTTTTATTTGGTACTCTCTTCGAAAAGATGAGGTACCAACAATAGCATTATGTTTAAGATCTTTGATGTTCTTATGTTTATTACTTATTAATACTTCTCTTGGATTATTTCTTTCCAAAAAACAACAAGTTATTAAGCCATCTGTTTCCTCTGTTGGCATATCTTTTAATGCATGGACTGCTATATCAATTTTTTTATTTAATAACTCCTTTTCAATTGTTTTACAGAACAATCCTTTTCCACCATGTTCTGATAATCTAATATCTTTAATAGTATCTCCAGTTGTTGTAATGGCTTTAATCTCAATATTTTTTATATGTTTTTTTGTTAACAATATTTTTTTAGCTCTTTGAGCATAGATTAATGCTAATTTGCTTCCTCTAGATCCAATTATAATTTTATTTTTCATTAGGTTGCTTTATACTCCATTAATTATAATTAAATTGCATTGTTATTAATAACTAATTTATGATCAAAAACCCAATAATTCTAGGAATAGAATCTAGCTGTGATGAAACTGCAGCTTCAATAATCACAGAAAATAAAGAGAGAACACCAATAATATTATCAAGTGTAATATCAAGTCAAGTTGATGTTCATAAAGAATTTGGAGGAGTTGTTCCTGAACTTGCAGCAAGGTCTCATATAGAAAAAATTGATTTAATTACAAAAAAAGCAATTAATGATAGTGGAATTGAAATTAAAGATATTGATGCTGTTGCAGCTACAGCTGGACCAGGTTTAATAGTTTGCTTATCTGTAGGTTTAAGCTTCGGTAAAACAATTGCATCATCTCTTAAAAAACCCTTTATAGCAGTCAATCATCTTGAAGGACACGCTTTAAGTCCAAAATTGAACTCAAAATTAAATTATCCTTATCTTCTTCTTTTAATCTCAGGAGGACACACCCAATTTTTAAGTGTACAAAATTTAGAACAATATAAAAGACTGGGCACTACAATAGATGATGCTATTGGAGAAGCCTTTGATAAAACTGCAAAATTATTAGGTATAGATTTTCCTGGAGGTCCTCAAATAGAGGTCTTTGCAGAAAAAGGGGATCCTAATAAATATGAATTACCAAAACCAATTATAAATAAAGGTGGATGTAATTTATCTTTTGCGGGACTTAAAACTGCAGTACTTAGAATTGCAAAACAAATTAAAACTGATCAAGAAAAATATGATCTAGCGGCTTCTTTTCAAAAAACTGTTGAAGAAATACTTTATAAAAAAAGCAAGATTGCTTTTAATGAATTTAAAAAAATAAATAATAACAAATATAATACTTTTGTAGTTGCTGGTGGAGTCGCTGCAAACAAAAAAATTAGGAAAATTTTAATAAAACTTTGTGATGAAGAAAATTTTAAAGCTATTTTTCCACCTATAAATTTATGTGGAGATAATGCAGCAATGATTGCAATGGTTGGGTTGGAAAAATTTAAAATAAAAAAATTTGATACTTTAGACTTTCCTGCAAAACCTAGATGGGCGCTTGATGAAAAAGCTGCTTTTTTAAAAGGCGCAGGAGTTAAATTATAGTGAAGTACTGGTTAATGAAACCAACACTTGCGATACATCAATAAGACTCCAACGACTCCCACTAACTTTTATCTTATATTTACAATTAAAAATGTTGATTAAATGTAATTATAATCATCAAATGCATAGTACATCGCATAGTACGATTTATTAAATTGTGCTAAATTATTTACAAATGAAAAAGCTTTTAAGGATCAATTTTATATTTTTTATAATTTTTTCGATATCATTAACTGGAAATAGCAGTGCACATAATCATTTTCCAATTACAACAGA